>OGWV01001098.1_pt1 | contig 17038 bp, 14 predicted proteins | sample 1576081 | NCBI WGS metagenome assembly OGWV01 (sample SAMEA3541541, study PRJEB24748) | human gut metagenome | biome: human gut; feature: human-associated habitat; material: faeces | place: China | collected 2012 | reverse complement strand
GGAGCTGCAGTATTCTACCTATAACCGCTCTTTAGTACCACAGTTAGAGGCGAAGGGCATCCGCATCATCGATGCTTTTGAAGAATTGACTGCAGAGCAGCAGGAATTTGTGGATAAATATTTTGAGGAAACGGTTTATCCGGTGCTTACGCCGATGGCGGTAGATGCTTCCCGTCCGTTTCCGCTGATCCGTAATAAGACCTTGAACATTGCCGCATTTTTATTAAAAAAAGGTGAGAAAAAGAAAGAAGAGAACTATGAATTTGCTACGGTACAGGTGCCGGGAGTACTTCCGCGTATCATACCGATCCCGGATGGAGAGAATCACAGTTTTATCCTGTTAGAGCAGATCATTGAAAAAAATATGGAACGGCTTTTCTTAAATTACGATGTAATTTGTGCTTATCCATACCGTATCATGAGAAATGCAGACCTTACCATTGATGAGGACGAAGCAGAGGATTTATTACAGGAAATCCAAAAGCAGTTAAAAAAACGTCAGTGGGGCGAGATCATCCGATTAGAGGTCGAGGATAAGATCGACAAAAAACTGCTTCATTTTTTAAAGGAAGAGTTACAGATCCCAAAGGACGATATCTATAAAATTAACGGACCTCTGGACCTGACCTTTTTAATGAAAGTCTACGGTATTGAGGGTTGTGATGATTTGCGTTATGCACCGTACAAACCGCAGAAGGTGCCAAAAATCCCGGCAGGCTGCGACATCTTTGAGGCGATCCGAAAAGAAGATATTCTGTTACATCATCCATACCAGACCTTTGATCCGGTCGTGGATTTTATCCGTCAGGCGGCAGTGGACCCGGATGTACTTGCCATCAAACAGACCCTGTACCGTGTCAGCGGTAATTCGCCGATCATTGCATCCTTGGCACTAGCTGCAGAAAACGGAAAACAGGTATCTGTTTTAGTAGAGTTAAAGGCACGTTTTGATGAAGAGAATAACATTGTCTGGGCGAAAAAATTAGAGAAAGCCGGATGTCATGTTATCTATGGTTTAGTCGGTTTGAAAACACACAGTAAGATCGCACTGGTGGTACGGAAAGAAGAAGACGGCATCCGCAGATATGTGCATTTGGGAACCGGAAATTACAATGATTCCACGGCAAAACTCTATACCGACTGTGGAATGTTTACCTGCTCAGAGGCGATCGGAGAGGATGCTACGGCAGTCTTTAATATGCTCTCCGGCTATTCCGAACCGTCTACATGGAATAAATTAGTCATTGCACCGATCTGGCTCCGTAAAAAGTTCTTAAGCCTGATCCAGCGTGAGACAAGGAATGCAAGGGCAGGAAGGGAAGCAAGGATCGTAGCAAAGATGAATTCTCTTTGTGATCAGGGGATCATTGCGGCACTTTATGAAGCATCGGCAGTAGGAGTCAAGATTGATTTAGTAGTCCGCGGTATCTGCTGTCTGAAAACGGGAATTCCGGGGATCAGCGAGAATATCCATGTGCGTTCCATTGTCGGAAACTTCTTAGAGCACAGCAGGATCTTCTATTTTTATAATGACGGATTTGAAGATGTCTACATGGGAAGTGCAGACTGGATGCCAAGAAACTTAGACAAGCGTGTCGAAATTGTATTTCCGGTAGAAGATGAAAACTTAAAAGAAGAACTGTCATAGCAGAGAAATGAGAAAAGTCAAAACGAAGACGTTTTGCATCGACATAAGATCCCTTCTGCTCAACATGCGAACCTACAACATTACGAAGTGCTTTCTGAAGTAAATGTGTCGCACTATGATTCTTTCCTGTAGAAAGACGATTCATACTGTCTACTTTCAATGTCACAACACCAGAAATACACCGTCTCGAATGCTGTTGCCACGTCAAACTGCGCGTCATCAAACGGCAATGCCTGCACGCTTGCCTGCAGCACTTCGCAGCGGCCAGCGCTTACGGCGGTTTGGTTGAGCTTTCGCGACTTCTCTACGCTGACGGGAGAATAGTCGATACCGCACACTTTTCCCGTCGGGCACTTTTTCAGCATCAGACGCAGATTCGCGCCGCCGCCGCACCCACAGTCCAGCACATCCGCATTCTCCGCCAGCGGCAGGAAGCGAAGCCCCCAGTCCGCAAGCGCCCGATGCCCGATGTTCATCATGACGACCATGAGGCGGCCGCCGAAGCCTGTCGGCTTGCGGGTGTTCTCGAAAAACGCCATATGAATTCCTCCTTATTTCACCAGCGACACAATCAGTCCCATGTCAGCGCCCGCCCAGATTGCGCCGAGCGTCAGCAGCGCCGTAAAGCTGACGGCTGCCAGCGCGACAATCGACCAGACCATGATTGCATCCCCCTTACTTTTGCAGCACGACGATGCGGTTTGAGATATTGCGCACCAGAGGAATCTTGCCCAGCACCTTGTAAATCGGCAGGAACTCCGCCATGCCTTCGGTCAGGCTGTGCTCTTCCACCAGCTGGAAGCCCGGCAGCAGCGCCGCCAGTGCCTGCCCGCTGCGAATGCCCCATGTGAACTTCGCATGGCTGCCCTCAATTGATTTTTCCTTGAAGTTGCGCACGACCAGCGGGTTCATCACTTCCACCAGCACGGTGACGCGCGGAAAGCGCCGAGCGATTACGTCGAAAATGCGCTGCACGTCCGCTTCGCTCAGGTACATCGTCAGACCCTCGATGATGACCAGCGCGTCGCCTGATTCGCGAATCATACCGCCCCAGTCGTCCATCGCGGACATGGCGATTTGCGAGATTTTTCCGTTTTCCGGCAGCAGCTTTTCGCGCACGACGATGGTCTCCGGCAAATCGAGGTTATACCAGTGCTGATAGCCCTGCATCCGATAGCAGCGCGTATCCAGCCCGCAGGCGATATTGACCGCCACCGCGCCCGGATGTGCCGACAGATAGGTCTTTACGAGCTTATCCAGCACGATGGTGCGGGCAATGACGCCGCTGGACATGGCACTGTCCTTATCCGCCAAGGAGAAATCGTAGTCGAGCTGGCGGATGATTTCAACGGCTTTCTCGTCGCGAACTGCCCCGCGGTTTTGGGTTTCCTTCGCGCGGGCGTAGACGGTTTGCAGCATGGTTTCCGGAACCCCGGAAAGGGTGACTTTGCTGCTGGTTTCACGCATTCTTCCTGCATCTCCTGTCCCTATCAATCCGCCTTGCGGCAGATAAACCACGCAATGCTCTTCAAGCTGCCGACGTCCACCTGCGCGTACATGCCCTGCAAACGCTTCCGCAGGCTGTCCACTGTCTCGTAGGGCGGCGTGAAGAACTTTGTCGGCTCGTAAACGTGGCGAATCATCCAGTCCGTGCGCTTGTGTTCGCCTGATACATAGAAGCAGCCGCAGAATGTTCCGCCGGGTTTCAGCACGCGGAATGTCTCGCGGTAAGCCGCTTCCTTATCCGGGAACGCATGGAAGCCGTTGAGCGACAGCACCAGGTCAAATTGCCCGTCTGCAAACGGCAGCGCGCCGACATCCCCCTGCTGGAACTTTACGTTCGTCAGGTGCAGCTTTTCTGCCTTTTCCTTTGCCTGACCCATCATGTCCGGCGAGTAGTCCAGACACGTCACGTCTGCTTTCGGCAGCGTCTGGTAGACCGGCATGGTCAGGATGCCCGTACCGACGGGAACTTCCAGCATCGTGCCCGCGAAATCCTCCGGGATGCCGGACAGCGCCTTGGACAGGTAGTCCTCGCACTCCTGCCGGTTCATCGCCCACACCATGCGGCAGACCGCCTTGCCGGAGAAGGTCGAACAGGTAATCATGCCGTCGTAAAAATTGTTCGATCCGGTCAGATGATACGCCCCGCGGATGGCGTTCTTCCGCTGCTCACTTTCCATACGCTGCACTCCTCTAATTTTCGTTAGTTTTCGCTAACATCAGGTGCTGAAAAAACTGCCTTTCGGCAGCAGCATGGGGGGTCCTCCCCGTCGGTTTGTTATGACAAACCAATTCTATCACGTTTTGGGGCATAAATCAATCCGGTCTTTTCCCGAAACAGAGAAAATACGAAAAAGGGATGCCCACTTTTGCAGCGGGTATCCCTTTCGCGATTGCATCCATACAGCGGCTTGCCATTCGGACTATCCTATTTGGGGATTCATTTATGCGGCACGTTTTCGTCTGGGAATCGTATTATTTCAGGAAGAAGCGAATCAGCGTTTCTTTCTTCTTGCTGTACGGCGTGTAGCGCATCGGCAAATCCAGCCACAGCGCCTTTTTGACGATGCTCTTGTCATGCGTGAAGCAGCGGAAGCTGTCGCGCCCGTGGTAGCCGCCCATGCCGCTGTGTCCAACGCCGCCGAAGGGCATCCGGCTCGTCGCCAAGTGGATGATGGTGTCGTTGATGCACCCGCCGCCGAAAGGCAGTGTGTCCAGCACGCGGCGCTGCACGGCACGGTCTTTCGTGAACAGGTAGCACGCCAGCGGATGCGGCCGTGCGGCAGCGAAGGCAATTGCTTCGTCGATGCTGCTGACGGGCAGAATTGGCAGAATCGGGCCGAAAATTTCCTCCTGCATGACCGGGCTGTCCGGCGAAACATTGCGGAGGATGGTCGGCGCAATGCGCAGGGCGGCGGGGTCGATACTGCCGCCGTAGACGATTTGACCCGATGCCATCAGCCCGGTCAGACGGTCGAAATGCTTCTGGTTGACGATGTGGACATACTCCGCGCTGTGCAGCGGGTCAGGGCAGAGCTGGTCGAACTGCTTTTGCAGCGCCGCAACGAAAGCGTCCTCGACTTCGCGCGCCACCAGCACATAATCCGGCGCGACGCACGTCTGCCCGGCGTTGAGCAGCTTGCCGAACGCAATCCGCCGCGCGGCGAGCGTCAGGTCAGCATCCTTCGCGACAATCACCGGGCTTTTGCCGCCCAGTTCCAGCGTTACGGGGTTCAAATGCTCCGCTGCGCGGCGAAGCACCTCCTGCCCGACGTGACTGCTTCCGGTGAAGAAAATCTTGTCGAACGGCTGGTCAAGCAGCGCTTGATTTTCCGTGCGCCCACCCTCGACAACGGCAACTTCCTCCAGTGGGAAGCATTCGGCACAGATTTGCCGGATGATGGCAGAAGTCGCGGGCGCATCCTTCGACGGCTTCAGGATGCAGCAGTTGCCGCCCGCCAGCGCGCCAAGCAGCGGTTCGATGGTCAGCAGGAATGGGTAATTCCACGGGGACATGATGAGCACGACGCCCATCGGGTCGTGGCGGATGAAACTGCGCGCCGGGAACTGCGCCAGCGGCGTGAGAACGTGCGTATCGCGGCAGTAGCGGCGCGTCCGGCGGAGCAGGTAGCCCAACTCCGACAGCACCATGCCGATTTCACACATGTACGCTTCCGTCCTGCACTTGCCGAGGTCGCTTTGCAGGGCAGCTTCAATATCCTGCTCGTGTGCCAGAATCGCGCGGCGCAGGCGGCGAAGCTGGTCAAGCCGATGCGGCACGGGGCGCGTTATGCCGGACGCAAAGCAGGCTTTCTGCGCAGTGAACAGCGCGGCAATATCCGCGTGGGGCGCATCGGGCGTCATGACGGCGCGGAGGATGTCCTCCAAGGCGAAGCGGTTCAGCAGCGTGTCCTGCGCGGCAATCCGCGCGACGGCGGGAATATCCCGATGATACAGCGTTGGGAGGGTCAAGCCATACCCCGCATGGAACACGAGGTCGCGCACCCATGCCGTCAGCGCCGCCGCGCCGTCCGCGTCTGCGGCGCACAGCCCCGCGCCGATTGCCATGTCGGACAGCGCCTTTCGCCGCGCACCTTCGGACTGCGCAATCATCGGCGCAAGCAGCAGCGGGAGCGTCTCGTCCGGCGAAAGCTGCTTTACAGTGGGCAGGGCATTCAGCAGCGCGGGCAGCACCGCATCATGTGACACGGCGAAGGCTTCCGCGGCATTCAGCGACGCGGTGTACAGCGCGCGGCGGCTTGCCAAATCGGAGGAGAAGCGTTCGCTTTCCAGCACGGCAGCATCGTCGCTGACGGCAATCAGCTGTCCGGTCAGCGCACGAAGGGCGTTTTCTGCCTTTTGACGCTCTTCGCGCGGCAGAAGGCGGCTCATGCCCGCGCAGATGGCGTGCGCAATTGTCCAAATCCCTGTGCGGAGCAGCGATTCGCGCGATTGAAGCGCCAGCATCGCGTCATCCATCAGCACATAGCGGCTGGTATGCGCCCGAAGCGAAAAGCGGCGTGATTTTCCGCGTGCTGGGTCGAAGACGTCACCTGTTTCTGCGAATACAGCGGATGCATCCGCCGCTGCTGGCAGGAGAATCAGCGGAATCGCGCGCCACTGCTCGAATGTTTCCGCACGTCCTTTTGTGTGCAGACGCGCCAGCAGCGCCTGACCCAGCGCCATTGCGTCATTGCCGCCGACGGCAAGAATTGCCTGCGCCTGTTTGTCGGTGAAGGCCTGCAGGGCAGTATCAACGTCCGTGCGGGTCAGCGCGCCGTCCTTGCTGTCCGACAGTGACACGGCAGCGTGGACTGCGTACATGATTTGGCTGTCCTCCAGCACGGGGAGCAGGAGCGATTCGCAATCGACGGCATGGGCATCGCCGATGACGAGAACGCAGCCGATTTGTCGGCTGCGCAGGAGTTCCGGCAGCGCTGCTATGCTGTCCAGCCGGGAAGGGAATACGGGATGCGCAGGGAGCGGAAGCTGTTTCATGAGCATGTCCTCCGGTGGGGTTGATATGAGTTTTAACGAATATGATTGATAGTTTCGGTAAAAATCAAGAGACATGGGTGTGCAGCCCGAAGGGATCGAGGGGGCGATCGGAAAGCCCCCTCGTCGCCTCCGCAGAGGCGAAAGCTCCTGCAAAATAGTGTGCTTTGCTTGTGACAGCGATTACATCATCTGCACCAGCAGCATATACACAATCGTGCCGCCGGCAATGGACAAGAGCATCTGCCGACGCCAGATGTGCAGCAGCACCGCCGCGCCCGCAACCCAGTAGCACCAGTCCAGCACTGTCACCCACAGGTAGCACCAGCCGCGGTCAACCTCCGGCGGCACGTCGGCGGAGCAGGTAATGGAGAAGGTTTCGTCGCACAGGCCAAAGATGAGCAGCGGCTTCTTCCAGCCCATCCCGGCATACTTGCCCAGCAGAGACAGCCCATAGAACAGGTGGCGCGCCTGAATCAGCAGCGCCATCAGAAACGTCTCCAGCGGCGCAAAGGCTGAAAGCAGCATCGACACGGTGACATATTCCAGCGAACCGCCGAAAATTGTCATCGCCATGCACATCGGGTAGAGGAACGAAAAGCCCTTGGTGCGCATCAGCAGACCATACGCGAAGCCAAGGAAGAGAAAGCCCGCCAGAATCGGCAGTGTGTGGGGAAAAGCCGCCCGAAACGCGCGCTTGACCGTGCCGCACGGCGCCTTGGGTATTTTTGCCGATGATTCGTCTGGATATGCAGGCGCATCGGAAGAAACAGGCTGCATGGGAAATGACCTCCCCGTAAAATATAGAGCACTGGTGGGAATTATACAACGGAAATCCGCCGCGGTCAAGCAGGGTTGCAATTCGCGCAAGGTGATGGTATACTAAGAAACAGCAAAAAGCGACAGCAAGCGCACAACGCGCGGAAGGAGCAATACCATGGCGGAGCAGGAGCAGACGGTAGACCAGCAGCAGGAAAAAGCGCGCGAAAAGGCGGAGGATGACCGCTATCAGCGGGCGGAACAGCAGCAGGCGGCGTATGATGATGAGTACGAAAGCCGCCGTGAAACGCTGTCCGCACTGGCGCTGTTTCAGCAGGATTCGGTGGAGCAGCTGGCGGGCGGCAGCCGGCAGAATCGCCGGGATTATTATCAGAAGCTGCTTTCCCGGCTGTATATTGAGCTGCGCGACTTGGGGGCGTCCATGCTGCTGGATCAGCTGGATGCACAGCTGACGCAGAAGCATCAGGGCAAATGCGCTATGCTGGTGTACAGCGCGGTGACGCAGTGCTATCAGATGCTGGTACTGGATGCGCCGATGGCGGATGCCGCGAACGCTGTGCCGGATGTGTTCACTGCCGAACGTGAGCCGATGACGTGGGAGCTGCTGGCGTCTTATTCGGCAGACCCGGAACTGCCTGTGCGCGCATCGTTTACAACCCGCGTGCGTGTGCTGCGGTCGGTCAGCCGCCTGCTTTATCAGGCGCGCCGGGACGGACGGAGTGCCGCGCCGGAGGAAGATGCGCTTCGTGCGCGCCTGCAGGAGTATCAGCTGATGGCGAAGATGCAGGATGAATCGCTGGAGAACGCCGCCCGGCAGGTGGAGGAAGCGAATAGGAAGGCAGAGGAAGCCCGTACCGGCAGGGCAGAGGAAGAAATCAAGCCGATAAAGGAAAAGCTGCTGGCGGAATTTGAAGAAAAACTGAAGGCGCAGGAAGCCCAGTTTGCACAGGCAGGGCGCGCCAAATTCCAAGAGGCGTTTGGACAGCAGCAGAAGGCGGTTCGCGAGCGGATGGAGGATGAAGCGCGCTGGGCGGCGCAGCTGTTTGACGACGCGGGGATGCAGTACGACAAACTGCGGCAGGATTTCGCGCGGATGCAGGAGGAGCAGAACGCCCGGATGCAGCAGTGGCAGACGGCGATTTATCAGGCGGATACGCGGATGCTGGGGCAGTGCTACGTCGGCATGGCGACGAAACTCGGCGACGCGGTGGATCAGGCGATTGCGAAGCTGATGAAGCCGGAAATGAGCGCCGAGGAAGCCAAGCCCCTGCTGGAACTGCGCGCGGTAATGCTCAGTCAGCTGACACGGCTGGAATACGCCATGAAACGCTTGGGGCTGGTGGTCATCCGCCCGCAGCGCGGCGATACCTTCCAAAACGACGTGCATACGCTGACGACAACGTCCTCCGAGACAATCAATGTGCCGGAATTTGCGAAAATCGACCAGTGCATTACCCCCGGCGTGCTGGCGGAGCGCGCAGATTTGCGCTTCCGCGAGGTGATTGTGCCGGCGGTGGTTACATTGATGGTGGACTGAGAAAAGCCCTTTTGCGCGGGATGAAAAACCATCGGAAAATCGTTGAATCAGTGCAGGCGGGAAGGTCTGCGTAATATCTCATAGAGGTGAATCCCTTGATGAAAAAGGGCGTATTTCTGGCGCTGCTGCTCATGCTGCTGGCGGCTTTTCCGGCGCTGGCGGAAGATGTGTACTATGCGGATGCGTCGCAGGGCGGCAGTGTGACGAGCGACAAGGGGTATCTGTCCGTGTCATGTCCGCTGGATACGGACAGCCGCGTTACAATGACCATCCGTGACGAGTGGGGATCGACGGTCTATCAGCGCGATTACGGCGTGTGCAGCGGAAGGTTCGCGTCAGAGGAAGTGTATCTGCCGCAGAATGGCGCACAGACGACGTATCGCGTCACCCTGTCCACGGACAGCGGTGAAAATAGCTTCACGGTCGTTCGCGTTGCGCCAAGATTGACGGATTCCAACGTCACCACGGCGGGACTGCCGCTGTCGGATATTAGCGGCGTTTCGTCGCCTAAAAAGGCGATTTTGTTGGATTTGAGCGCGCTGAATAATCAACTGCCGATGGTCGTGCCGATGGTCTCCGGCGATGTGCAGCTTGGCTGCGTAACGTTCACGGTGCGCAACGGTCAATTGAGCGTATCGGCAGAATTGACGGTGGATGGCACGATTGACCGCGCGGCGGTGTATGTGGCAAAATCCGCCCTCTCCGCGCAGACGCTGGGTACGCGGCGCTTTGACGGCAAGAAGGTCGGGCTGAACAAGAAAGTCAATGTCGATGGCTTGGGCTATGCTGCCGTGCTGGTGCAGATGACGGTTTCCTACGATCAGGACACCGCGACGCCGCTGATGCCGGATGAGGACTTCGTGCAGGAACAGACGGAGCTGTGGGACGCGATGCAGGAAGAAACGGTCAACGAGGCGGTAGGCTGACTAACTTTCCCACGGATAAACACGCGGGCATAGCATGAAAGCGCGCCCAACTGAATCGCGAAAAGGGTGTCGAGAGGGTCGAAGACCCTTCGCAGGTGCAGGGCAGCGCCCTGCTGGGGTCAAGGGGCAAAGCCCCTTGCGTTTTCTTAATCAACACGCGGGCACTGCATGAAGAAGTCACCAACTCAATCGCGCGGAAGGGTCAAGGGGCAAAGCCCCTTGCGTTTCCTTAATCAACACGCGGGCACTGTATGAAAAAGTCACCAACTCAATCGCGCGGAAGGGTCAAGGGAGAAACTCCCTTGTGGGGTCAAGGGGCAAAGCCCCTTGCGCCTCCCCGAAGGTAAGGAGAATACGAATGGAATTGACTGTGCTGGGGATGAATGGACCGTTTCCGGCGGCGAATGGCGCAACGTCGGGATATTTGATGCGCGGGGAAAAGACGCGCGTGGCGATGGATATGGGCAGCGGCACGCTTGGAAGGCTGACGGCGCTGATGCCGCCGGAGAAGCTGGATGCGCTGCTGCTCTCGCACTGGCACTTCGATCATTGCAGCGACGTGCTGCCACTCTTGTTCCGCTTGCAGGCGTGCGCGGCAAAACCGCTGGATGTCTACGCGCCGGTGGATGAATCGTCGATGGTGCGCAAGATGGTGCAGCAAAACAGCGCTTTCTGTCTGCATGACGTGCAAAAGGACGATGAGGTGCAGATTGGCGAATTTTCCGTGCGCGTTTTTGCCGCGCGTCACCCTGTGCCGGGGGTTATGTACCGCGTGACGGACGGCGAAAAGACGCTGTGCTACACCGGCGACACCAATACCGTGGAGGGGCTGACGGACTTCGCGCAGGACGCGGATCTGCTGCTGGCGGATGGGCTGTTCCCGACGGAAATGTGGCAGGAGGGTCTGCCGCATCTGTCCGCGGCGCAGACGGCGGAACTGGCGCGCGATGCTCGCGTGAAGAAGCTCGTTATCACCCACCTGAATCCGAACATCGACCCGGAAACGCTGCTCAAACAGGCGCGGGCGATTCGCACGGACGCGGAGCTGGCGCATATCGGCGCAACGTATCGTGTCTGACGCGCGAACATGGCGTACATTGCTGCAAACCGCCCTCTTGCCCTGCGCGGCACTGCTGATGATGGTGGGCATCGCCCTCGGCTTCCAAGCACCGACGAGTGCAATGCCGATGCTCTGCGTGTCGGCGGCGCTGGCGGGATTGCTTCTGCTGGGGCGGCGAAGAACGCGCGCTGCGGGCTGCTTGCTGCTGACGTTCCTGCTTGGCGCGGCGCTGGGCATCCGCACGGCGAATCCGACGCTTCCGCCGGAAGGGGACGCGCAGGTGACGGGCGTTGTTGCGGGCGAGGTGGACTTCCGCACGGAGAAGGGGCAGGTGCGCGTTATCCTGCGGGACGTGACGCTGAACGGCGAGCGCATTGCATCCGGCGCATACTGGACGTTCTACCTTAAGGCGGATGAAAATATCCCGGATTGCCTGACGCCGGGGGCAAGAATCAGCATGACCGCCGAAGTCTATCATCCGCAGGGACAGCGGAATCCGCATGGTTATGACTTCCGGCAGGCTCTGCGGCAGAAGAATATCCTGATAGGCCTGTATGGTGCGGCGAAACTGCAAGCGCTGCCGGACGGGCTTTCTCTTTATGGGCTGGCGGCACGGTTCAATCACCGCATGGCGCAGACGTTGAGAGACGTTTGCGGCGAGAAAGCTGGACAGCTGGCGAGTGCGGTGCTGCTGGGAATGCGCGACGAAGTGCCGGACGAGGAACAGGAACAGTTCCGGCAGCTCGGCATTGCGCATATTCTGTCCGTTTCGGGCTTCCATGTGGGCGTGCTGGTTGCCTTGCTGGCGCTGCTGATGATGCCGGTGAAGCATCGGCGGCTTCGGATGGCGCTGACATTGCCGATGCTGCTGGCGTATGCGTTCCTGACAGGCGGAAATGCGCCCGCCGTCCGCGCCGTGCTGCTCTGGGCGCTCGTCTGCTGGGGTCGGATTCGCCACAAGCGGGTGCTGATGCCGCATGTGCTGTGTGCATCGGCAATGATTCAGCTGATGTTTGCGCCCGCACAGCTGTTCAGCGCGTCGTTCCAAATGACGTACGGCGTGATGACGGCGATTTGCGGGATAACGGCGCAGACCACTCCGAACGTGCAGAAAAAGCGCGGCTGGAAGGGGAAGATACCGTCCCTGCTGTCCGTCTCCGCGGCGGCGCAGTTCGGCGTGCTGCTGCCGGAGCTGTACTGGTTCGGGCGCGTGCCGCTGCTTGGCATTGCGGTGAATGTGCTGCTGGTGGCGGGGATGAACGTGCTGCTCCTGCTGGATTGGGTGACACTGCTGCTGACGCCGATTCCGTGGCTGGCGGCGCTTCCGGGGGCGGCGACGCGCGCAGTCAGCGAGGGATTTCTGCATCTGGTGAACGCGCTGGGGCGGTTCGCGCCGACGCTGTGGACACGTCAGCCGGATGCGTGGGTGGTACTCGGCTGGCTGCTGGTGTTTGCGGCGCTGCTGCCGTTCGGGAAGAGCCGGAACCGCTGGCAGAACCGCAAAAAGCGGCTGCCGATGCTTGTGGCAGGGGCGGCGCTGATGGCGACGATTTTGCTGCCCGCGCCGTTTTCCGGGACGGAATATATACAGCTTGACATGGGCGACGCTGATGCCGCGGTGCTGCGGCAGGAGAAACATGTGCTGGTGGTGGATGCGGGCGAATACGGCGGCGATTTGGCATCATACCTGCGCGCGGAGCATCTGCCGGTGGATTTGCTCGTGCTGACGCATTTGCACAGCGACCACGCGGGCGGTGTGCGGGAACTGCTGGATGAGGGCATCCCGATTCGCCGGTGCGTGATGCCGTCCGGTGCACTGACGGCGGATTTCGACGAAGAGGTACTCCCGCTGCTGGCGCGGATGGAGGAAAACGGCACGGTCATCGAAACCGTCTGCCGCGGCGACATCCTCCAGTGGGCGGAAGGAAAGCTGACGGTGCTCTTTCCGCCGGAAGGATTTTCAGCGTCGAACGCCAATGACGGCTCGATGGCGCTGCTGGTGGAGGCGGAGGGCGTGAAGCTGCTGTTGACAGGCGATTTGAGCGCGCGGTACGGGCAGTACGCAGCCGTATCCGCCGACGTGGTGAAAGCGGCGCATCACGGGTCGAAGAACGGCACGACGCAGGCGTTTTTGGACGAAAGCGCGCCGACTGCCGTGCTGGTGTCCACCAAACGAGAGAATGCGGCGGACTATCTGCGCGGCATCACCGATGCGGATGTGTACAGCACGCTGGAAAGCGGAGCCATCATCATCCGCATGGCAGATGGACACTTTACCATCGAAGAATTTGAGGAAATGCAATGAATCACAATGAATTTGTGCAGGCGCTGAAGGCCGGGAAGGTCAGCGGTGCGTACCTGTTTGAGGGCGTGGAGGAGAACATCAAGAGCGTGACGCTGGCAGCGCTGCGCAAGGCGGTGCTGGCGGACGGACTGGCGGAGCTGAACGAGAGCGTTATGGAGAATCCGTCGGCAGGGGAGATTATTGCGGCGTGTGAAACGCTGCCGTTCGCGTCGGACAAGCGGCTGGTTGTTGTGCGGGAACTGAATGGCACGACCGGGCGGAGCGAGGCGGAAGAGCGGCTCGTCAGCTACATCCCGAAAGTGCCGGATTCGTGCGTGCTGGTCATTTATGTGCGCGGCAAGGCGGACGGACGCAAGAAGCTCTATTCGGCGGTGAAGAAAAAGGGCGGCATCGTATCGTTCGAGCCGCTGGGGGATGCGGAGCTGAACGGGTGGATTGTCCGCGTGTTCCAGCAGAACGGGAAGAAGTGTGCGCCGGACGTGGCGAGCCTTTTGTCCTTCACGGTCGGCAATGACACGGCGCTGCTGCGCGCGGAAATCGAGAAGCTGACGGCGCTGGCGGGCGACCGCGACACCATCACGGAGAATGACGTTCACGCAGTGGCGACGCGCTCCATCGAATGCACGGTGTTCGAGATGGTGGACGCCGTCGTCGCGGGGCAGCGCGCGCGGGCGCTGATGCTCCTGCGCGATATGCTGACCGCCGGGCAGGAGCGGCTGGGCATTCTGGCAATGCTGCTGCGGCAGTACCGGCTGATGCAGCATGTGAAAATCATGCAGTACGAGAAACTGAGCCGGCAGGAGCTGGTGAAGAATCTTGGCATTGCGCCGTTTGCGGCGGAGCGCACGATGCGGCAGGCGCAGGGCTACACCGGTGCGCAGGTGCGGCGCGGCGTGGGAATCTGCCTTGACACGGAATACAAGGTGAAGGCAGGGCAGTACAACGAGGACGGCGCGCTGGAAACGGCGGTGCTGGCGCTCTTGGGGCTGCGTGGGTAGAGATTTTCAAAGGACAAGGAGGATAAAACGATGGTGAATCAGTATGTGCTGAAGGTCTATCCGCTGGGGTTGGGGAACGAGGTTTACAGAACGCTGGAAATCTGCGGGGACAGCACGCTTGACCAGCTGTGCGATGCGATTATGGAGGCGTTTGACTTTTTCCATGAGCATCTGTATGAGTTCTGCATGGACAATAAAATGTTCAGCGAACACTGCTATCAGTATAATCCGATGGCGGAAGAATTGGGCATGGAAAGCCCTTCGACAGACATTGCACTGGACAAAATCGGTTTGCAGAAAGGGCAGAAGTTCACCCTGCATTACGATTTTGGCGACGACTGGATGTTCCCGATTCGCGTGATGGAAATCAAGCAGATCCCGCGCAAAAAGAAGCCCTGCGTCATCAAAGCCAAGGGCGAGATTCGGCAATATCCGAACTAATACTATTTCCAAATTCACCTGCGCCATCTGCTCGCGCCTTTTCCGCGCTTGCGTCCGCTCATTCCACTTAGCGCTGCTACGCTGCGTTTCATTCGCGTTAGCCAGCGCGAAAAATTCGCTTCACATCTTGGCGCATTCTCATTTGGAAATAGTATTTACGTTAGCGTAGAAGAGAAATTTGCTTTACAGCCGAGCGTATTTCAGTGCAAATGCAAAAGAAAAATATACGCTATTTTTGAAAATCGCGTAAAAAACGGCGAAGAAATTGCCAGTTATAATGGAGGGGAAAGCTGTCATGCAGCAAAATAATAATTCCCCGCGGAGGAAAAAGATGAGCTTTACAATGAAAGATGCTTACAGCGTTATGCTGAGGGAGTACCCGGATGTAATGAACATCGAGCAGATGAGCCAAGCATTGGGGGTAAGCACCAAAACGGGTTACGGTCTGCTGAAAAGCGGCAAAGTTGCCTGCTTGAAGGTCGGACGCGCTTATCGGATTCCCAAGGTGCATCTGCTGGATTACATGAAGGTTATGGAGCAGGAGAAGTCAGGGAAAACTAACGGATGATAGCGGCGCAGCGACAAAAAGATGAGGGAGGGACAAGATTGTGGTTGCAGGACATTTGCAGGAAAAGAAAGGGTACTACTATGCGGTGCTCAGTTACAAGGATGCTGATAAGCGACGCAGGACAAAGTGGATTGCCAGCGGTCTGCCTGTGAAAGGCAATAAGAAGAAAGCAGAAGGATTTCTTCAGGAGCAGCGGCGCAGCTTTGAGATTCCGCTGGCGGATCAGCCTATTGCCAAAGATGGGCAGGAACTTTTTGCAGATTATCTTCAGCGATGGCTGCAAGTCGCCAAGACAACGGTTGCACCGACCACCTATGGTTCTTACGGCGGGCTGCTTCGGAATCCGATTGACCCGTGGTTCCGGAAGAAGCGAATTACGCTGCAAGGGCTGACCGCTTCCGATCTTCAGGCGTTTTATATGGAGCAGGGGAGGCGCGTGAAGCCGAACACAGTCATTCATTACCATGCTGTGATTCATCGAGCGCTCAAATATGCTGTCAAGATGGATTTGATTTCTGTGAATCCGGCGGATAAGGTAGACCGCCCGCGCAAAAATGGCTATCAGGCGAATTTTTATTCGGAAAGTGAAATTGCAGCGCTGTTTGCTGCAATTTCAGATACGCTGATTGAAGTGCCGGTGAAACTGGCAGCCTTCTATGGTCTGCGCCGCAGCGAGGTGATGGGCTTGCGCTGGGATGCCGTTGACTTTGTGCATAACACCATTTGCATTCGGCACACAGTGACTGGATGCACGATTGACGGGCAGTACCAGATTATCGCGGCGGACACGACCAAGACTCGCTCCAGCCGCCGTACCCTGCCGCTTGTGCCTACTGTGCGAGAAATGCTTCTCCGATTGAAGGAACAGCAGGAACAGAACCGAAAAATCTGCGGTCAATCTTACAGCCGGGAGTTTGCAGATTACATTTGCGTCAATAAACTGGGGGAACGGATTCGACCAGCATATCTTTCCAGCTGCTTCAGCAAAGCGCTGGAGCAAAACCACTTGCGGCATATCCGCTTTCACGACCTGCGCCACAGCTGCGCAACGCTGCTGCTGGCGCATGGTGTGCCGCTCAAACAAATTCAGGAGTGGCTGGGGCACAGCGATTTCAGCACGACGGCCAACATCTATGCGCACCTTGATGCGGCTTCCAAGCAGAAGTCTGCCGAAACGATGGAAGAATTTTTGAAATTGGTGTGAGAGAACAAGAAAAAATCTCGACAGACTTGCATCAGGCTCGAAACGGTGCTACGATGCACTTGTCCAACACCAGCGGGTGTTCATGCGGCGCGAAAAGGAGGTTGCTATGGTCGCAGGACATTTGCAAGAAAAGAACGGCTATTTCTATGCCGTTCTCAGTTACAAGGATGCACAGGGCAAGCGGAAAACCAAGTGGATTCCCACAGGCTATCTAATCCGTGGAAACAAGAAGAAGGCGGAAGCGTTCCTGATGGAACAGCGCCAAACCTTCCAGCTTCCGGCGGAAGATACGGAGGCAGTGGAGAAGGGCGAACTGTTTGCGGATTATCTGGAACGCTGGCTGAAAATCGCGAAAAGCACGATAGCGATTACGACGTACAGCTCTTACGACGGGATGATGAAAAGCACCATCGTTCCGTGGTTCCGCAAAACAGGCGTGACCATCACGAAATTGACAGCCCAAGACATTCAGGACTTCTACACAGCACAGCTGGCGCGGGTAAAGTCCAACACGGTGATTCACTATCATGCCCTCATCCATCGGGCGCTGAAATATGCGGTAAAGACAGACCA
>OGWV01001097.1_pt1 | contig 17040 bp, 17 predicted proteins | sample 1576081 | NCBI WGS metagenome assembly OGWV01 (sample SAMEA3541541, study PRJEB24748) | human gut metagenome | biome: human gut; feature: human-associated habitat; material: faeces | place: China | collected 2012 | reverse complement strand
GTCGATGCGGCCGCGCTGCTGCAGCAGGGCCCGGCCGTCGTGCTGCCGGCAGGCGAACCGCAGATCCTCATCATGCACACGCACGCGAGCGAAGCCTTCACCCCCGCGGGGCGCGACCTCTATCCCGCGAGCGACACGTGCCGCACGGAGGACACCAATTATAATATTGTGCACGTGGGCGACGTGCTGGCCAACACGCTCGCGTCCGCCGGGCTGCAGGTGCTGCACGACCGGACGATCTACGACTACCCGAGCTACACGGGCTCGTACAACCGCTCGGGCGCGGCCGTGCAGGAGTACCTGAACCAGTACCCGAGCCTACGCATCGTCATCGACCTGCACCGCGACGCGCTGTGCTCGGACAGCGTGGTCTATAAGACCGTGGCCGAGCTGCCCGATGCCGCGTGCTCGCAGGTGATGCTGCTCGTGGGCACGAACGCCTCGGGGCTCTACCACCCGTACTGGGAGGAGAACCTGCGCCTGGCGGTGTATCTGCAGGATGCGGTGAATGCGGCGCACCCGACGCTGATGCGGCCGATCACGCTCGTCAACGAGCGCTACAACCAGCACCTCACGCGCGGGTCGCTCATCATCGAGGTCGGCAGCAGCGGCAACACGCTGCAGGAGGCCATACGCGCCGTGCGCCTGTTCGGCGAGAGCGCCGGCCCGGCGCTCGCCCGGCTCGTGCAGTGACCGGGCCCGACACGGTGCGACATATTATAATAGGTATAAAACCACCCCCGGCGGGCGAGAATCTCCGCAGACGGAGCTTCCGGCCAAAGGGGGTGTTTTCATGCAGGTCCGCAATTACATGACCGGCGCTGCCGCCGTGACGCATCCGGACGAGCCGGTCGTCGCCGCCGCTCGGCTGATGCGCATGCGCGGCATCGGCGCGCTGCCCGTGTGCGAGGACGACGGCACGCTCGCCGGGATGCTCACCGACCGCGACATCGTGGTGCGCTGTGTCTCGTCCGGGGACGACCCGGGCGCCGTGACCGTGCGCAGCATCATGTCGCGCGACCCCGTGACGGTCGAAGCCGGCGCGGATATCCGCCGCGCGATGGAGACCATGCGCGCGGCGCAGGTGCGCCGCCTGCCCGTGACCGAGGGCGGCAAGCTCGCAGGCATCCTCTCGATCGACGACATCGCCCGCTCGGGCAGGTGGGACATGGAGTGCGCGCAGGCGCTGTGCGGCATCACGGCCAATGTCTGCAGGCGGTGAGGTGCGCGGCGCACTGCGTGTCCGACGCGCACCCTAAGCCTTCTCCTTGTGGCCTCGGCCGGGGCGTGCAAAGCCTTCTCCTTGAGGAGAAGGTGCTGAGCGCAGCGAAGCGGATGCGGTGGAAAGGTCATGGTTTCTTCAGCGCCGCCGGTCGTGCACTGCATATCCCACGACATCTCATCCGTTGCGGCGTGGCCGCCGTGGCACCGGTCATGCGCTCTCCCTGCGCATATGCGCAAATTTTTCTCCTCCCTTCTGGCCGCGCGGTGACCGCGCGGCCGATCATTTTGCGCACAAATGCCGAAACCGGGCGCTGGAAATGCAGCAGAATGCACAATCTTGAGAATCATTCGCAAAAAGGGCTTTACAAATGCGGTTTCCTGTGGTATCTTCATATCAGTAATAATTCTTGTTACTGATTTGCAAGGAGGTGCTTCGATGCCCGCACGCAAAAACAGCAAAAAGCGGCAGGTCATCCTCGAAGCCCTCGCAGCGACGACCGCCCACCCCACCGCGCAGGAGCTCTACCAGCAGCTCAAGCCGGACTATCCCGACCTGAGCCTCGGCACGGTGTACCGGAACCTGAGCCTCTTCGCCGAAGAGGGCGACGCGATGAGCGTCGGCGTGTTCCGCGGGCAGGAGCGGTTCGACGCCCGCACGAACCCCCACGCGCACCTGCACTGTGTGCAGTGCGGCCGGGTCATCGACGTGCCGCTGCCCGGCGAGCCGGAGGCGCAGCTGTGTGCCCTCGCCCAGGGCGTGACGGACGCGCAGGTGCTCGGGTGCAGCATCACGTTCACGGGGCTGTGCAAAACTTGTCAGCAAGCGGACAAGGGATCCGCTTCCGAATAAAACAACCAACGATCGAAATCAAAAAACATCAGGAGGAATTTGACTATGAAAAAATGGGTTTGCAGTGTCTGTGGTTACGTTTACGAAGGCGAGCAGCCGCCGGTCGAGTGCCCGGTGTGCCATGTTGACGGCTCCAAGTTCATCGAGCAGAAGGCTGAGAAGTCCTGGGCTGCCGAGCACGTCGTCGGCGTGGGCAAGGCGTTCGGTTCCGATGTTCCGGCCGACGTGCAGAAGGAGATCGTCGACGGTCTGAGAGCCAACTTCGAGGGCGAGTGCTCCGAGGTCGGTATGTATCTGGCCATGGCGCGCGTGGCGCACCGCGAGGGCTACCCGGAGATCGGCCTGTACTGGGAGAAGGCCGCCCACGAGGAAGCCGAGCACGCCGCGAAGTTCGCCGAGCTCCTCGGTGAGGTCATCACCGACAGCACGAAGAAGAACCTCGAGATGCGCGTCGACGCCGAGAACGGCGCGACCGACGGCAAGTTCCAGCTCGCAAAGCTGGCCAAGCAGTACAATCTCGACGCGATCCATGACACCGTGCACGAGATGGCCCGCGACGAAGCCCGCCACGGCAAGGCGTTCGAGGGCCTGCTCAAGCGCTACTTCGGCGAATAATTTCCACCAAAACACCCACCGCCCCGGGAGCATCTGCTCCCGGGGCGGTTTTTTGACCGCAGGCGGCAAATTTCGGCTGCGAGCGCTGCGCCGGAATTGACAAGCCACCGGCGGAATGCTACACTGATTTTATCACATGACAGATATCGCCGCCATGTGACAAGTATCGCGGCCGCTGCGGCGGCAGCGAAGGAGGGGAAACACCATGAAATACTGCGCTCATTGCGGCGCGCAGCTGGTCGACGAGGCCGTCGTCTGCCCAAAGTGCGGCTGCGCCGTGGCACCGACAAAAACCGTTGACCCGAACGCCAGCCCGAAATCGCGCCTGATCACGCTGCTGCTGTGCATCTTCGTCGGCGGACTCGGCATCCACCGGTTCTACGTCGGCAAGATCGGCACGGGCGTGCTCTGGCTGCTCACGGCCGGCTGCTTCGGCATCGGCGCGCTGGTCGACCTGATCATGATCGCCTGCGGCACATTCACCGACAGCGACGGAAAGCCGGTCACCGACTGGCAGACCTGAACGCTGCACAAAAAAATTGCTCCCCGGCCGAATGGCCGGGGAGCTTTTTGCACGTTTTACGGGTCGATCTCGATGATATAGCCGATCTTGCCGCTGTAGAACTGCGGGTAGCGGCCGGCGGGATCGCCGATGCAGTCGTTATAATACCAGCCGCTGGACGTTCTCGTGATGAGCACGTAATCCTCGGCGGCGCCGTTGGTATCGTGCACGGACGGTTCGCCGGACGCCCAGTTATAGACCGGGTCAACGTTGTCCTTGACCCAGGCGAGCTCGCCGCTGTCGGTACGGTGCAGGCCGATCCAGACATAGGTCAGGCCGGACTCGTCGGCCAGCTGGGCGACGCGCGTCCACTTCTCGGCGCTGTCGATCACAACGAGGTGGCCGCCCTTGGCCTCGGCCGCCGCTTCGGCGTCGGCCCAGGAGACGTCCGCCGTGACGACTTCATATGTCGGCTCCGGCTTCGGCGTCGGGGTGGGCGTGGGCGTCTCGGTCGGGACGACGGTCTCGACGGGGACGGTCGGCGTCGGGGTAGTCTCCGCCGTGGCGGGCGTGCCGAACACGCCGAGCGAGCGCAGCAGCAGCACGGCCAGCACGGCCGCGCAGATGATGAGCACGGTCAGCAGGATGCCCGCCTTGTGCGACTGGCGCTGCTCGGCCGACGGCTGCTTTTTCGGCTTGGACGGGGCGGGACGGTAGGCCTCCGGCTTTTTCACAGGCGGCTTTTCCGGCTTCTTTTCCGACTTCGGCTTCGCCGGGGTCTCCGGCTGGACGGGCCGCTTCTCGGGGCGGAATTTATTCGGCAGCGGCTGCGGTTCTGGCTTGCGCTCGGGCTGCGGTTTCGGCTCGGTGACCGGGGTTCCCTCTGGCTTTGCTTCCGGTTCGGCAGCCGGGGTTTCCTCTGGCTTTGCTTCCGGTTCGGCAGCCGGGGTTTCCTCCGGCTTTGCTTCCGGTTCGGCAGCCGGGGTTTCCTCTGGCTTTGCTTCCGACTCGAGTTCGGCCTCCGGCTCAATGACCGGGGCTTCCTCCGCCTCGGTCTTCAGCTCAAACTTCAGCTCAGACTCAGCTTCCGCTTCGGGCTCGGCCGCGATCTCCGGCTCAGCCTCCGGCACAGGCGCGGCGGCCTCCTCGGCGAGGATGTCGAGCATCATGCGCTCGACCTCGCTGAGCTCCTGCTCGGGCTTGTTGAACATCTCCTGCGCGGTCGGCACACTGCGGCGCTGCTCGGCGTCATACTGCTCGAGCGCGGCGCACAGCTCCGCCGGCGTGGCGTAGCGGTCGTCCGGCTTGCACTGCGTGGCGCGCGCGATGATCTCCTGCAGGCCGCGCCCGGCCTTGCGCGCCGGGGGCAGCGCCTCACCGTTCATGCGGCGGCGCAGCGCGTCGGTCTGATCCTCAGGCAGCGGCGCACGGTCGTCCGGGTAAAACGGCAGACGGCCGCCCGACACGCCCGCATACAGCAGCAGGCCGAGCGAATACACATCGGCCGAGGCGTCGAGCGTGCCGCTCCAGAACACCTCGGGCGCCATGAACTCCAGCTCCTCGGTCGTCCAGTCCTTCGTGTCCGTGCGGGCGGGCGCGCCAAGACCGACCGTGCCGTCTGCGGCACGGCTGATGTTGTCCGGGCGGATGCCGCCGTGATATGTCCCGCGCTCCGCCAGGATGCGGCACAGCGCCTCGGCCAGCGCGGTCAGCTCCGCGCGCGAGAGCGTCTGCAGCCGATCACCGAGCAGGCAGGCAGGATCCAATGCGTGTTTGTCCATGTGATACGCACCTCTTTATGTCCGTGTTGGCATGTTTACATAACTTTATAAATAGTAACACACTTATGACGACAAGTCAATTCAATCTGACGTGCCGGGCACAGGTTTGTTCCGCCCGAGGCGGCCGAACCAGCCAAAGGTCATCGGCCAGATGCCGGCGGCAAAAATGACCATGAGCGCATAGCGGATGAGATTGGCAATATTGTGCCCGCCGCACAGCGCGAGCAGCGGCGCTTTGAGCACAGTGCGCAGGCCGATCGTGATGGCGAGGCCGAGCACGGCCTTGAGCACCTGCGCCCACCAGACGGCGCGCACGTCAAAGTGCACGTACCGCCGGTCGAGCCAGTAGGAAAACGTCATGCCCAGCACCGCGCCGAGCAGCGTGTAGGCGTTCTTGCGGCCGGAGGCGAGGTTGGCGGCGTCCACATCCGCAGGAAACGGCCAGAGCTCGGCAAAGAGCAGATACGCAAGGCCCAGCACGGCCATGACGCCGAAAAGCCAGTAGAGCCGGTTCGGGTGGCTGTCAATGTCCCGAAAGAGCGGGTAGAGCGCAAACACCAGCACGAGCCCGAGGCCGAACGACACGCCGACGTCCAGCGGCGTGTGCACGCCGAGGTACATGCGCGAGAACGCCGTGAGCACGATCACGGCGGCGCAGACCACGCGCAGCCACGTCCGCTTCGTCCAGCGGCCGAGGCAGCCGAAGGAGGCGAAGACATTCTGCGTGTGCCCGCTCGGGAACGAGTAGCCGGTGGCCTCGGCCCGGGCGCTCTCGACGATCTGGAAATTCGGGTCTTTCACCCACGGGCGCGGGATGCGGAACACCAGCTTGAGAAACTGGTTGACGATCGTGCCAACGAAGCCGACCGTGAGCATATAGTACCCGCAGGACTTGCTCACGCACCAGAACACGATGATGGCGACGGCCATGAACACGATCTCGCCGCCGCAGTTGGTGAGCGCGCCGAGCACCGTGTCCAAAAACGGTGTGCGCAGCTTTGCCAGTGCATAAAGTAACTGCATGAAACGTTTCTCCCCTCTGTGTCTGTCTGCCGCCATTATAGCAAAGCGCGCCGCCGGATTCAACCGCAAAGGAAATTGACAGCGGCGGATGACAATGGTAGGATAAGGGCAGAATATATCAAAATGGAGGCATGTCCCATGGACATCGAAAAAACCATCCGTGCCCTGACCGGCCGCGGCTTCGCCGTGCGGCACTTCGCCACGGGGCGCGAGGCGGCGGACTATCTCGACGGCGCGATCGACGGCACGACCGTCGGCATCGGCGGCAGCAAGACCATCGACCAGATCGGCCTGTACGACCGGCTCGCCAGACACAACACCGTCTGGTGGCACTGGCGCACGCCGGGCTTTGACACGCTCGACCACGCGCTGACCGCGCCCGTGTACCTCAGCAGCGCCAACGCCATTACGGAAGACGGCCAGATCCTCAACATCGACGGCCGCGGCAACCGTCTTGCCGCCATGGTCTACGGCATCGGCAAGACGGTGTACATCGTCGCGGGCACGAACAAGATCTGCCCGGACTTTGACAGTGCCCTGTCGCGCGCGCGCAACACCGCCGCCGTGCAGAACATGCAACGCTTTGACGGCGACCAGCCGTGCCACACGTCCGGGCGCTGCCTCGACTGCCGCAGCAAGAGCCGCGGCTGCAACGCGCTGCTCGTGCTCTGGGGACAGATGATGGACATGGCCAAGGTCGAGGTCGTGCTCATCGACGAGCCGCTCGGCCTGTAAGGAGGAAAGGCATGAAGGTATTCAAGCGCATCAAGTGGAGCTACGTCGTGCTCAGCGCGATGTTCCTGCTGCTCGGCATCTATCTTGTCGTGAACCCCGAGACGTCGCTGGTCATGATCTGCCGCATTCTCGGCGCGGCCATGGCCGTGTTCGGTGTGATGAAGATCGTGCTCTATTTCATCCGCGAGGTCGAGGGTGTGGCCATCCGGTTCGACTTTGCAGTCGGCCTGTTCTGCATCATCCTCGGCGCGCTCATGCTCTGGCGCGCGCCGGCGCTGACGGACATCCTCTCGGTCATGATCGGCCTGCTCGTGCTCGTCGACAGCGTCTTTAAGCTGCAGGTCGCCGTCGATTCGCGGCGCATGGGCGCGCACTCGTGGTGGGTCACGCTCGTGTGCACGGTCGTGTGCCTGGTGCTGGGCATCCTGCTGGTGTTCAACCCCTTTGACGGCAAGCAGGTGCTCACGATCATGATGGGCGTGTCGCTCATCGTCGACGGCGTGCAGAACCTGTGCACCGTCGTGTATGCCGCCATCTTTGTCAAGGACGTGAAGGCCGCCGTGCACGACTTCGTGGACGACGCCACCGCCGTCGAGACGACGGGCGAGGTCCTCGGCGAGGACGCACCCCAGTCCAAGCCCGACGAAGGGCCGAAAGCGCCGTAAGGCGTTAAATTCTGCTTAATTTTACCGGACGCGGGAATTTCTCCGCGTCCGGCTCTTTACTTTTTTGCCACTTTGGTGTAAAAAAGAAAATATCTTGCGAATCGAAGAAGTAAGGGGGGAGCTTCCGATGCTGGAGCAGAATTTTCAGAGTGTGTACGAGAAGTTTAAGCTGCAATTTTTTCGCCGCCTGTTTTCGCAGGTGCGCGAGCGCGAGGGCTCGCTGAGCGCGATGGAGGCGTTCTCCGTCGAGGTCATCCACGAACTCGACGCGCCGACCATCGGTCAGTTTGCGGATTTTCTCGGCATCTCGCAGTCCAACGCGACCTATAAGGTCAACAATCTCATCCGCAAGGGCTACATCGTCAAGGAGAACTCCGACACCGACCGGCGCGAATACCACCTGAAGCTGTCGGACAAGTTCTACTGCTACAACGGCCTCATGCAGAGCTACATCGACACCGTGCTCGCGCGCATCCATGAGCGGTTCACGCCCGAGGAACTGGCGACGTTCGAGCACGTGCTGGCCGTCATGAGCGACGAGCTGATGCCCGAGTGCGACGTGCCGAAAAAGTGACCACACGCCCGGAAGACCGGCGGCAGCCAGATTGGCTGCCGCCGGTTTTTTGTTTGCGGGGGCAGGCAGAGATTCCTGTTGGCAGTTTCGGTGATACGCCCTCGGCTCCCCTGTGTAAGGGGAGGCTTTGGCCTCAATCCCGGTCGAGCGGAGGCACAAGGACGATCGCCTGCGTGCGTGACGTCAGGGACGCCCTCCGTTTTCTTGTATTTGCGGGCGAAGTGTGGTTTAATAAGGAAAGAAAACGATAGAAACGGAGCATCGCCATGACGATCGCAGTCATCGGCGCGGGCGCGTCCGGCATGATGGCCGCGCTGACCGCCGCCGAACAACCGGAAAATAAAATCCTGCTCTTCGAGCGGCAGGCGCGCGTGGGGCGCAAGCTCGCCGTGACCGGCAACGGCCGCTGCAACCTGACGAACACCAGCGCCGCGCCTGAAAACTACCACGGCGCGCAGCCGGACTTTGCCGCGCCGGCGCTCGCGGCCTTCCCGCCGGAGGCGGCGCTGCGCTGGTTCGCCGCGCACGGGCTCATGACCGTGATGCGACTTTATTTTTTCATTCCGTCCTCTTTCAGACCTTCCTGTGCAAGCATGGTATTCAATACGGAAATATCCGATGAGACATCCCACATGGTATCCTGAAACAGGTCATCCAAAAGCTTCTCAAACGCCGTATTTAAAGTATCGAGAGTTGCCTCAATCTCACGTTTTGCAGTCTGGATATTTTCTCCATCAACCGGCTGTCTGTCAAGCTGTTCATATGCTTCCAGAAGCTTGATCGTCGTTGGAAGATAATATTCCATCAGCTTACGGATATCCGAAACTGACTGTGGATTTTCTTCCACCCGGTCGAAGATCCGGTCTACCAGCATCTCCATCCGGCTGATCTTTGCGGAAATCTCTTCTCCCGGAATGGCTTCATTACACTCGTGGATCTTTCTGATAAAAGCATCCCCCTGGTCAATGATCTTCTGCACCTCCGGTGCCAGCTTTTCATTCTTTGCTCCTTTTTCTTTTGTATTTTCCTGTGTCTTCTCTTCTTTCTTTACCGGCTCTTCCGCTTTCGACTGCTGTCTGCGGGTTTCGATCTGTAAATATTCTTCATAAGCACGGTTTGACAGGATCAGGCATTTCTTCTCACCATCCATGTGCCCCTGACGGAACCAGCCTTTAGAAATCATTCTTTCCAGATCCTTTGTCACAAATTTTATGGATTTTCCGGAATTGCTTCCGATCTCCGAAATATTGCAATACTCTCTGCCTGCAATCCTGCGGCTATAGTTCTTGAATCTTCCAACCTGTTTCAGAAGCTTAATGCCCCATCCTGTGATCATGCCACTTGCTGCCGTAAACAGTCCAAATACCGCACGCATGATCCATAAAGCCCCCGGACTTTCCGGCAAAGAAGCAATACAAGATGCAAGGAACAGAATCAAAAATATAAGTGCCATGCTTCCGCCTGCTACGATCATGACAATTCCGCCTGCCTTTGTTCCCATCGTCGATCCATACAAGACAGGTGACTGCTGTGCATTGCTGTATCCATACCGGCTGCTGCCCTTTGATTCCGCCTTATAGTCCTGCATATCCGGATTCCATGCTCTTCCATTTCCATCCGTTCCGCTCCACCTGTAAGTTCCAAACGGAGGTACACCTCCTCCAGGCGGTCTTCCCCATCTGTCAGCCCCGCCCATCTGTCCATATCTTCCACGCGGTCCTCCCGGACCTCTTCCCATATTTCTCGTTGCCTGATCAAACGCATTTCCAAAAGAACGCATGCCCTGTTCCGCGCCATTTACCGCACCGTTCACTGCCCGGTTGATCGTATCTGTGATCGTCTGGTTCAGCTTCCGGTAATCCTGCGAGTCTACAGCATCCTGCACAGTTCGTCTGATCTCTTCTCCAAATCTTTCCCAATCCTGCATTTTCAGCTTCTCCTTTATTTTGAAAACTTGATCCTGTCGTCAATTCCGTGCGAAAGAACATAATCAAAAACGGTCTTTGGCACCAGATCATCCCACTTTTCATCTGCCAGGATCCTCTGCCGGATCTGGGAACCTGATACCCCTTTTTCCTCTTTGGTCCTTCTCCAGAGAACTTCCACCGGAATTCCAAGCTTCTCAAAACGCTTCTCATTGTTCGCAGTCCATTCATCACAGATACTCATAAAGCAGACCGCACCCTCCGGCAGATACTGCCCCAGATATTCCACTCTGTCAATCGGAAATGGGATGATCTCAAACTCTTCTCTCGGCACTCCGAAACTGAGCAACGTATCACGAAGCATCTCATAACGCTCAATATAAGTCAGAGGATTAGCGCTCCGTCTTACCCGGTAATTGTCTTCCTCACCCCCTGATACGTGCAGATCATCCGACATAGTGATTCCTATATAAAGCCTTTTGCAGCGCATCTTTGCCGCCAGAATATATTCCACATGTTTGAGATGCAGAATCTGAAATCTTCCATATACCAGCCCTTTTTCTATCATTTATACGTCCCTTGCTTTCTGTAATTTTATCTTTTCAATGATGTTGAGGTCAAAAGGTATTTTAACCCTTTTGATACCAGATTGCTACGTGCTTTGCACTCTCGCAATCCTTTTCAATTAGTCTATCTGTATTCTACTACAGAACGGTCGTTCTTAGCAAGAAATACCTCTGTATACGACAAAAAGATGACTTTCGTCACCTTTTTGTCTTTTTCTTCTATTCAACGATTTTATAATATTCTTTTGCTGTTATCACAAATACGATCACATAAAAGACGGCAAAGATTCCCACTGTACCGGCAGTGCATCCGAAGAACAGCTTTGTATTTTTCAGATAAAATATGGCTAAAAGCTTTGTGATCACCGGAAATGCAACTGCAATATGGATGATTGCCATCGCAAGCGGCAGGAAGAATACCATCAGGATCTGGCTGCGTATCGAACTTTTGACCTCGCGTTTGCTCATTCCTACCTTCTGCATGATCTGATAGCGTTCTCTGTCATCAAAGCCTTCGGAAATCTGTTTGTAATAAATGATCAGCACCGTTGCCATCAGGAACAGGCTTCCAAGATACATTCCAATAAAAAACACACCGCCATACAGACCAAAGAAAGTCTCTTTTTCAAGATATCTTCCCTGTACGCCAGTATGTTCAAATTCACTTTCTGCCTGTGCTTTCAACTCTTTGACAGCTTTCAGCTTCTGATCTTCGCTGCCCCTTAAATTGAATGACTCCCTCCATTTTACCGGTTTGTCCTCTGCCTCGAGCTGGTATTTTTCCAGATAATCTTTCATAAACTCTTTTTCATCACTGACGATCATATAATATACATTTTCTGTATTAGAATCACTCTTCTTTCCAAAAGGTGCAGTATCCAGTTCCTTCTTGACCATCCATGTTTCCTCATCAATCCTGATCTTATCCTTTCCGTAATTTTCCCCATTTGTAAAAAGAATAGCTTCCTTATCCCCAAGCTCCATCCTTTCGCCTGTCAGCTGATTATAATCTGCCAACCTAATCACATCAAAAAACACTATATCAGATGACGAATTATCCTTTATCATAGCAGAAGTATATTCTTCTCCGTTTTTTATCTTAACAAGCTCTGCCATATGCCAGCTCTTCTCATCTGTGATCTCTACCTGATTATCCCGGCAGATCTTTTCCACCATGTCATGCAGCTTCTTATTTTCCACATCATCAGATACCGAATTTGTGATATACACTTCCTGCGGATACCTTGTTCTTAAGACATCCTCCTTTCCAATGTACAAAGATACGGTAGACGAAATGATCACCAGAACCATAGTACTGAGTACACAGATATTTGACAGCCCGACTGCATTCTGCTTCATTCGGTAAAGCATGCCGGATACGGATGTAAAATGCTTTGTTTTATAATAGAAATTTTTGTTTTTCCGAAGCAGCTTTAAAAAAGCAATACTTCCTGCTGTAAAAAGCGCATAGGTTCCGATAATGACACAGATTACTGCGACAAAGAAAAGTTGAAGCGCCTTAAGTGGTTCTTTTGTCGTAATCGCAATGTAATAACCGATTCCAAGGAAAATGATTCCAGCCATAGTCAGGAACCATTTGGTTTTTGGCTCGCGCTCGCCCTGACTTCCCGCATGCAGAAGATCGATTGGATTGGCAAGCCGGATCTGCAAAAGATTATAGATCAGAGTCAATGCAAAGATCAGTGTGAAAAAGAGAACGGTATTTCCGGCAATCTCCCATGACATCCGAAATGCCAGTTTATCGTCATAATGAATCATTCTTTTCAAAAGTGCATACATCAGCTTTGCAAGCGCAGTTCCGAAAAAGATTCCACCCAGGATACTGACCGCACCGGTTACAACCGTCTCGATCACCAGCATTTTCGCAAGCTGCGGTTTCCCCATTCCGAGAATATGATACACTCCGATTTCTCTTTTCCTTCTTTTGATCAGAAAACTGTTGGTGTAAAACAGAAAGATCAGTGCAAATGTTTCTATTACATGAACACTCAGACTTAAAATAATCTGTAATGCTTCCTGGTTCATTGGCGAATTTGCCGCCAGATTCGCCATCATATAATACATCATCACCGTTAAAATGGCAGTCAGTACATAGGGAATATATGTCTTCCGGTTATTTTTCAGATTGGAAATGGCAAGCTTTGTATAAATCGATCTATTCACGGTGCTCACCTCCTGTAGTGAGAACCGTCAAGGTGTCGGTGATCTTCTGGTACATCTCGTCACTGGTCAGATTGCCACGGTAAAGCTGATGAAAAACTTCCCCATCCTTGATGAAGAGGACTCTCTTTGCCGTGCTCGCTGCTTTGACACTGTGCGTTACCATGACAATCGTCTGCCCGTTATCGTTGATCGCATTAAAGAGTCCCAGAAGCTCATCCGTCGATCTGGAATCAAGCGCACCGCTCGGTTCATCGGCAAGGATCAGCTGCGGTTGTGTGATCAGAGCACGTGCAATGGCTGCTCTTTGCTTCTGTCCGCCGGATACTTCATATGGATATTTGTTCAGAAGCTTACTGATCCCCAACTGCTCTGCGATCGGCGCGATCCGACTCTCCATTTCCGTGTATTTCTTTCCAGACAGGACCAGCGGAAGGAAAATATTATCCTTCAGGGTTAGTGTATCCAAAAGGTTGAAATCCTGAAAGACGAATCCAAGATTCTGCCGCCGGAAAGCTGCCATCTCTTTTTCCCGGATCTTGCCGAGATCATTCCCTTTTAAGTAAACCTTTCCACCGGTCGGCTTATCAAGTGCTGCCAGAATATTCAGAAGTGTAGTTTTGCCACTTCCGCTTTCTCCCATAATTGCTACATATTCGCCTGCTTCTACGGAAAAGCTGACGTTATGCAGCGCCTCTACCTGATTTCCTCCGAAACGGGTTGTGTATATCTTTTTTACGTTCTTTACGTCAAGTAATGCCATGATTTTTATGACCTGCCCTTCTTTTTTATTTGATAAAGTCATTATAAAAAAGTAAGGGATTTCTTTCCATCGAAGTAAATGACAATTTGTGTGGGGTTTCTTACATTTTTGTAAGGATCGGGTTGGAAAAGACTCATTTGGTGAAAGAGACGCCGCCAGAAAAAATAAATATTCCAAATTCCTTTGTGCAAACCATTCCGATGAACCACTTAGGACGGGAATCATGTTCGGCAATGGCCTCCATGATTCCTGTGTTTCATCTCCATTGCACAAACATGGAATTTTCCATATTTATTTTTTCTGGCGGCTGTTTTGTTCAAATGGATAAACTTTTTGCAACTGATAGATCCTTACCCAAAAGTAAATCATAGTTCTGTTCCGTTGTTGGAAGTTTTTTCGTTTTTGTACCGATAGACTCCATTACTCTATTCGTCTGGATTCACGGTCAAAATTTAAGTATACTTTTGTTCCTTTTTCTGGTTTTGATTCAATCCAGATAGTATGATGGAGACGATCTATGATTGTCTTACAGAGATATAATCCTATTCCAGTGGATTTTTTATTCGCTCTTCCATTGTAGCCGGTAAAGCCTTTTTCGAAGATTCTTGGGAGGTCCTCTTCTGCAATGCCGATTCCGTTATCGGAGATCACCAGAGTTTTTTCTTCTGTGTAGATTGATATTTCTCCGCCTCTTGCGTATTTAACTGCATTGGAGAGAATTTGTTCGATGACGAAGGTCAGCCACTTTTCATCGGTCAGGATCTTCTGATCCTGGATTTCAAGGTGAAGTCTTGTCCTGGTCATGATGAACATCTGGGAATATTTGCGGACTGCCTGGCGGACGATTTCTTCCAGGCTGCAGATCCGGAAGGCGTAATCGGAGGTTGCGGAACCCATTCTGAGATAGGTGAGTACCATATCCACATATTGTTCAATCCGGAACACCTCCATTTTCATGCTTCGGGTAAGTTCCTGTGCTTTCGGGCTTTCCTGTACTTCTTCCAGTTCTTCCCCGCTCTGGATCAGGACACCGAGTGCTGCAATTGGAGTCTTGATCTGATGAACCCACATGCTGTAATAATCAGACAGCTCCTGTTTTTCAATCTGCACAGAGGATTCCAGCTCTTTTTTCTCTTCGTAAAGCTGCCGGATCAATTCCTGGTACATTTCGCTTTCCCGGCTTTCTGTCTCCGGAAATCCTCCTGCCTCTGTCCGGATTTTTCCCTGATTTTCTTCCAGTATTCTTTGTCTTTTTTCATATCGTATGAAAACAAGTGTAAACCAGATCACATTCCATAAAATCACCAGAAGGAACGCATATCCTGCAATCTCCACCGGAATTTCATAGATCCAGAAGATGACTGCAAAGAAAATGCCCGAAACAAGAACCGCTATTCTCTCCGGTCTTTTTTCTTTCCAAAATGCCCTTAAAATCTCTGTCATACCAGCATGTACCCGATTCCTTTCTTTGTCCGGATCACATCATGCATTCCGACTTCCTCCAGCTTTTTCCGAAGTCTCGCCACATTTACTGTAAGTGTATTATCATCGATGAATTCGTCACTTTCCCAGAGTCTGGTCATGATCGCATCTCTGGTCACAAATTTTCCTGCGCTCTCAAAAAACATCTGACAGATCTTGAACTCATTCTTGGTGAGTTCAATCTTCTGCCCGGCTATTGTAAGTGATGCATCTCCCAGATTCAGCAGCATTTCTCCATGCTCAATGATATTTGCCGTTCCCTGAAGTGCATATGCTCTTCTAAGCACCGCCTGCACCTTTGCTGTCACTACGTTCAGATCAAACGGCTTCTCGATAAACTCATCTCCGCCCATGTTCATTGCCATCACGATATTCATGTTGTCATTCATCGATGACAGAAAGATGATCGGCACATTGGACAGTTTCCGGATCTCCTGGCACCAGTAGAATCCATTGTAAAACGGAAGCCCGATATCCAGGATTACAAGCTGTGGATCTGTCTTTTTAAATTCTTCCATTACATTTTTGAAATCACGTACACATACTGTCTTATAATTCCACTTTTTCAAATGCGATGCCAGCCGCTCTGCGATCGTGTTATCGTCTTCAACAATCAGTATTTTATACATTTATTCCTGACTCCTAAACTCTCTTCTGGAAGTTTCCGTACACCTTAACCCCTTCATCTACCGTAGTAAATGCTTCCGGATCCAGTAAATACACCATGTTCAGGATATCTTCTACTTCAAATTTATTCACGATCGTCACCAGAACATAATTGTCTTCACTCGTAAATGCACCTTCACCATTCCACTGCGTAACACCACGTCCGGTTTCTTTCATGATTGCCTCTGCGATTCCCTTCTTCTTCGTGAAAATCAGCATTCTCACATTGATGTTCTGAAAATGCATCCTGTCCAGAGTTACCGTGTAGAAGAACAGGTAGACAACCGAATAAATCACCGTTGAGATATCAAAAACTAAAAGATAAATGGCATACAGTATCAGATTGAAGATGGTTCCCAGTTTTCCAACGGACATTCCCGCATATTTTTTCGCCATCCAGATACCGATAACCTCTATTCCACCACCGCTTCCTTTTGCCGTCAGCATGATTCCGATTCCGGCTCCGGTTACAACACCACCGATGATGATTCCAATAACCGGATCAGCGATCACTGCTGTTGCCGGAGTTGGTACGATTGAAGTAAATAAACTGATTCCTACCGTTCCAAGGATTGTATTTATAAAAAATGTCTTTCCGATTTTAAACCATGCAATAAATAAAATCGGAATGTTGAGCAGTAAATAAATGATACCATACAGGTTCAGACCTGCAATTTCCTTAATCCCGATCTGTCCTGCTCCATAACTTAACAGCTGTGCAAGACCAACTGCTCCCCCGCTGTATAAATTCATAGGGATAATAAATACATTCAGACCAACTGCGTAGATCAGACAGCCCACTATGATCCAGGCAACCTGCATTCCCCTCTTCTGTGGCAAAAAATTGTTCATACTTTTTCTTTCCTCCTTGCTTCCGTTTTGATACCAGATATTTCATAACTTTTCCATACAGTATATCACGCCGGCATCTGAATTTGTAGACTAAAGTACAAATCGGCTTATAATTTTCTGTTATATATTTTAATCATTTTTCAAATAACAAAAGATGCCGCTCTGTTATCTGTTTTGATAACTTTGCAGCATCTTTCTACTCTTCTTTTTTTATCCAACGTGACGCTCAAATCTCTTAAATCCAAGAATATTTTCAATCCGATCCATTGCATCCTTTTTTACTGATATACTCAGCGACTTCCTTCATAGCCTGATAATTATCAATCTGCACACTTCCCATATTACCACTCTTTTCAATCTTACGGTCAATAAATACAACTGGGATTGATAAATCTGCAAGTAGCTTGTTACTGGTCGCATAATCCGAACTGACATAAATGATCCCATCTACCATTCTGGATTTTAACACATTCAAAAACTTTTCTTCCTGCACCGCATTATGATCCTTGATTTTTGTTTTGTCAATATTCTAATCAGCCTACACTTACTTTTACTCCGCCTTCACAGCCCAGCGCATCTTCGTAGATCTTGCACGCCCATTCTGTGCACACTCTTCTGCCGAAGGTCGGACTACAT
>OGWV01001096.1_pt1 | contig 17042 bp, 14 predicted proteins | sample 1576081 | NCBI WGS metagenome assembly OGWV01 (sample SAMEA3541541, study PRJEB24748) | human gut metagenome | biome: human gut; feature: human-associated habitat; material: faeces | place: China | collected 2012 | reverse complement strand
TTCTTCAGAAGGTCGTTGACCACCGCGGGGTTGGCCTTGCCCTTTGTGGCGCGCATGACCTGCCCCACGAAGAAGCCCATGAGCTTCTTCTTGCCGCCTTTGTACGATTCGACTTCCTTGGGATTGGCGGCGATGACCTGATCCACGGCGCTGTCGATGACGCCGGTATCGGACACCTGGATAAGGCCCTTCTTCTCCACGTAGGCCTTGGGCATTTCGCCGGTAGCCATAAGATCGGGGAAGATGTCGTTCGCGATCTTGGAGCTGATGAGGCCCTTCTCGACGATGTTCACGAGCTCGGCCAGAGCCTCGGGCTTCATGGCGCAGTCGGTGAGCTTCTCATTTTTGGCGTTGAGTTCGCGCTTCATGGGGCCGATGATGAAGTTGGCCACCTTACGCGGGTTCGCGGCCTTCGCTGCCGTCTCGAAGAAGTCGGCCATGGGACGGCTCTCCACGAGCATGGCGGCCTCGTCATCGGGAAGCTTCGTCATTTCGATGAAGCGCTTCATGCGGTGCGAGGGGAGCTCGGGGAGCTCAGCCTGCCAGGCGGCGAGCTGCTCATCGGAAATGACGACGGGAAGCTGGTCGGGATCCGGGAAGTACCGGTAGTCATGTGCCTCTTCCTTGCCGCGCATGCCGCTGGTCACGTTCTTGTCCGCGTCGTAGAGACGGGTTTCCTGGATGACCGTGCCGCCGTCGTCGAGAACGTCGGACTGGCGGGCGATCTCGTAATCGATGGCCCGGGCCACGTTATGGAAGGAGTTCACGTTCTTGAGCTCGGCGCGGGTGCCAAGCTTTGTCTCGCCCACGGGGCGGATGGACACGTTGGCGTCGCAGCGGAAGTTCCCCTCCTCCATGTTGCCGTCGCACACATCGAGGTAGGTGACGATGCCGTAGAGCTCCTTCAGGAAGGCCACGACCTCCTCGGAGGAACGCATGTCAGGCTCGGTCACCACTTCCACGAGGGGCGTGCCCGCGCGGTTCAGGTCGCAGAAGCTGCGGTTCTCGGCTGCGGAGTGGATGTTTTTGCCGGCGTCATTCTCCATATGGATACGGGTGATGCCGATCTTCTTCGGACCGTTCTGGGTTTCGATTTCCAGCCAGCCGTGCTCGCAGATGGGCAGGTCGAACTGGGAAATCTGGTAACCGGACGGGAGATCCGGATAAAAGTAGTTCTTGCGGGCGAAAACGGAGCTCTGGTTGATGTGGCAGTGCGTGGCCAGACCCACCAGGGTGGCGTAATGCACGGCCTGGGCATTGACCCTGGGCAGGGCCCCGGGCATGCCGGCACAGACCTCGCAGGTATTGGTGTTCGGCGCTTGGCCGAAAGTATTCGGACAGGAGCAGAACAGCTTGGACTTGGTCGAAAGCTGAACATGCACCTCGAGGCCGATGACGGCTTCATAATCAGGCATGATCCAAAACTCCTGGGGGGCGGCTTTGTAAGCCGCACGGTGAAAGTGAACGCGCCGGGAACCGCGGAAGCGGCCCCGGCCTGAAACGCGTGCGAAAAATTCCGGCGGTTATATTAACGGCTCGCGAGCTGGGCGTCAAAGTATTTGCCGACGCCGTAGCTGCGGCGCCTGAAGAAACGCTCGGGCGCGGGGCCGACAATCTGCATCTCGGGATTCTTTCTGAGCACGTCCTGGGCGATATGCATCTCCTGGGTGCAGCCGGTCGAGAAGGTGGAATCCTTGCCAATCCATTTCTGGGGCACGTCACGGCCGAGAAGCGCGAAGCCTTTCTCGATGTCCTCGGCTGTCTGGAAGCGCCAGACTGTGATGTAGCCGCTTCTCTGGACGCGCTCCCACATGAACATGAGGTCGTCGCCGTCCATGCCTTCCACGAAATGTTCGGCCGGGTTGATGATGTAGGCCTCGGGCATGCGTTTTCTGAGATCGCCGACAAAGGCGTTGACGAGGCTCGTGGCCGTCTTCGTCTCGCCGGGAATGGAGCCGATGACGCAGCTGTAAAAGACAACGGGGCGGTTCTTCGCGCGGGCCTCGCGCATCTCCTCGATGATAGCGTCGGAAAGCGCGTTGATTTCGGCCTCGGAGAACTTGCGCTCCGCGGGATCGTGGGGGCGGAAGCGGACATCAAAGCCGTCCCTGTCTTCCCAGAAGCAGAGAATGTCGCGGGTGAAGGACACGCTGGTATCGATAAGGCGGAAGCGCTTGCGCCAGCCATGGGCGATAACGAGATCAGACTCCTTCCAGGCTCTCGAGAAGGTCACGCTGACGCGGGCCAGATTGAGGCGCTCGCGGGTGCCGTCACTGATGACCACGAGGCGCCACTCGCGCAGGCCGACGGTACCGGAAGAGCCGGGAACGATCATCGGAGAAGAGTGGAAAGGAAGGACCGGTGTCTTTAAGAAATGTGTGGACGGAGAGAAAGAAAACAGGCCGGAAGGAGCAGAATTCACACTTTATGCGAAAAAAGATATTACGGACGCAAACGGAAGTGTTGTGCTGCCGGCAGGAACGGAGATAGAACGTGCCATTTCAGATCAGAGCGGAAGAGCCGTTTTTCAAACAGATCTGCCGCCTGGCACCTATGCAGTAAAAGAAACAAAAGCACCGGATGGATATTATCGATCTGATACGGAGCGGATTTTTGATTTTGAACCGTATAAAGACCAGGATCACATTTTTATCATTCGTATGAAGAGCGTGCAGTGCCAGGGTAGAAAAGGCTGTATCAAAAGTAGAGGGAGTGACGTCTTGTTCTGTTAGTCTGCTAACAAACTCCTTAGGGGTTGAAGGTGATGTTAGTGACAAGGCAATAATTAAAGCTATAAAAAAGGCAGGCTATGGAGCATCAGTTAAAAAGAAAGACAAAAGTGAAAAAGCTGTAGAAGAAATCGATGATTCTCTTGAAGACAAGGATACACCTGTTTTAAAGAAAAGATTAATATGGTCTTTATTCTTTTTAATTATTTTAATGTATTTTTCAATGGGTCATATGATGTGGAATTGGCCACTGCCTTCGTTCTATGACAACAACCATGTTGCAATGGGCTTAACTCAGATGTTACTTACAATAATTATTATGGTTATTAATCAACAGTTTTTTATTTCAGGTTACAAAAGCCTGTTTCAGTTAGCACCTAATATGGACACCCTTGTGGCGTTAGGTTCATCGGCATCTTTTGGTTATAGTACAGTATCATTATTTTTAATGACATCTGCACAGGTTAAAGGCGATGAGGCGTTGGTTATGAAATATATGATGGAATTGTATTTCGAATCGGCAGCAATGATTTTAACATTAATTACAGTTGGAAAAATGCTTGAATCTCACTCTAAAGGTAAGACTACGGATGCATTAAAAAGCTTAATGAAACTTGTTCCAAAAACAGCAAATGTTATACGTGACGGTAAGGAAATAAATATTAATGCATCAGAAGTTTTAAAGGACGATGTATTTGTTGTAAGACCGGGTGAGAATATACCTGTAGATGGTGTCATCATTGAAGGAAACACCGCAGTTAATGAATCAGCACTTACAGGAGAGAGCATTCCTGTTGATAAACAGGAGGGAGATCAGGTAAGTGCAGCAACACTTAATACATCAGGATATATAAAATGCAGGGCAACAAGAGTTGGAGAAGATACAACACTTTCCAAAATAATACAGATGGTAAGTGATGCGGCTGCAACTAAAGCACCTATTGCAAAGATTGCTGATAAAGTTTCAGGTGTATTTGTGCCTGCGGTAATAATAATAGCAGCTATAACAATAGTAGTATGGCTGTTATGTGGCAAGGACTTAGGATTTGCACTTGCGAGAGGAATCTCAGTGCTTGTAATAAGCTGTCCTTGTGCGTTAGGGCTTGCAACTCCGGTTGCAATTATGGTTGGTAACGGAGTCGGAGCAAAGAACGGAATTTTGTTCAAGACTGCTGTTTCTCTGGAACAGACAGGCAAGATGCAGACAGTTGCACTTGATAAGACTGGTACTATTACAGAGGGGGAACCCAAGGTTACAGATATTATAACAGGTGAAGGAATCTTACAGAATGAGCTTCTTGCTATAGCATATGGTCTTGAAAGAAAAAGTGAACATCCACTGGCAAAGGCAGTTGTTAATTATGTTGAAGAGAGTGGCGATAAGAATTCATTTGCAGAAGAAGTGACTGACTTTAAGGCAGTTGCTGGTAACGGACTTAAGGGAATGCTTGATACAAATGTAGTGGCAGGTGGTAATCTTAAGTTCATTTCAGAGTATTGTAATATCTCTGATGATTTAAGGAACAAGGCTGATGACTTATCATCAGAAGGAAAAACACCACTTTTCTTTGCAAGAAATAACAAGCTTCTTGGAATAATAGCAGTTGCGGATACTATCAAGAAAGACAGCCCACAGGCTATCAGGGAACTTCAGAATATGGGAATCAGGGTTGTGATGATTACCGGAGATAATGAAAGAAGCGCGAAAGCAATAGGAAAGCTTGCCGGAGTTGATGAGGTTATTGCAGGAGTACTTCCTGAAGGAAAAGAAAAAGAAATAGCAAGACTTAAGGAGCAGGGAAGTGTTATAATGGTAGGTGATGGAATTAATGATGCACCTGCACTTACAAGAGCTGATATAGGTATTGCAATTGGAGCCGGTACAGATGTTGCTATAGATGCGGCAGATATAGTTCTTATGAAGAACAGGTTATCAGATGTTCCTGCTGCTATAAGACTTTCAAAGAGAACACTTACCAACATACACGAGAATCTGTTCTGGGCATTCTTCTATAATTGTATAGGAATCCCACTTGCAGCAGGTGCGTGGATACCAGTATTTGGATGGACACTTAATCCAATGTTTGGTGCAGCAGCTATGAGCTTATCAAGCTTCTGTGTAGTAACTAATGCATTAAGACTTAATCTTATAAAGATATATGATACAGGAAAAGACCACATTTATAAGAAAAAGTCTAGCAAAAATAAAAATAAAACGACAAAAGGAGACAAAACTATGACAAAGACTATGAATATTGAGGGTATGATGTGTGGACACTGTGAAGCTACAGTTAAGAAGGCGCTTGAGGCTGTTGATGGTGTAACAGAGGCAGTTGTAAGCCATGAGAACGGAACAGCAGTTGTTACACTTTCTAAGGAAGTTGATAACGATGTATTAAAAAAAGCTGTAGAGGATAAAGATTACAAAGTAACAGCAGTTAAGTAAGAAATATAATGAATAAGAATAAAGCTATAAGCTGCAAATGTATGTGATACATTTTAAGGTATGGAAAGCCCTACGTGATACAAAAGTGTCGTGCGGGGCTTTTTCAGTGCAGGGTAATTTTTATAACTGATAGTTGAGTAAGCTGTTTAATAATGTTAATATTATGTATATAGATTATGGGTATGGGAGATATGGGAATATGAATATTATGTATCTGTCTCTTTATGGAGTTGCGGCTGTGGTGCTTGTCGTGGTGTTTATAAGAACATGTCTTGAGCGGGATAAGATGACACGGATAGTGTGTCTTACAGAGATGCTTGCTCTCATATGCGTTGTGACATACTCGGTCAATTTTATCACAGATAATTACATGGCAATGTCGGTGGCAACAAGCATAATGATGGCAGCACAGGATTTTGCACTCGTTGCGCTTTTAACGTATACAGGCGTATTTACAAGGCTTGCAAACAGGATAACCAGAACTGCAGTTGTTTTGTGCATATTTGCGGCAATGGTTGATTCAGTTGTATTTATAATTAATATATTTAATGAAACGGCATTGAAATATAGTCTTAACAAATGTGGAGGAGTCTATGTTCTCGGCTATGAAGGCGAGTTGTGGTTTGGTATTCATGCGATTATGAATATGGTTATTGTAGCATTTATAATTGCACTGCTTATTATCAAATGCATACGTATTCCATCAGCGTATTGGGGAAGATATATATTTACGGCTGCCGGGCTTATTGTTATAATTGCTTTTAAATATATATTCATCATGAAAGCTGTTGACTTAAGGTTTGACATATCAATTTTTCTATATGCACTTATGGGAACAATGGTGTACTGGAATACTTTCTGGTATTCTAAGAAAAATATGCTTACAGTTACACATGAAATGATAATTGAACATATGCAGATTCCTGTAGTACTGTTTGATTATGAGGGAATTCTTGCAGATTTTAATTCTTCAATGAAGGATGTTGCAGGTAATCTTGAATACGATAACAGGGAACAGAATATTGAGTGGTTTGTCAGGGAGAATGACCTGCCTGTTAAACCTGGAGAGGATACATTTGAATGGAAGCATAATGACAGAATATATGACTGCAGGATTGAGAGACTTTCAGATGAAAAAAACCGACTGCTGGGTACTATTATTGTTATGCAGGATGTGTCGGAGTTAAAGAAGGCTTATGCTGAACTTGAAAATATGGTTATTTATGACCAGCTTACAGGAGTTTACAGCATGTACAGCTTTATGGAGCATTGTAAACAGTATGATGAATATAATGGCAGTGTTGCTGTAGTTGTCTGCGATATTAATCATTTGTCAGATATTAATATACAGTATGGACAGAAAGCAGGTAACCAGGCACTTATAAATGTGGCTGGTGTGCTTAAGAAGATACTTATGGACAGAGCATATATTGCAAGAATTAATGAAGGTAATTTTGTTGCAGTAATGAAGAATGTCACGGATGCAGAGGCTGGTAAAACATTTGAACAGATAAAGAGAATAGTAGAAAAAGAGTGCAATAATGGAAAGTTTGGTGTTACTATAGAATATGGTATTGCTATGAGAAAAGCTTCTAACAGATGGATAATGGATATTGTTCATGAAGCGGTTAATGATATGAGAGACAGGAAAGGCAGATAATACACATGAAGTTTGATGGTGTTAAAAAAGTTGATGAAGGAAGGTTTATCAGCAGATACGATCTCTATTATACAACTGAGGATGACAAGAAAAAGGTCTACGAGATTATCAGCAGAAACAAGGATATAAAGACGCTAGAAGATATAAGAAATGAAAAGACTGACGGAGTTGTTATTGTTGCAACTGATGAAGCGGATGAACATATTCTGATTAATAAAGAATATAGAATGTCAGTAGGAGATTATGTGTATAATTTTCCGGCAGGGCTTATTGATGAAGGTGAGACTCCTGAAGTGGCGGCGAAGCGTGAGCTTAAGGAAGAGACAGGGCTTGACCTTATTGTAATTGAAGACAAGCTTTATGACAGCTACAGTGCAATAGGATTTTCCAATGAGACAAATGCTGTGGTTATCGGAAAAGCATCTGGAGATTTTTCGCCAAGCACTTCAACGTTTGAGGAGATTTCGGCGGCATGGTATTCAAAACAGGAAGTAAAAGAGCTTCTTAAGGATAATCATTTTGCAGCGAGAACACAGGCATTTTGCTATATGTGGGCGAGAAATAAATAATAAAGAGGCAGGATATGTTTAGAGGAAAAAGAATAATTTCAGGAATTATGCTGGTGCTTATGCTGGTTAGTTTTATTGGATGTAAAAAGACTTCCAAAGCAGCAACATTTACATATGAGGAGAATGCTGCCGGTAATATAGTTATAACTGGACTTACTGATAAGGGAAGAGCAGATGCAAAGGTTATTGTGCCAGCTAAGATTGATGGCAAGAAGGTTGATGGAATAGGCAGTGGTGTATTCCGTGATGATACGACTGTTACTGATGTTGTTATATCAGATGGGATAAGTTATATAGCTGAAAATGTATTCTTAAGCTGCTATAATCTTAAAACAATTGAGATTCCGGAATCAGTTAATTCTATTGGAACTAATGCATTTACAGATACACAGTGGGAGCATGACCAGCTTGCAGATAACGATGAGATTATTGTTAATGGTGTGTTATGCAAGATAAGCATAGATAGTGGAACGTATAATATTCCGGATGGTGTAAGGACAATTGCTTCGGGAGTATTTTATAATAAAGATGGTATTACACAAATAAATATTCCTGACAGTGTGGAAGTAATTGGGGCATATGCATTTGCTGGCTGCAAGGGACTTAAGGAAGTTAAACTGCCTTCAGGTATTAAAAGAATTGAGTATGGTGCATTTTCTGATATGAATATCAGTGAGATTGTTGTGCCAAAGTCAGTAGATTATATAGGAAATGAAGCATTTGAAGGAATTGAGAATGTCGTAAAACGATAAGGAGGATGGCTTATGATAAAGAAGAAAAGCAATTATTTTCTATCATGTGATGGAAAGACGTCTGTTCATGTTGTTATGTGGTGCCCTGATGAGACAGAATATGACGAGCCTGTTGCGGTATTGCAGATATGTCATGGGATGATTGAGTATATTGACAGATACGACGGATTTGCAAGATATATGGCAGAGAGAGGCTTTGTTGTTGTTGGAAATGATCATCTTGGACACGGAAAGTCAGTATGCATGGATGATGATCTGGGATTTTTTAAAGATAAGAATCCAGGAGAGGCACTTGCAAAGGATGCACATCATCTTACAGTTCTTATCAAGAAAATGTATCCTGGTATTCCATATTATCTTGCAGGACACAGCATGGGGTCGTTTGTTACAAGAAGATATATATGTGATTACGGATATGAACTTGATGGAGTTATTGTAATGGGAACAGGACACCAGCCGGCACCAATGGTTTTTGCCGGAAAGGTGCTTGCTGATGCAGTAAGACTTATAAAGGGTGACCGTTACAGAAGCAGACTGATATCTAAGATTATGTTTGGTAATTATAACAAGCGCATAAAGAATGTAAGAACAGTCAATGACTGGCTGACAAGAGATGAAGCGGTTGTTGATGAATACAATGCCGGAAAATTGACAACATTTCTGTTTACGGTTAATGGTTACAGAGGACTTATGAATATGATTCTGTATGTAAGAAAGCCGCGCAACATAGAAAGAATTCCTAAGAATCTGCCAATGCTTATGATATCAGGACTTGATGATCCTGTGGGAGAATACGGCAAGGGCGTTTACAGGGCATATAATTCATATCATGGTCACATTGATGATATTGATTTAAGACTTTACGAGGATTGCAGGCATGAGCTGTGTAATGAACTTAATAAAGAAGAAATATATGAAGAAATATATGGCTGGATTATGAACCATATGAGTAAGTAGATTAATAAAAGCGGAATGGCAGTTTCAAACCATTCCGCTTAATTCTTTATTGATTATAATCTGATAGTGGTGTACTTAGGAATACATGCAATTCCTAATGCGTAAGGACCTGTATGGCAGCCTGAGATAATACTGATTCTTGTCTTGAAATCTTCGCGTCTTTCGAGAAGCTTTACACCAAGCTGTGCTTCAACATCATCTCTGTACTTTTCAGCTTCTTCCAGATTAGTGCAGTAGCCAACAGTGATATCCCAGTTTTCAATTGGCATTCCCTTTGATTCGATGTATTTCTGAATCATGTCAATAACATTAGATTTACCTTTGTTTCTTGTTCGTGTAAATCCACCAAGCCCAATTTCTCCTTCTTTCATAACGATGATAGGACGGAGGCTTAATTTGCTTGTGATTGTAATTGCAGTCTTAGCAAGACGTCCGCCTTTACTTAAGTATTCAAGCGATTCTGTTGTAAACATTATTCGGCCATCGTTTCTTAAAGCTTCAAGGACTTTGATTGTATCCTCATATGAATACCCTGCTTTTCTCATCTGGAGAGCCTGATATATGAAGAGTGAGAATGATGCTGAATTAAGCAGTGAATTAATAACTGTAACCTTAGCATCAGGATGATCTTCTAATATAATGTCCTTAGCTGTGCAGGCTGAGTTATAAGATCCTGAGAAGTATGATGTAATTGTACATACAATAGCAGGTCTGCCAGCTTCTACACTTGGCATAATAGCATCAACAAAATCCTGCACACTTGGAAGAGATGACTTAGGAAATGCGCCTTCATCTGTCATTCTTCTATAGAATTCATCATGAGTAATGTCATATTGTTCTTTAAGATAATTAACACCATCAAAAGTTGTGTAGAGCGGTACAAGCTTAAGATTGTGTGTCTCTGCATATTCTCTAACAATATCGCAGGCTGAATCAGTGATTATATCAAACATAATATATATTATCCTCCGCGTTGTAAAAACGATTTGTTTTGTTAATTGAGATGATAACACATAGTTTTTAAAACCACAATACATTAATATTAATATTTTATAAAATATAAGTTTGTAAAATTAAAAAATTGTTGTATAATCAATTCGTATGTATATTTTTTCGAGCGGAGGAAATAATTAATGAAGGTATGTGCATTTCTTACAGATGGTTTTGAAACGGTAGAAGCACTTGCAGTTGTAGATATATTAAGAAGAGCGGATATTAAGACTGATATGATATCAATAACAGGTGACATTAATGTTAAAAGTGCTCAGGGGGTAATTGTTCAGGCTGATGAGCTTTTAGATGAATATGTATTTGAAGGAGATGAGCTGTTATTCCTTCCAGGTGGTCCGGGTCATAAGTCATATTATGATTGCAAGGATTTACTGGAACTTCTTAAAGAATACAATAAGAAGAATAACAGAATTGCAGCCATATGTGCAGCACCTTCAATTCTTGGAAATCTTGGATTACTTGAAGGAAAGAAGGCAATGGCATTCCCGGGCTTTGAAATGCAGTTAACGGGGGCAGTTATAATAACAGCACCGGAGAGGGTAGTTACAGATGGTAACATTACAACATCGAGAGGAATGGGTACATCACTAGATTTAGGCCTCGAGCTTGTAAGACTTATTAAGGGAGAAGAACTTGCAGAGCAATTAAGGACTTCAACACAATATATATAATAAGTTTATTTTATGCGAGAGGAACTTTTAAAGATGGAATATGATAATTATGATGAGGATGCAATACGCCGCAGCAGAAAAAGAAAATCACAGTTGATGAAGAAGAAAAGACAGAAGATTTTAAGAAGAAGACTTATTATGATGGCAGCTGTGACATTTTTAATAGTGCTTGCAGTAGTTATTGTGAATGTAACACTGGGGCTGAAAAAAACATTAGGTCAAAAAGCAGCATTTGCTTCTGATATAACAGATGAGACACAATCAGAGATACTGATGCCAACAGAGGCACCAACAGAGCCGCCTCTTATATATTCACAGATGGCAGCAGACTATCAGGATTTGTCAGCTGATGCACAGATAGCGTCGCCTTATGCAGCATTACTCGATGTCAATAATCATAGAATAATAGCAGGTAAGCTTGCTGATACTAAGATATATCCAGCTTCAATGACTAAGGTAATGACACTTATTGTTGTATCAGAGAATATAGATAAGATGCCCAAGACTTATACATTTGGATTTGAGATGCTTAACAGACTTTACAGGGAAGAAGCGTCTGTTGCAGGATTCCTTGAAGGTGAGACAGTAGATGTTGAAGATCTTATGTATGGACTTGTGCTTCCATCAGGAGCTGATGCAGCCGAGGCACTTGCCATAATGGTTGCAGGTTCTAATGAAGAATTTGCAAAGCTTATGAATGAAAAATGTAAAGAACTTGGACTTAAGTATACACATTTTATTAATCCGACAGGATTATATGATGAGGAACAGTATACAACTCCATCAGAGATGGCAATGATTATGGAATATGCCATGAAAGATGAGATCAGAGCCAAAGTACTTGGAACATATCAGTATAAGACTAAAGCAACAGCACAGCATCCGGAAGGAATACAGCTTACAAGTACAATGTATTCAAGAATATACGGTAATGAAGCACCTGGAGTACTCGTAAAAGGTGGTAAGACAGGATTTACCAATGAAGCAGGAAGCTGCCTTGTAAGTTATGCTGTAACTAATAAAGGTAATGCGTATGTTTTCTGCACTGGCGGAGCAACATACAGATGGGCACCTGTATATGATGAGATATACGTATATAAAAACATAATTCCTGAAACAGCCAAAGATTTAGAAACAGAAACAACGAAAATGTCTCCTAATAATTAACAACCAGAATATGTCATAATAATTAGTATTAACGGACACATAATAACATCAAGACGTTAAGTTATGGCGCCATAACTTTTCGGCTTAAACCTAAAAATGTGTTTAATAAGGAGGCTTATTATGGCTAAATCAACAAGTTCTAATTATAAGACTAAGAAGGAAGCACAGAATGCACTTGACAGATTCAAGATGGAGGTTGCTTCAGAAATTGGCGTTAACTTAAAGGATGGTTACAATGGAGACCTCACATCAGCAGAAGCTGGTTCAGTTGGTGGTAACATGGTAAAAGAGATGATCAGAAGACAGGAAGAGCAGATGAGTGGCAAGTAATTGCGGGATGCTCACAACTGAATACGAATTATCTTAAGTGATAAATGGGCTGTAATCCGAATGTTTATTAGTAAATATAAGGTTTGCAGCCCTATCTTTTATTTTTTTAAAATAGTACTGGTAATCTAAAAACAGTTGTGTTATAATTCGTGGGTATGTTGTACGATAGTAACAATACATAGTTCATAGGAGGATTAATTTATAATGAGTTTCACAGTTGAGAATTTAGAAGAGAAGAATATGGTTAAACTTGTTATTGAGTCTACTGCTGAGGAATTTGAGGCAGGTCTTAATACTGCATATAATAAGAATAAGAGCAAGATCAGCCTTCCGGGTTTCAGAAAAGGTAAAGCACCTAGAAAGATGATTGAGAAGATGTACGGTGCAGAAGTGTTCTACGAAGATGCTGCTAATTCAATTATTCCAGATGCTTATGCTAAGGCTGCTGATGAGTGTGGTCTTGAGCTTGTTTCTCAGCCAAAGATTAATGTAACACAGTTAGAGGCTGGAAAGCCATTCATTTTTGAAGCTGTTGTAGCTACTAAGCCAGAAGTTGAACTTGGACAGTACAAGGGCGTTGAAGTAACTAAGGCTGATACAGAAGCAACAGATGCTGATGTAGAAGAAGAATTAAAGAGAGTTCAGGAGCAGAATTCAAGAACAGTAGCTGTAACAGACAGAGCAGTTAAGGATGGCGATAATACAGTTATTGATTTCGAAGGATTTGTTGATGGTGTTGCATTCGAAGGTGGAAAGGGAACAGATTACCCACTTACAATCGGATCTCATTCTTTCATTGACACATTTGAAGATCAGATTATCGGTATGAATATCGGTGATGAGAAAGAAATCAATGTTGCATTCCCAGAAGAGTATCATGTAGATGATCTTAAGGGTAAGCCAGCTATGTTTAAGGTTTCTGTTAAGGAAATTAAGGAGAAGCAGCTTCCAGAGCTTAATGATGAATTTGCTCAGGATGTATCTGATTTTGATACAATTGCTGAATATAAGGATGATTTAAAGAACAAGATTGCTGACAGAAAGTCAAGAGAAGCTAAGGCTAAGCAGGAAGACGAAGCAATCGCTAAGATTATCGAAGATTCTAAGATGGATATTCCAGATGCTATGGTTGACACACAGGTTAACAGAATGGTTGAGGATTTTGCTCAGAGATTACAGCAGCAGGGCTTATCAGTTGAGCAGTACTTCCAGTATACAGGAATGACTGCAGATAAGATTATGGAAGAGATGAAGCCGGAAGCTGTTAAGAGAATCCAGTCAAGACTTGTTCTTGAAGCAGTTGTTAAGGCTGAGAATATTGAGACTTCAGAAGAAGATTTTGAAGCAGAGTTAAAGAAGATGGCTGAGACTTACAAGATGGAACTTGATCAGATTAAGGAATTCATGGGCGACTATGAGAAGAAGCAGATTAAGGAAGATCTTGCAATCCAGAAGGCTATAGAAGTTATTACAGGATCAGTTGTTGAAAAGTAATTGAGGCTGTAAGAAACATTTTAGTATATTGGAGGTTGTGTAATGAGTTTTGTACCTTATGTCATAGAACAGAACAGCAGAGGCGAAAGATCATATGATATATATTCACGTCTGCTTAAAGACAGAATTATATTCTTAGGAGAAGAGGTAACAGATGTTTCTGCTAATCTTGTAGTAGCACAGATGTTATTCCTTGAGGCAGAAGATCCAGGAAAGGATATACATTTCTACATTAACAGCCCAGGAGGATCAGTATCAGCAGGTTTTGCTATATATGATACAATGCAGTACATCAAGTGTGATGTTTCTACAATCTGTATTGGTATGGCTGCAAGTATGGGTTCATTCCTTCTTACAGGAGGAACAAAGGGCAAGAGACTTGCACTCCCAAACTCTGAGATCATGATCCATCAGCCGCTTGGCGGAGCCCAGGGACAGGCAACAGAGATTCAGATCGCAGCAGATCATATCTTAAAAACTCGTCAGAAACTGAATCAGATTCTGGCAGAAAATACAGGACAGCCGTTAGAGGTCATCAACGCAGATACAGAAAGAGATAACTTTATGACTGCGGAAGAAGCCAAAGCGTATGGTCTGATTGACGAAGTCATCAAGAACCGCTAGGGCAGTCCTCAGACGAGGTGAAAAGTATGGCAGGAAAGAACGATGATCAGGTGAGATGCTCGTTCTGTAACAAGACGCAGAATCAGGTGAGAAAGCTGATCGCAGGTCCGAATGGGGCATATATCTGTGATGAGTGTGTGGATGTCTGCGCAGAGATTATAGAAGAAGAATTTGAATACGAGAACGGAAGAGAATGGAATCCGTTCTCGGATATCAATCTTTTAAAACCGGAAGAGATCAAAGCATTTCTGGATGAATATGTCATTGGTCAGGAAGAAGCGAAAAAAGTATTGTCGGTAGCTGTTTATAATCATTATAAACGTGTAATGGCGGGAAGAAATATGGGAGTAGACCTTGGTAAAAGTAATATTCTCATGCTCGGACCGACAGGATGCGGTAAGACGCTTCTGGCTCAGACACTGGCAAAGATTCTGGGAGTACCGTTTGCGATTGCTGATGCAACAGCATTGACAGAGGCCGGATATGTCGGTGAAGATGTAGAAAACATTCTTCTGAAGATCATTCAGGCGGCAGACGGAGATATTGAACGTGCAGAGTATGGAATTATATATATTGATGAGATTGATAAGATTACAAGAAAATCAGAGAATCCATCGATTACCAGAGATGTATCGGGTGAGGGTGTACAGCAGGCGCTTCTGAAGATTATTGAAGGAACAGTTGCCAATGTACCTCCACAGGGAGGAAGAAAGCATCCGCATCAGGAGATGATCCAGATCGATACCACGAATATTTTATTCATCTGCGGAGGAGCCTTTGAAGGAATCGAAAAAATCGTTGAAAAACGTATCGATCAGAAATCAATCGGATTCAATGCAGAGATTGCAGAAAAGCATGAAGACGATGTGGACAGACTGCTTCAGCAGATTCTTCCGCAGGATCTTGTGAAATTTGGTCTGATTCCGGAAATCGTAGGCCGTGTACCGGTAACAGTAGCATTGGAAATGCTGGATAAAGATGCATTAATGAGGATTCTTACAGAGCCGAAGAATGCATTGACTAAACAGTATCAGAAGCTGTTGGAACTGGACGATGTAGAGCTTACATTTGATGATAAAGCACTGGAAGCAATCGCAGAGACTTCCCTGAAGAGAAAGACGGGAGCAAGAGGACTGAGAGCGATTATGGAAAGTATCATGATGGATATCATGTATAAAGCACCATCGGATGAGACATTAAAATCATGCCACATCACAGAAGATGTTGTAAAAGGAACAGGAGAGCCTGTATGTGAACATGCAGAACCTGACTCAGAAAGTGCATAATAAATGAAAAGAAAGACGGCGGGTGCGAAGAATAATTGTACCCGCTGATTTTATACCAAGATAATCCAGTCGGTGAACAGGAGTGTGAATATATGACAGGAGAAACCTATAGTCTGCCTATGGTTGCCTTAAGAGGACTTACGATACTGCCGGAAGAGGTCAGACATTTTGATGTAAGCAGGGAAAAATCACTGCAGGCGATTGAAGAGGCGGTAAAAAACGGCCAGAAGTTATTCGTCAGCGCTCAGAAGGATCTGGAAATAGAAGAGCCGGGAGCAGAAGATGTCTATCTGGTTGGCTGTGTTGTTACCATAAGGCAGGTAGTAAAATTACCAAAAAAAATGAGCCGTGTACTTGTATCCGGAGAAGCAAGAGCAAGTCTTGTAAGAATGGATAGTGAGACACCATATCTCCAGGCAACGGTAGTAGAACTGCCGGATGATGAAGTAGTATCCGGAGAGCGGGAAGAAGACGATCCAATGAACCGGGAAGCAATGATCCGTGGATTACAGGATGTCTTCAAAGAATATCTGTTAAAGAATCCAAAGCTTTCAAAAGAACTTGGCATGCAGGTGGAATCTATTCATGATCTGAAATACCTGACAGATGTGATTGCTGCAAATATGCCGTTTTCATTCGAAGATGCGCAGGAACTGCTGGAAGAGACGAACGTTATGAGACGGTATGAACTTCTGGTATATAAGATCGTGAATGAGATCCAGGCACAGAAAGTAAAAGAAGAGATCCAAAGTAAGGTGAAAGAACGTGTGGACAAGAACCAGAGGGAATACATCCTACGGGAAGAACTGAAAGTAATTCGTGAGGAACTTGGTGATGACAATACCATGTCGGATGCGGATGAATTCCAGCAGGCGGCAGATGCATTGAAAGCTTCGAAAGAAGTAAAAGAAAAGCTGAACAAAGAGATCAAAAGATTCCGCAATTCCATGAATTCCCCGGCGGAAACAGGCGTTATCCGGACCTATATCGAAACAATGCTTGAAATGCCATGGGATAAAACTTGCAAAGAGCATAAAGATATTGCATTTGCAAGACAGGTACTGGATGAAGATCATTACGGTCTGGAGAAAGTAAAAGAACGAGTACTTGAATATCTTGCAGTACGGGCGCTTACGAAAAAAGGCGAAGCACCGATCATCTGTCTTGTGGGTCCTCCGGGAACCGGTAAAACTTCGATTGCGAAATCTCTTTCCAGGGCGTTGAAGAAGCCGTATGTGAGAATTTCGCTTGGAGGTGTCCGTGACGAAGCGGAAATCCGGGGGCACAGAAAGACTTATGTAGGAGCGGGCACGAGGGCATCCAGCACATTTTCCGGAATGTCGAAG
>OGWV01001092.1_pt1 | contig 17068 bp, 17 predicted proteins | sample 1576081 | NCBI WGS metagenome assembly OGWV01 (sample SAMEA3541541, study PRJEB24748) | human gut metagenome | biome: human gut; feature: human-associated habitat; material: faeces | place: China | collected 2012 | reverse complement strand
AATGCCGGGAAAGGACATTCCATATGAGTGATTCTACGTTGAAAGAGCTTTGGCATACATAATAAAGAAGAGACTGTATATGCGGAATGGACGGAAGTTCAGGATGAAAGAGACGATTTTGCAATATCCGAATTCTATATGAATCTGGAAAGTGCCCTGGAAAGTTTTCATGGAAAAGAGCGAAAAATTGCTGAACGAATCTTATTTTACGGAGAAAGCGACACGGAAGCAGCGATACAGGAAGCAGTCAGCAGACAGTATTGCAACAGAATCAGGAAAAAGTTTGTAAGAAAGATGTAAGACAATAAAATAATCATAGAATTGACACTATGTATATGGTAATATATATAAGAAGGCTTTGAAAAAGGAGAACGGAGATGAAAATAGCGGTATGCGATGATGATAAGCTTCTGACCGGAGAGATTGACGGTCAGCTGCAAAGAATCCAACAAAAAATGGGCATTTCCTTTGAAACAGATATCTTTTTTGACGGAGAAACATTATGGGAAGCAATTGAGAAACATGGTTCCTATGATATCATTTATCTGGATATCGAAATGGAAAATATGGATGGAATAACCGTGGCAAGAAAGATTCGGGAACAGGATCCGTATACCATTCTTTTGTTTGTATCAAGCTATGACAGCTACTATGAACAATTATTTGAAGTAGAACCTTTACGATTTCTTCGAAAACCGATCAATCCGGAAAAGTTCGAAGAATATTTCAAGATTGCCTACGGAAGACTGATGAATCTGGACGAGCGCTTGCACTTTGAATTCAACAAGCGATTATCAATGGCATCACAAATGCACAGTTTTTCGTAGGAAAGGCTGAGGAGGTGCTGCCACAGTTTTATGAGAATGCAAAGAAAAAAGAGAATATCACTGATGATACAGCATCCACCGGACATACAGATATGCTTCGCCCGGATGTGATAGTCGTTGACCCGCCAAGAAAGGGCTGTGATGAGAAGTGCCTGGACACAATGCTTGCGATGTCACCGGAGAGGATTGTATATGTGAGCTGCGATTCGGCAACATTGGCAAGGGATTTGAAGATACTCTGTGAAGAGAAGTATGAACTCATGAAGTGGCAGGCATTTGATCAGTTTTCTCATACGACGCATGTAGAAAGTATTTGCCTCCTCGAGCGGGTGAGCAACTGAAAAATATTGATATGAACTAAGTAAATTTATAGACATTTTCTTATCGTAAAGCTATAATATTAAAATCATATAGAACAGATAGGCATTGATTTTAGGAAGTGATACAAATGAAAAAGCTAAAAAAGAGATTCATTGTTCCGGCAGTGGTATTTATATTGGGTATGTGTGCGTTAATCCGCGCTATATATGTAGTCGGCGAGAGTCAGGATCAGCAGAACAGGACAAATGCAAAGCTCAATGCGATGACATATACGGAGCGTATAAATGGCGAGCTTATGGAGGGAATAGGAGTTACCGATAGCTTAAAGCAGGTTATCATAAGTGGTGATGGAAATATAAATAGGTTTTATGATATTGCAGCAAATATGATGGATGATTCGATTCAGAGTATACAGATAGCACCGAATGGAGTTGTGACTGAAATATATCCAGAGGAGAGTAATGAATCCAGTAAGATAGATCTGATAAATGATAGTGACAGGGGAGAGATTTCGCGCTATGCGAGGGATAATGACACTGTAATAATGCAGGGACCATTGGAGCTGAAGCAGGGCGGATATGGTATAGCAGTGCGCAATCCGGTTTATTTGGAGAATGAAAATGGTCAGAAGAGCTTTTGGGGCTTCACAATTGTTATACTGAAGGTTCCGGAAATTTTTTCTGAATCTGTAGAGGCTCTTTCCAGTTTTGGATATAAGTACAGTCTGCAGAAGTTTGCTTCGCCGTGGGATGATACGTATGAGTGGGTTTACGGTTCAAAGGAAGAGTTGAACGATCCGGTGATATATGACTTTAACGTGTATGGAGACAAGTGGAGGCTTGAGATTTTACCCAAGAGTGGGTTTTACAATAACAGATATCTGCTATATCTGTTTATCGGAGGTGGAGTTATTGTCCTGCTTTTGGCAGGGCTTACAGCAGCGTTGATTTCAATCAATGAGAACAGGAAGAATTTCAAGAGACTTGCTGTGACTGATGCACTGACCGGTATCTACAACAGGCACGGCTTTGATGAGCAGGTTGAGCAATATATGAGACAGAATCCGCAAAAGCATTGTGTTGTGGCAATGCTTGATATTGACGATTTCAAGCTGGTCAACGATGTGTATGGACATGCGGCAGGTGATGGTGCACTGCAGAAGCTTGCAGAGAGCATGAAGCAATATTTTTCAAAGGATGTTATACTAGGCAGAAACGGAGGCGATGAGTTTAGCATTTTTATGCCGGATTGCACGGTAGAGGAGGTTAAGCCTTTTCTTAAGAAGTTTACAGGAGAAACCAGGAAATTTTATTGTAAAGGTGAAGAACATACATTTACCATTTCACTGGGCTTTGCGGAGTATCCTGTTTTGGCTGATGACCGTTCACAGCTCATGCGGTGTGCGGATATGGCACTTTATGAGGTGAAAATGCGTGGGAAGAACGGCTGCATGGCATACCGTGAGGGTGAGCGTATAAAAAGCCGTGCGAAGCTTGGATTTGCCGTGAAGGATATTATTGACAATATGCCTGGAGCGTTCATTGTTTACAGGGCAGATAAAGAAAATGATGAGATCCTGCTTGCAAACAATGAGCTGCTTAGGCTTACAGGCTGTAAAAACATGGATGAGCTGCTTGCATATACAGGTAAGAGCTTCCGCAATCTGATACGCCCGGATGAACAGGAAAGCTGTCAAAAAAGCATATGGTCGCAGATTAACGGAGGACACTCAAATGATTATATTTTCTTTCATATGCGAAAAGCAGACGGCACATATATTTCAGTGCTCGACCATGGCAGGATAGTGGATTCAGTGCACAATGGCAGAGTATTTTATGTGATGATCATGGACTTAAATGCATTGCAGAGACACTATGGAGACTGCCTGGAGCTGGTGGAGAAGTAGAAAAAAGCAGATTGTGAACACATGAGTTCACAATCTGCTTTTTTAATAGTGCATACACAATTTATTTATCCGAATAAATCACATTTCCACCGCATACGGTGTACTTAACCTTACCGGTCAGTTCCATGCCGGTGAAAGGTGTGTTTGATGATTTTGATGCATATTCGCATGGTACCCATTTTTCGTCAGGATCAAAGATGACAAAATCTGCAGCAGCACCCTCTGAGATAGTACCGTAAGGCATGTGGTACAGCCTGGCAGGATTGATAGTCATCTTTTCCAAAAGCTCAAGCATGCTCAGATGGCCCGGTTTGACAAGGCTTGTGATACCAAGAGCAAGAGATGTCTCAAGACCGATGATACCGCTTGGAGCTTCGGTTACAGGCTTTGATTTTTCCTCAGTGCTGTGAGGCGCATGATCTGTTGCGATAAGGTCTATTGTGCCATCGATAAGTCCCTCTATAATCTTTTGACGGTCTGCTTCAGTGCGCAGAGGCGGATTCATCTTGGCAAGGGTGCCGTGCTCTAAGACAGCATCCTCAGTCAGCGTGAAGTGATGTGGAGTGGCCTCGGCATGGAGCCTTGCACCAAGCTTTTTGTAGGTGCGGACTATATCAACAGATACACCGGAGCTGATGTGCTGTATTACAACATCAGCACCACTGCGCAGCGCAAGCAGACAGTCTCTTGCGACAAGGGCTTCCTCAGCGATGGATGGTGAGCCGTAGATACCGAGAGCGTCAGATATTTTTCCATGGTTGATGCCGTTGTTTTTGATAAATGCAGGGTCCTCCTCATGGAGACTTATCGGCATATCCAGCTTTGCAGCATTTTGCATGGCTCTGTAGCAGAAAGCGGCATTTGTAAGCGGGATGCCGTCATCGGTAAAGCCACATGCTCCGGCTTCCTTTAAAGCTGCCATGTCAACCTCATCCTGTCCTTTGAGGGAGTGCGATATTGCAGCGGCCTGATACATACGGATTTTTTCCTGCTTTCCACGTGTGAGGTTGTCCTTTAGAGTATCCACATTGTCCACTGTAGGCTTTGTGTTTGCCATGCATACAACAGTTGTGAAGCCACCCTTTGCGGCAGCCAGGGAACCGGTGTGGATATCCTCCTTGTATGTGAAGCCCGGATCACGGAAATGCACATGTGTGTCGATAAGTCCAGGTCCGACAATCATTCCGGATGCATCTATTATTTTTTCTTTTTCAGTTGCAGCAGTGTCTGACGTACATGAGATGTCAGGTGCTATTTTTACTATTATCCCATCTTTTACAAGTATATCCATCTGTTCGTAGAGACCTGAAGCAGGGTCTGCTACAATGCCGTTTTTTATTATCATGATAATCCTCCTGTAGATTGTACTTATTTTCTGATATATCCTAGTATAACAGGTTTAAACGAACTACACCATATCACTTGCATATTTTACCGGTAGTACAAGAAAATAAAATTGAAAATATATAGGGGATAAAAGTATATTGACAGCCTGTATATAACTGTATATACTGTGTATATAACAGGCGGGTCAAAAAACGCAAAATGAATAAATCGCAAGTGAATAAATGGCTAAGTAAAAAATGCCATTTGCATACAAAGGAGTAACTTATGAATAATGCATTGATAGTCAGAAATGTCAGTAAAACATTTGACAAATTCAAGCTGGACAATATTTCATTTGAAGTGCCGGGTGGAAGCATTGTAGGTGTGATAGGAAAGAACGGCTGTGGCAAGTCAACACTTCTTTCTGTTCTTATGGGGATGAAAGAGTCTGATTCGACAGACACCGGTATTGTGATAGGCGGTGTGTGTCTGCAGAAGGATGAGAAGGAATACAAGAAGAAAATAGCTTATGTATTTAGTGAATTGCCGTTTATGGAAAAAATATCTGCTGTCTCGATAGGAAAATATTACGGCAGATATTACGACGGATTTAATCAGAAAAAATATGAGGCTCTTCTTAAGCAGTATGGTCTTATCGATTTTCCTGGCGTACCTCTTAGAATTTCTAAAAGTAAAAAGGATATTATGAATGTCTCGGATTTTTCGCAGGGGCAGAAGATACTGCTACAGCTTGCATTTGCACAGAGCTATGATGCGCAGGTGTACTTTTTTGATGAACCTACGGGAAATCTGGATGTTGAATTTCGTGATAAATTTTATGAAACCATAAGGGAGCTTGCAGCAGATGAAAATAAATGCATAATTTATGCAACACATCTGGTCGAGGAGCTTGAGCATTTTGCAGATTATATTTTATGGCTGCAAAAGAAAGACAATACCACAAGCAAATTCTATTACGGTTCGCTGGATGAGCTTAGGGATTCCTACAGGCTTGTTTCCGGAGACAAGACACTGCTTGAGAGGATACCGAAGGAGCTTGTAGTCGGAGGGCGTTTAAGCGAAAGCTCAAATGAATTGCTGATAAGATATGATGAAGCAAAAATAACCGCAAAAATTAATCATGAAATCAGGCAGCATATGAGATATGCAGAGCTTAAAGAAATCATGTACTACGTACAGAAGAAAGAGATAATAAAAGAAAGTGGTGATGAGTAATGATCAGGGATTATTTTGAGAGAAAAAAGATATGGTTATCCAGTTCACCGGGGCATATCGGTTTGGCATTTATCGTATTACTTGTGACAACACTGTGCGGCATGTTGGGCTTTGTATTTGCCGGATTTCTGTTTATGCTATCCATTGCAGTATTTAGAAGCCTCGAGATAAATGAGCTTTTACCCTTTTCAAAGAAGGAAAGAAAAACAAGATTTTTAACAGAGGTGATGCTTGATTTACTGTGTTTAAGTGTTCCTCTTCTTATAAACACTGCGATTATAGTGATAAGGCACAGAAAGCTGGAGCTTTTTTCACATCCGCTTTATGTGGCGGTATGTTTTATTTCATATATCATAATTCTTGCACACTTTTCGATAAATGATATCTTTTGGAAAGCAGCAGAAGACAGAAGAAATTTAGAAAAGTGTTTAGCTGACGCGAGTGTTTCAAAGTCTGTAAAAATATATGAGACTTTTATTGCGTTGGTAAAAATTGTTATAGACGCAGGGTTGTTTGTCTGCTTAATGACTATTGTTACAAATGGCAGCTTTTCTGATATGGCAGGAATAGACAATGAGTTCTATAAGCTTGGATGTATAGCAGGAATTTTGTCCGGTGCCATATTGATAATTGATATGGCAAGAACTATTGGAGGCAGAAATGAATATTTCCATACAGTCTAAGGGCGGAACACCCATTTATGAGCAGATTGCCACGCAGATAAAGGAGGCAATACTTGCCGGAAAATTGAATAAGGATGATGCGCTTCCATCGATAAGGGCGCTTTCCGCGGACATTAAGGTCAGCGTCATTACCACGAAAAAGGCATATGAGGAGCTGGAAAAGGAGAAAATGATATATTCGGTGCCTGGAAAGGGCTTTTTCGTGGACGATCCGGATATGGCATATCTCGAGGAAAAACGTACTTTAAGTGTGGAGGAGGAGCTTGCCGCGGTTATAGAAAAGGCAAAGGCGGCAGAGCTTGATGAAGCAGAGTTTATTGATATGGTGAGGATACTTTGGGAGGAGGAAACATGCTAGAGGTTCAAAATTTATCTTACAGTACGAAAACCTTTTCTATGGAAAATGTCAGCTTTTCACTGGATGACGGATATCTCATGACACTTTTGGGAAGAAATGGCGCAGGAAAAACTACGCTTTTTGATTTAGTGTACGGACGTATTGAACCACTGAGTGGAAAGGTATTATGGAATGATATTGATGTCACCGGAATGAAAGCAATTGACATTCTGTATCATGATGAGGTGGCATATGTCGGTGGAAGAAGCTGGTGTATAGGCGGGATTAGGGCTGACGAAAATATCAGGCTGTTAAGCTGTCTTTACAGCAGATGGGATCAGAAGCATTTTGATGAAATGCTTGAAATGATGGAGTTCACCAAGGAAGAATATACGACAAAATTTGAGGAGCTTTCAACAGGAAAACAGATGCAGCTCCAACTGGCTTTTGCTCTGGCAAGGCACCCAAGGCTTCTGCTTTTGGATGAGCCTATGGCAAATCTGGACCCGGTCGTAAAAACGGACATTTGGGAGCTTTTGATCCGAACAATAGAAAAAGAAAACATAAGCATCATAATCAGCACGCATCTGGTTGAGGAGGTCAATGACATAACTGACTATATCGGATTGCTTGATAAGGGCAGGCTTGTTAAATTCGGGGACAGGGAGCAGATATTAAATGATGATTTAGGAAATAAAAATAAGAATCTCAGGGAATTACTGGAGGAAGAAAATGGATAAAGCGGAAGAAATTTTTGCAGAGGGCATAGAAGATAGAAATGTGAAAACAATAAGGCAGGCGAGAGTACTTTTTGTAATATGTCTTATGGCAGGCATGTTCATCATATTTGAAAGTGATGACATCTTTAAGTGGGCTGCAGTGTTGGCTGTTTATTTTTTTACAGATTCGTTTTATAAGAAATATCTGAGAGTGGAAGCAAATTTGGCTGATGATATGACCGGCAATGATATTTATCAGTTTATAGGGCAGCACGCACTTTCGGTGGATTGCTATTTCGGGATTATTTCAAAAAAAATACGCAAATACAGGATAATTCTTTTTGCAGAGTATTTTTTGTGTGCCATATTCTCAGATTCAAAGGGATATGGGGTGATTATTGCCGTGTTGAGCGTTGTCGTAACGTATGCCACCGCATGGATAAAAAAGAAATATTTTATCTGCCGCCTGGTGGGAAAGCTAAAGCCTGTTGAAATGATATTAACTTTCACAGATAGTTTTTTAAACATATTTAAATTTCTTCTTATACTGTTGGTCAGCTTTTTGTTTTGCATGGTGTTTCTGGGAGTCGCAGAGGGCGCAGTGGAACGCGAAATGGTAAGCGGGCAGATACTTGAACGTTTTATAGGAATACCGGCCTTTTTGGTAATGGTTGTAGCAGGCTTGAGTGTACCATTGGCAGGATATGCTTTTTTTAAACCATCAGCCATATTAAATGCAGCCATAAAAACTGCCATGGTCATAGGAATAGCGGGATTTATCTGTATACTGGCATCGGTAAGACTGTGGTATTATGAAATAAACTATACAACGCAGAAAATAACATTGGTTCATTTTAAGGAAAAACAGTATGATTTTTCAGATGTAGAAAGGTACATATGGAAAAGCGGTGATGATGATGAGACTGAAAAAACGCTTGTTTTGTATCTGAAGGATGAAACAGTGCTGGATTTATGCGATGATGGTGCATTTAGCAGTGAGCAGGGAGATTTTGAGAAAGCGCAAAGGCAGGCGTGGCCGCAATCATGATAGACTGTATATATGGACAATAAAAGAAGTGATAGATATAATATATTCAACAAAAGATTTCAAGGAGAAAAACAATGAGCTTAATAAAAGGTATACATCACGTATCTATGAAGTGCAGCAGCACAGAGGAATATGAAAAGACAATAGATTTCTACAAAAACATTCTTGGAATCCCGGTCGCAAGGGAATGGCAGGCAGGAATCATGCTTGATACCGGAAACGGAATTGTTGAGATTTTTAACGATGGAGATGATGCACCGGGCAAAGGTGTGATTCGCCATTTTGCATTTGCAACAGATGATGTGGATGCGTGTGTAGAGGATGTAAAAGCAGCAGGATACGAGGTATTTATCGAGCCGAAGGATATAGAAATCGCATCAACACCGGCATTTCCGGCGCGCATAGCATTCTGCAAAGGACCACTTGGCGAGGAAATTGAGCTGTTTGAGGAAAAGTGATAGGACGTATTAATGGTTTTACAGAGGTATTATGCTATGGGAAAAATTCCAATTAAGCACACGCTTGCAGGCTATATTATAAAAAAAACAGACACCGAAGGATACCGGTCAGGAAAACTAACCGGAGAAAAACATTTGAACAAAATAACAGAAATGATGGAATTTGTTGGTGGACGCCGAAAACTAATCGATCAGGCAAGGTTTATAGAGAATAATACACAAGCAGGCCGCGATGGGAAGATAAGAATTAATTGGATTCAGGTCAACAGCGATATTAAAAAAATTGATTGTGATGTCAGCAGCATACCGGAGCTGTGTCGGCTTGAGGGTGTTGAGGATTCAAGAGCAAAACAGCTAAGATTGATAGAGTCTGTAAAGCAGTGGAAATCAGAGGTTGGTGACTGCGATTGGATATGCAGATATTATGATGATATTTTGGGGCGTCTGAAAGCCGGAAAGAGTGTCACAGAGGCTGAGGAGGATATGCGTTTTAAGTGTATCAATGCTATAACAAGAATAAAGGAGCCTGTGTGGGAGCGTGTTTTTAGTGCAAAGGTTTTTAATGATTCAAAGAAATTTGAAAAATGCTATCGACAAAAGATGGTATCAATTCTGACTAAATATTCTCCATATTATGAGAAGGATATGGAGGATTATGATACAGAGGGAGAGGAAGATGATGCCAAAGAGGATAAAAAGAAGTCGGGGCTAGAAATTTTGAAGATGCATGGTATTATGTCATATGCACAGACAATGGAATGGAAGGGACCATTGTCATATAGAATTGATGATACATGTGTTATTGATACGTCAAAGCAGATTTATGGAACCATTATTAATACGCAGACACTTGAGCATGCAAGTCCGGTTTCGCTTGCAGGATGCAAAAAAATTATGACCATAGAAAATAAGGCTAACTATGAAAGTATGCAATATGATGAGAATACCTTGTATATTTTTTGTCATGGTTATTTTACTCCTAAGGAAGTGTATTTCCTAAAGAAATTAAGCCTTATTGTATCTAAGGAATGTGAGTTCTTCCATTGGGGAGATATGGATTTTGGAGGAATAAGCATATTCTTGTTTATTAAGGATAGAATTTTTGAAAAACTAATGCCTTATAGAATGGGGGTAGTGGATTTTGAGGAAGCATTAAAAAAAGACGCGGGAATACCACTTAAGGCTTCAACTAGGGAAAAACTGCAAAAAAAGGACGCAGGATTGCTTACTGAATTAAAAGAAGCAATTCTTGAATCGGATAAAACAATAGAGCAGGAAAGGCTCTTATGAGATTCATACGCACAGCATACCTCCTTCGTGCATACAATAGCATGAAGGAGGTATGTTTGTATTATGAATCCATTTAAAATGAGGCCGGAGAGAACCGGCGATTTATTTGTTGACTGGGAGAAATTCTGGGTAAAACCATATAACAAAAATGAGGTAAATCCGTATACAAGGACGAGAATCATATTGATGAATGGTACAGAATTTGAAAACGTGTGGTTTTCACATCAGTTTTCAAGAAGCGTAGGTGATGATGAGCTTAGGCGAAAGCTTGCATACATCAGGAAAAGTGAGCAACAGCAGCAGAAAATACTCACACATTTAAAGCCGGCAGATGAGTCGGCATTGGAGCACACCATAGGCTACGAGCAGCTTGCGGTTGACCTGACAGCGCATCTTGCAAAACGGGTAAATGACAAAAATATTAAGTCTGCGCTCGATTTTGCCTTGCTCGAGGACTTTGATCATTTGTACCGCTATGCAGATTATCTTGATTTTACCACAGGTGAGCACGCAGAGAAGCTTGTCGGAGGCTATACGGAAATCACACCGGGCAGACCGACTATTTCACACCACAGGCATCCATATGATTCAATACGATATCCGATGACGGATAAATGCCCTGCGACAATGGATGTGCTGGCAGCAAACGTAATCACAGCAGCAGAACAGCAGACCATGAACTACTATATGAACACAGCGGCACTTTGGCCTGATGAGATGGGACGCAGGCTATATCAGGAAATCGGAATGGTCGAGGAACAGCATGTCACACAGTATGGCAGTCTGTTGAAGCCATGCATGAGCCGCCTTGAAAATCTCCTTGTGCATCAGTATGTCGAGTGCTGGCTGTATTGGAGCTGTTATGAAACGGAGACGGATACAAGAATACGTGGCATATGGCAGTTTATGTTTGAACAGGAGCTTAAGCATCTGCATATTGCACTTGAGCTGCTAAGACAGTACGAGAAAAAGGATTGGCAGGAGGTCATCCCGGACGCTGAGTTCCCGGCTCCTCTTGTGCTGGAGAGCAATATTGAGTATGTCAGGTGTGTGCTTGGCAGTACGGTAAACGACACAGCATGCCGTGAAAGGTATGTGGATGTAAGAACCAATGCTCCTGAAACATTTATCAGATATCAGCGCCTGGTCAATGACCCGGTAAGAAATGTAATGAGCCATACCTTTATTGAGGATTATATCCGCAAAAACGGGGAGGATTATCGCTTTGAGGTGGCGCCAAATCCGGTGCCGGAGCTTCGTGACCGTACAAAGGATAATATATGTGTGGGAAGACAGCCTCTTTGCAGGAATCGGTATTAGAAGCCATTTTATATGCCATCTGTGGCATGTGATACCCGGCCCTGACGTTTTGTCAGGGCATTGCTGTGCAAAGAAGTATAATTCGATTGTATCTAAGCTATGGAGTAGCTTGTACTCGTTGCTGGTCACACTGCTAGGTGTGAACCGTAACGAGTAAGGCTCACAGAAGCCGGTTGACGAAATTATATAGGTGTATTAAACTGTAATCGGGTTAGAGATGACTAATTACATACAGCTGTTTTACATTAAGTGCTTTTCGAGGTGTAGTCAGATTACGGGAATGCGTAGCATGTAGTAATCTGATTAATCATAAATGAGGGGCAAAATACCTTTTGACCCTAATATCATGATATACGAAACGATATAAGAAATAATATGTTGAATAATAAAATATTCAAACTTCCCATATTTTATTTTGTGATACCGGCCTAGCATACAGTGTATTCCTCATATTTTTTTCTTCGGAACAACTGTATACCCTCCGGTAAATATTGTTTTATATATGGGAAGTTTGTGTAAAATAGAAAAACAGCAGAACAGCAGAATAGGAGGCAACCATGATTACATCAACCATATTAGGTTTATTAATACCATTTATAGGCACGTCGCTCGGTGCGGCATGTGTACTTTTTATGAAAAATGAGCTTTCCGTAAAGACCACAAAAATGCTCAGTGGCTTTGCAGCAGGCGTAATGATTGCGGCATCAGTCTGGAGTCTTCTGATTCCGGCACTTGAACAGTCACAGAGCCTTGGAAAAATGCAGTTCGTCCCGGCAGTAGCAGGCTTTATGCTCGGAATGTTTTTCCTATTGATACTGGATACAATCACACCACATATGCATCTCGATAATTCAGTCGAGGGTCCAAAGAGCAACTTCAGCAGACAGACAATGATGGTGCTTGCAGTTACATTACATAATATACCGGAGGGCATGGCAGTCGGGGTGCTCTACGCAAGCTGGATATCAGGAACCACCACCATCACGAGGGCAGCAGCCCTTTCACTGGCAATCGGAATAGCCATACAGAATTTCCCGGAGGGCGCAATCATATCCATGCCATTACATAGTACAGGAAGCTCAAAGCTTAGAGCCTTTGTATACGGAGTATTGTCGGGAATAGTCGAGCCGATAGCGGGAATACTTACGATACTTGCCATCGGAATAATAGAGCCGGTGATGCCGTACCTGCTAAGCTTCGCCGCCGGAGCCATGATATATGTAGTCATAGAAGAACTCGTGCCGGAAATGTCAGAGGGAGGACACTCAAACCGCGCCACCATAGCATTTATGGTGGGCTTCTGCCTCATGATGACACTCGATGTGATGCTGGGCTAGGCCGGAGCGAGCCCACGGCAATAGCCGTGGGCAAAGCGACAAGAATGTAAATAGAGCCACAGCGTGAGGAACCCGGGCGGCAGGCACACACACTCCGATGGATATTATTAATTTTTTCATTATCGATACGTTAAATTTCGATTCAAATTTAACATTTAGCCGATGATGAAAGAAAAGTAATAGAAAGAGTCCCTTTTTTTGCGGATAAAGTATCTTCTTTTATCGATAAACGGGTAAAGTATTCTATGTTTTTATTTTTGTAAAAAGGAAGAGGAAAATTCCGACTGGAATTTTCCTCTCTAAATATTTGTTATTTATAACTTTAATAGAAAAGCAAAATGAGCAGTTGAGCCGAAAGCACCCGCAGGAACATGGCGAGTGCGTGAAGTACTCTGTGTCCTACTGCTGCAATCTCATCTGTAGACTTGATTACGCCGTGCTCAGCATCCTTAAGAGCATCAAGAACAAGCTTAACTGCAATGTTGTGATCCTTCATAGGTGTTTCAACAACATACTTATCCTTTCCTGTTGGCTTGTGTGTAAGAACAGAACCTTCAATACCGATTCTTTCTACAAGACCTTTTGCGATTACGCTCTCATCATCCATGTTAATAAGCTGATACTTAAGAGATGAGCTTCCACAGTTTAATACTAAAATATTCATTACAAAAATTCTCCTTAAAAATGTTAATTATGCATTCTGAGCCTGAACTGCTGTCATAGCTACTACACCAACGATATCGTCAGCGAAGCATCCTCTTGAAAGATCGTTAACTGGCATAGAAAGTCCCTGAAGAACAGGACCATAAGCTCCAGCCTTAGCAAGTCTCTGAACAAGCTTATAACCGATGTTACCAGCTTCAAGGTTAGGGAATACAAGTGTATTAGCCTTACCAGCTACCGGGCTCTCAGGTGCCTTAAGTGCAGCAACTTCTGGAACTAAAGCAGCATCTAACTGAAGCTCACCATCAACAGTGATATCTGGGTACTTCTCTTTTGCAATCTTAACAGCATCAGCAACCATAGTTACTCTGTCATGCTTAGCACTTCCGTATGAAGAGAAGCTAAGCATAGCAACCTTAGCGTCCTTTCCTACAAAGCTCTTGAATGAATCTGAAGAAAGCTTAGCAACCTCAGCAAGCTTCTCTGAATCATAATCTGGGCTTACAGCACAGTCAGCGAATACAAAAAGACCGTTCTCACCGAATTCGCAGTCTGGAACTTCCATAAGGAAGAAGCCTGAAACTGAGCTGATACCTGGCTTAGTCTTTAATAACTGAAGAGCTGGACGGATTGTGTTACCTGTTGAGTGGCATGCACCAGATACTGCTCCATCAGCATCTCCACATTTACACATAAGGCATGCATAGTACATGTAATCCTTCTCCATCTGTTCCTTAGCCATCTCAGGTGTAACACCCTTCTTGCTTCTTAACTCAACGAATTTATCAATATACTTCTGCTTATTAGGATCGTTAAATGGATCTACGATTGTGGCGCCAGAAATGTCATAGCCCTTACCATACTTCTCGATCTCTTCAGGAGTACCAATGATAACTAAATTAGCAATGCCTTCCTTTAAAATCTTCTCAGCAGCTTCATAAGTTCTCTTATCCATAGACTCTGGTAAAACGATAGTCTTCTTGTCTGCCTTTGCTCTTTCTTTAATTGTGTCAATAAATGCCATGATTAATGACTCCTCCTTATAAAAAAGTAAATTTTCAGTAAACATACTGAACTCTGACAAAAATTATATACCAATTTTTAGTCGAAAACAAGGTCGTCTGGCACTTAAAAATGTTTTAAAAACGATACATTGACTAAATTCAGCAATATTTTTGACATAAATGTACGATTTCAGTAAAATATAATAAAAACATAAAGGAGACACTACATGAAAGCATGCGGAATTGTTGCAGAATATAACCCATTACACACAGGACATGTATATCAGATGAATAAAGCAAAACAGATTTCGCAGGCTGACTGTATTATCGTTGTTATGAGCGGCAATTTTGTGCAGCGTGGTGAACCGGCAGTAATTGATAAGTATGCAAGAACAAGTGCTGCATTAAAAGCTGGTGCTGATATCGTTGTTGAACTACCTGTATACTACGCATTATCAAGTGCAGAGAATTTTGCAAAAGGTGCAGTTCTTACACTTAATGCAATGAAAGCCGCTTCAATCTGTTTTGGTGCTGAAACTGATAATGCAGATTGTCTGGCAAAGATAAGCCGTACTATAATATCAGAATCGCCTGAATATAAGGCAATTCTTAACAAAGCTCTTGCAGAGGGACTCTCATACCCTGCGGCAAGACAGACTGCTCTTCTGGAATATCTGCCAGAATGTAAGGACATAATTACAGGTTCTAATAACATTCTTGCAATTGAATATATAAAAGCAATTCTTTACAACAACCTTAACATGACATATTATCCGGTGCTTCGTGAAGGTGCTGGCTACAATGACGACACAGATACCGCTGAGTATGCAAGTGCATTTGGAATAAGAAAAATGCTTATGTCAGATGAACATGACAGATTAAAAACATACCTTACTGCCGGTATGTATGAAGAAATCAGCAATTCTAAGAACTGTCCTTTATTTCCTGATGATTTCAGCAATATATTTAATTACAAAATGCTTTTTCTTAAACAGCAATGCAATATTAATCATACAGACTTTGCTGAAAAACTTGCTGAATATGAAGATATCAGTCCGGACATTGCAAACAGGTTTGTAGCTGCATTTACAGGAAGAGACACTATCACAGAATTCGCAATGAAAGTTAAATCAAAGAATATAGTATATTCAAGAATATGCCGCTGTATCATGCATATAATTCTTGAAACAAGAAAATCTATGTCCGATTCATACAATAATATACCATATATAAGATTATTAGGTTTTAATAAAACCGGACAACAGTATCTTGGAAGCATCAAGAAAGAACTTGATGTACCTTTCATTACCAAGGCTGCTGATTATAAAAATGAACTTATATTTGACCTTGCATGTTCTGATATATATGCACAGGCTGTATATGAAAAGTATGGGTATGTAATGAAGAATGAATTACAACAGAATATAATAAGAATATAAAAAACACCGGCTGAACCAATCATATGATTCAGCCGGTGTTTTTTATCTTAATTCTTAATTAGTTCTTAAAGCTGTGGATTGGTGCAGGAATTCTTCCTACTCTGTTCACGAATGCAGAACAGTCAAATTTATTAACAGGCATAATAGGTGCATAACCTAAGAGTCCGCCAAATTCTACTGTCTCTCCAACGCCCTTTCCTACAACAGGAATAACTCTTACAGCTGTTGTCTTCTGGTTTACCATGCCAATAGCTGCTTCATCAGCAATAATTCCTGAAATTGTTGTTGCAGGTGTGTCACCTGGAATAGCTATCATATCAAGACCAACTGAGCATACACATGTCATAGCTTCAAGCTTTTCGATTGTAAGTGAACCTTCATTAACAGCGTCAATCATTCCCTGGATTTTTATTTAAACTGATACCAATCTGATCATCTTGACTCTCTGCGTGTTCAGTCAGTTTAACCAGCGCTTCCTCTGCCACAAGCATTGTCTTGATTCTTTGCTTTTTTGCAATTTTTAATTCTGTAAGACCATTCTCAACAAAATTAATGCCGTCTGATATTTTTGACTGTTCAATTGATATTTTTTTATGCATATTTCCCCCTATCTTACGAAACTATCCTTCCAGCCCACTGCAGAACAAACAATCAGGACTTTATCTGTCAGACCACTACCTTCGTTTTATTCTGCTGCATTTTCTGCCATGCACATCCGGCAACGATCAGAAGCAGTCCCAAAATATCCGTCAAAAGCGTTGGATTGATAAGCATCAGTCCTCCTACAGCCAGCATAACGCGGACAATTGCAGGCATCTTCGTAAACAGATATCCTTCCAGTGACGCTGACAGACCAAATACACCGATCAGTGAAGTGATAAAGATCTGAACTACACTGACAGCAGTGGTATCGATCAGAAGCATGGACGGATTAAAGCAGAATACATAAGGTACAATAAATACTGCAATCGCCAGTTTCGAAGCTGTAAACGCAGTCTTCATTGGGTTCGATTTTGCAATGGCAGAACCTGCATAAGCAGCAAGTGCTACCGGAGGTGTAATATCTGCTACAATACCGAAGTAAAATACAAAGAAGTGGGCTGCCATAATCGGCACTCCCATACGTACCAGAATCGGTGCGCAGGTTGCTGCCA
>OGWV01001087.1_pt1 | contig 17097 bp, 16 predicted proteins | sample 1576081 | NCBI WGS metagenome assembly OGWV01 (sample SAMEA3541541, study PRJEB24748) | human gut metagenome | biome: human gut; feature: human-associated habitat; material: faeces | place: China | collected 2012 | reverse complement strand
CCGCGCATCAGCGCCATCGCGTAGCGGATCGCTTCGGGAGTGGTCTCGACGCTGATCTTATTTACAAATCAACAATTATTTGGAACACTTACCCCGACCGTACCATGTGCATTTGGAACGACATATTCCACAAAACTACGTGATCCGCAACGGAACACCGGCTCAACCTAATTTTTTCTTATATTAAATCCTCATCAGCGAAGATATTTTATCCAAATTTACTATCTAAAGTTCAATTCTCATCGCATTTTTATTCTTTTTACATCGCCGATTCAACATGACTATCGACAAGATCGCCGATTCCGAAATCGAAACCGAATTCATTTTCCTTATATAAAATGGATTCGATTCCCGAATGAATCGTTATATTTGTATCAAACACGGAAGATGACATTCCGAAAAAAGTCTCAAAAAACTCGCTGAATCGAACGTACCGACAACCATTTACAAAACTCGTATCATTACCAACTAACCCCACATTATTATGAAACGTTTCTTGACATGCTGCCTTCTGGCGGCAACCCTGGCCTGGTTCGGATGCGCCGAAAACCCGTCCAAAGGCAATGCCGGTTCTAATTCCGGCACCGACTCGACCTCCGTAACCGAAGGCCCCGTCCCGATGACCCATATCCTGATTTGCTGCCGCAGCGCGAACGAAGGAGTCATCAAGTTCAAGGTAGGCGACAAGTGGATCACCGATCACGATTACAAAAACATCGACCAGGCCCGCGCGATCCTTTCCACGATCCAACAGGCCGGCATCAACAACGTGATCATCGACCTGACCAATCCCAGCCAATGGGCGACCGTTCCCGCGAGCTGGCCGGGATGCCAGCCCAACGAAAACGCCCTGTGGGACGTGAATACCAAGTACCAGCTCGAAACCATCGAGACGGTGTGCAACGAACTGGGGATGCAGTTCATCATGTTCATCGGCAACCCGGCGGCCCACACGTTGGCCTACTGGAACGGCATCGCCAAACGCATCTGGGGAAACTGGGCCCAGAAGGATGTTTACCGCAAATACGTCCGCACTTCCGCAAAGAAAAATGCCGGAATCGAGGAATTTGAGCAGCTTCTGGAGCAGATGTTTTTCCATGGAGAAATCCGTTCGGAGGACGAGGTGGTTATCACGAGCATGCGCCACAAAGAAGCGCTCTGTGAGGCGTATGACAGCCTGAAAATGGTTCAGAAAAGCCTGGAAGACGACATGCCGGAGGATTTCTATTCCATCGACCTGATGAGCGCCTACGCGTCCCTTGGTCGGATTATCGGGGAAGAGGTCGGTGATGATCTGGTAAACGAGATTTTCTCCAAATTCTGCATGGGAAAATAATCTGACCAGGCGTCGAAAAGTCTTGAAGAGATATTTTTGTGAAGTTGGAAAAAAGCCAGGCAGCGAAAAGTCTCTGGAAAAAGGTTTCGTAAATGGTTTTCACCAGCGGCAGTGAGCAGGATTGTAGAGCATTGCCCACAGAAATAGTTGCCGGAAACGCAGGATTCGTGTATGATTGGTGCAGAAAGTATGCGATGATTCATGACAATGGAATGTTCGTATGGTGCGCATTCTATTGCAGAAAAGCACAGAAAATAAGGCGGAAAAGATGGCTCAGATAACAGAAAAAGTTGATGTATGTGTAATTGGGGCAGGTCATGCCGGATGTGAAGCGGCGCTGGCGTGCGCGAGAATGGGACTGGAAACGGTTATTTTTACGGTAAGCGTGGAAAGTATTGCGCTGATGCCGTGCAACCCGAATATCGGCGGTTCTTCGAAAGGACATCTCGTCCGGGAGCTGGATGCGCTCGGCGGCGAGATGGGAAAAAATATCGATCATACCTTTATTCAGTCAAAGATGCTCAACGCATCGAAGGGTCCTGCGGTGCATTCGCTGCGGGCGCAGGCGGATAAAGCGGAATACAGCAGACGGATGCGGCAGATTCTGGAAAATCAGGAGCATCTGGTTATCAAGCAGGCAGAAGTCTGCGATCTTTTATGGGATGATGTGAATGCAGACACGGTTTCTGAAAAAGCCGGTGCAACAAAAAAAATCCGTGGTGTGCGGACATTTACGGGAACGGTATACGAAGCCAAAGCGGTTATTTTGTGTACTGGAACCTACTTAAAGGCACGCTGCCTGTGCGGAGAATCCATCACCTATACCGGGCCGAACGGACTGCAGGCGGCAAATCACCTGACAGACAGCCTGAAAGAAATGGGCATTGCAATGCGCCGTTTCAAGACGGGAACGCCTGCGAGAATGGATAAAAGGAGTATTGATTTTTCAAAAATGGAAGAGCAGTTCGGAGATCCGAAGGTTGTGCCGTTTTCCTTTTCTACTGACCCGGAAAGCGTACAGATTGATCAGGATTCCTGCTGGTTGACCTATACGAACGAAAAAACGCATGAGATCATCCGGGCAAACCTGGATCGTTCTCCGATTTATGCGGGAATTATTGAAGGGACGGGACCGAGATATTGTCCGTCTATTGAGGATAAGGTTGTAAAATTTGCAGATAAGGAGCGCCATCAGGTTTTTCTTGAGCCTGAGGGACGTTATACAAATGAAATGTATGTCGGAGGTATGTCGTCCTCTTTGCCGGAGGATGTGCAGCTTGCCATGTATCGGACGGTTCAGGGACTGGAAAATTGCCGGATTGTGCGTAATGCATATGCGATTGAATATGATTGCATCGACGCAAGACAGCTGTACCCGACGTTGGAATTTAAGGATGTTGAGGGGCTTTTTTCGGCAGGACAGTTCAATGGAAGCAGCGGCTATGAGGAAGCGGCTTCCCAGGGCATTCTTGCAGGAATCAATGCGGGTCTGAAATGTCAGGGCAGGGAGCCGATGATTATCGACCGCTCGGAAGGCTATCTGGGCGTTCTGGTAGATGACCTTGTGACGAAGGAAAATACAGAACCGTACCGGATGATGACCTCGCGGTCAGAATACAGATTACTGCTTCGCCAGGACAATGCGGATCTGCGTCTGCGCAGGAAGGGCTATGAGACTGGTCTGATTTCGGAAGAGCAGATGCAGTGGCTGGAACAGAAAGAACAGATGATTACACAGGAGATGGATCGTCTGAAAAAAACTGTGATCGGCGCATCGGCAGAGCATCAGAAGTTTTTGGAGAAAATGGGCAGTACACCTTTGAAGACGGCAGCGTCTCTGGCGGAGTTGATGTGCAGACCGGAACTTTCCTATGAAATGCTTGCAGAAATCGATCAGAATCGGAAGCTTTTACCGGCAGAGGTCATTGAGCAGGTAGAAATCGAAATCAAATATGAAGGTTATATTGAGCGCCAGAAGCGACAGGTAGATCAGTACAAGAAGATGGAAAAGCATAAAATCCCGAATTGGATGGATTATGATGAGGTTCCGAGCCTGCGTCTGGAGGCAAGACAGAAGTTAAAAGCGTTCCGTCCGGTATCGGTTGGACAGGCTTCCAGAATTTCCGGCGTTTCCCCGGCAGATATTTCCGTGCTTTTGGTATATTTGGAGCATGAAAGTCATATGCGCGATTTGAAGAAAGAATAGGAGAACATATGTTCTATGTACGGAATAGATCAATTTGAAAATGAATTAAAAGAATTGCGGATCGTTCTTTCGGATGTCCAGAAGCAGCAGTTCGAGGAATATTATAAGCTTCTGGTGGAATGGAACGAAGTAATGAATCTGACGGCGATCACAGATTACAAAGATGTAATGAAAAAGCATTTTTTCGACAGTCTGACGGTTGTTCGTGCCTATCCGGAAATCCTGGCGGAGGCGGTTTCCGTTATCGATATCGGAACCGGCGCAGGTTTTCCGGGAATTCCGCTGAAAATTGCATTTCCGCAGATTCGACTGACTTTACTGGATTCTTTACAAAAACGATTAAAGTTTTTACAGGAGGTTTCTGATAAACTGGAATTAGGTGAGATCCAGATGCTTCATGGCAGAGCGGAGGACTATGCAAAACAGCCAGAGTTCAGAGAACATTTCGATTTATGTGTTTCAAGAGCAGTAGCAAATTTATCAACGCTTTCTGAGCTGTGTCTTCCTTATGTAAAAGAAAACGGGAAATTCATTCCTTATAAGGCAGAAAAAGCGGAGGCGGAAATTGAAGCGGCACAGAAAGCGGTCGATCTTCTTGGTGGAGAAATATCTGATAAGATCGAGTTCCAGCTTCCGGGCGGAGATATGGGAAGAACGCTGGTTGTGATTGATAAGATTAAAAAGACGCCGAAAAAATATCCGAGAAAAGCAGGTACACCGGCGAAGATGCCGATTGTCTGAGTTGGTCAACATGAGAGGGAGATGTTTCACGTGAAACATCTCCTTTTTTATAATCCTCAAATGTTTCACGTGAAACATTGACCGGACAAGTCGGAACGAAAAATAGAGACATACCGTGAAAGAGAGGAGCAGTAGTGCGTTTCAAAGATTAGACTGAAATAAGAATATAGTGTAAGATTGAAAATTTCCTTTTTACGTCAAAAAACGGAACTGCTGAAAAAAAGTGCATTCCTTTTTACAAATTTATAACTATTAGCAATGGCGTTCTTGAAATGTTGATGTTATAATAAATGATGTGAATTTGAAACGGTAAGAGAAGAAGTCGTGAAACGACACGAGGTGTATGAATTTCAATGGGGAGAGCAATAGCAATTGCGAACCAGAAGGGCGGCGTTGGTAAAACAACGACAGCGATCAATCTGTCAGCCTGTCTGGCGGCGAAAAGAAAAAAAGTATTAGTTATCGACATGGATCCGCAGGGAAATACGACCAGTGGATTCGGCGTCGAAAAAAATGAACTGGAAAACACAGTTTATGAATTGATTCTTGGTGAGTGTTCGGTAGAAGAGTGTCTGATCAAGAATGTTGTTAAGAATGTCTCAATTATTCCGTCAAATGTCAATCTTGCCGCAGCGGAGATTGAACTGATTGGAGTAGATAAAAAAGAGTACATTTTGAAAAATGAAATCGACTGGATTCGAGATCAGTACGATTTTATCATCATCGATTGCCCGCCGTCGCTCAGCATGCTGACGATCAATGCGATGACGACAGCGGATACAGTTCTTGTTCCGATTCAGTGCGAATACTATGCGCTGGAGGGATTGAGTCAGCTGATCCATACCGTAAATCTGGTAAGAGAACGTCTGAATCCGACTCTGGATATCGAAGGTATCGTATTTACCATGTATGATGCGAGAACAAATCTTTCGATGCAGGTCGTTGAAAATGTCAAGGATCATCTGAATCAAAAGGTTTACAAGACGATGATTCCCAGAAATATTCGACTTGCAGAGGCACCGAGTTATGGAATGCCGATCAATCTTTATGATGCAAAGTCAGCAGGAGCAGAGAGCTATATGGCACTTGCGGATGAAGTCATAAAGAGAAAGGGTATATAATGGCGTTGAAAAGAGGATTAGGAAAAGGACTGGATTCTCTGATTCCGACAAATGTGATGATGGAGTCAGAGGTAAAGCATGCTACAGTTTCGACCGCCTCATCAGCTGAGGAGGGAAAAGACGGCACTCTAATGGTAAAGCTGTCAAAGGTAGAGCCGAATCGAGAACAGCCCCGTAAAAATTTTGATGAAGATTCTTTACAGGAATTGGCAGAATCTTTAAAACAATTCGGAATGCTGCAGCCGATTCTTGTACAGAACCGTGGTGATTATTATGAAATCATCGCAGGAGAGCGCAGATGGAGAGCTGCCAAAATCGCCGGATTAAAAGAAGTTCCGGTCATTGTCAGAGAACTGACAGATCAGGAAATTGTTGAAATTTCTCTGATTGAAAATATTCAGAGAGAGGATTTAAATCCGATCGAAGAAGCACAGGCTTATAAGAGACTGCTGACAGAGTTCCATTTAAAGCAGGATGAAGTAGCGGAGCGGGTTTCCAAGAGCAGAACTGCCGTTACAAACTCCATGCGTCTGCTCAAATTGTGCGATGAAGTACAGAAGATGGTAGTGGACGATATGATCAGCACCGGACATGCAAGAGCACTGATCAGCATTGAAGATCCGGAAGAACAGTATCTGATCGCACAGAAAATCTTTGATGAAAAGCTGAGTGTCCGCGAGGTGGAAAAGCTGGTAAAAGATCTGCACAAGCCGCCGAAGCCGCCGAAGGAAGAAAATAAGACGCTGCAGGCAATTTATCAGGAGATCTCCGAACGGTTGAAGCAGAGTCTGAGTACAAAGGTATCTGTGAGCGCAAAACAGAACGGCGCGGGTAAGATAGAAATTGAATTTTATAATCATGAAGATCTGGAACGCCTGCTGGAGCGGATCACGGGTTAAAGTTGTGAGACGGTAAGATAAATTACCGAAATACCGTAAGAAAGGAAAGAAAAACAATGACAAGCCCGTTGATGGAATATCTCGGAATAGCAGGATTGGATATTGCGTGGCTGTTTATCGGAATTTTTGTTGTATTGCTGATTCTTCTGATTTTAATCATTGTACAGTTTGCAAAGTACAAAAAGCTGAAGAAAAAGTACGACAAATTTATGAAAGGCAAAGACGGAAAGAGCCTGGAAAAGGATATTATCGCTCTGTTTGAGGATAATAAATTTATCAAAAGCGAGAGCGAGAAGAATCGAAAGGACATCCGCAATATCCTGAAAAAACTGGAATTCTGTTATCAGAAGGCCGGACTGGTAAAATACGATGCCTATAACCAGATGGGCGGTAATCTGAGCTTTTGTCTGTGCATGCTGAATGAGAGAAACAGCGGATTTATTTTAAATTCCGTACACAGCAGTGACGGCTGCTATACCTACACGAAGGAAATCAAAAACGGCGAATGTGAAATCGCCCTTGGTGAAGAAGAAAGAAAAGCGCTGAATATGGCGATTGGATTTTAAGGAGGAAGAGTCATGATCGATATCAAATTTTTAAGAGAAAATCCGGAAGTGGTAAAAGAAAATATCCGGAAAAAATTCCAGGATGAAAAGCTTCCGCTGGTAGATGAAGTAATCGAGCTGGATGCACAGAGCAGAACTGCACAGAAAGAAGCAGATGATCTGCGCGCCAACAGAAATAAGATTTCCAAAGAAATCGGTAAACTGATGGGCCAGGGTAAGAAAGAAGAAGCCATGGCGATGAAGGAACAGGTCAATGCAGATGCAAAGAGACTTTCTGAGTTGGAAGCACAGGAAGAAGAGCTGCAGGCAAGAATCCTGAAAATCATGATGACCATCCCGAACATTATCGATCCTTCTGTTCCAATCGGTAAAAACGATACCGAGAACGTAGAGGTTCAGAGATATGGCGAGCCGGTTGTTCCGGATTTCGAAATTCCTTATCATACTGAGATCATGGAGAGCTTTGATGGTATTGACTTAGACAGCGCAAGAAAGGTTGCAGGAAACGGTTTCTACTATCTGATGGGTGATATCGCAAGACTGCATTCCGCGGTTATCGCATATGCAAGAGATTTCATGATTAACAGAGGCTTTACCTACTGTGTACCTCCTTTCATGATCAGAAGCAATGTTGTAACAGGCGTTATGAGCTTTGCGGAAATGGATGCTATGATGTACAAGATCGAAGGCGAAGATCTTTACCTGATCGGTACTTCCGAGCATTCCATGATCGGTAAGTTTATTGATACCATCATTCCGGAAGAAGAGCTGCCTAAGACTCTGACCAGCTATTCTCCTTGCTTCCGTAAGGAAAAAGGCGCACACGGTCTGGAAGAGAGAGGCGTATACAGAATCCATCAGTTCGAAAAGCAGGAAATGATCGTTGTGTGCAAGCCTGAAGATTCCAAGATGTGGTTTGACAAGCTGTGGCAGAACACTGTAGATCTGTTCAGAAGCATGGATATTCCGGTAAGAACCCTGGAATGCTGCTCCGGTGACCTGGCTGACCTGAAAGTGAAATCTGTAGACGTAGAAGCATGGTCCCCGAGACAGAAGAAGTATTTCGAAGTCGGCAGCTGCTCCAACCTGGGCGATGCGCAGGCAAGAAGACTGAAGATCCGTGTAAATGGTGAAAACGGAAAATACTTTGCACATACACTGAATAATACAGTAGTAGCGCCTCCGAGAATGCTGATTGCTTTCCTGGAGAATAACCTGCAGGCAGACGGCTCTGTCAGAATCCCTGAAGTGCTGCAGCCTTATATGGGCGGAATGAAAGAAATTCGCAAAAAATAATTATGTAAACTAAAATAAACAAAAAGTGAGGTGAGATTCTTGCACAAATTTTTGAGAGCAGTGGGATTCAGTCAGTATACAGAAAAGAAACAGGTTCAAAAGCTGATCCGGGATATCATTATTCATGCGGATGAGCGCAGCTATACAACCGTTGGAAAAAAGACGCTGGTTGCAGAATTTGACAGGAATTTCGCCGAAGATATCGGAATAGCAGTGTGCGGAGAATTTGATGAGGACGATACGTACAGTTTCGATTATTATCTTCCGTACCTGCGCTCCGATCTTGTCAGTACAGCAGAGGATATCTCAATCGAGCGCCACGCAGCGAAGGAGTCCTATGCGGGAATTTGCGACGATCCGAAGGTTGGTGTTTCCCTGATTTTTTACCTGCAAAATATGATTTCTTATCTGAAATTGCAGGGAGAGGGCAAGATCCCGGCAAAGGGCACTTCTCTGAACCTTTCCGCACTTTCCTGTCAGGGAACGATCATGATGCCGATTCAGAAGACGGAATGGCAGAAAAAGAAGATTGCCAAGGACGCGGTGCAGAGAAACCGTTTGATTCAGGCTGCACGCGGCGGCGATGAAGAAGCGATGGAAAGCCTGACGTTAGAAGATATGGACACCTACACGTCCATTTCCAGAAAGATTCAAAAAGCCGATATTTTCAGTCTTGTAGATACGTATTTCATGCCGTATGGTGTGGAATGTGACCAGTATTCTGTTCTGGGTGAAATCACGGATATGAAGCTTGTAACCAACGGACTGACGGGTGAAAAGGTACATATTCTGACCCTGTGTTGCAACGACCTGAATTTAAAGGTTGCAATCAACAGCATTGATCTGCTGGGCGAACCTGCTGTCGGACGCCGCTTCAAGGGCAGCGTGTGGTTGCAGGGACAGGTGAATTTCCCGGAAGAGTCGTAGAAGAGTTCACGGACAGCGTAAAGTATTTGACTTGTACAGATAATTTCTGTATAATAGATTTGTTTATGGAACTGTTTTTGGGTGACGAATCGAATAGGTGCTACTTCTAAGAAGCAACCATGATTAAAGCCGTGAAACCTAAAAAAGCGGAAGCCATGGTTATACCCGATAAAAGCAAAATGGGGATAAGTCAGAGTTCAATTCCAGCTGGACTGCTGAAAATGTCAAAGTAAAAAGAAACGAAAAACCGTCATTCAAAAGAATGAATTGAAAGAAATGGAAACCGTATCCAAAGTGGCTGAAAAGCCCATAAATACGGCATTTGTTCTCATAGTTAAATGGATATAACAAGTGCCTCCTAAGCACTAGTTGTGGGTTCGATTCCCGCTGGGAACATACGAAAAAGCGGTAATGATAGCATAAGTCATTGCCGCTTTTTCTTTTATGAAAGCAAATTCGGGTGACAAGTTGCCACCCGGAATGGTAAACGCACCATAGCAAGTACCTTGACAATCTTAAGCCGCTTTTGCGGCCTGATATAAATTTTATTTTCGAATGCTTTCCGGAAGCGCTGGTGACCAGGGGAGCAGTTCTTCCAAAAAACTTCAGGCTGTGTCTTCCATGTGCTCCGGGATCACGGTCAGCAAATACTTAAAGTATTCGTATGGCTTCAGGTTGTTGGACTTTACTGTTTCTGCAATACTGTAGATCACAGCGAAGGTCTTTGCCCCGTTTATAGTATCAATGACCTGCCAGTTCTTCTTTTTATGTGCTTAAGAACATAAAAAGAAGAACTGGATGTTCCATAACACAGCAAGAGGAGCCGAAGCAAGTGCCCTTGTCTACAGCATTCCAGAGACAGCCAAACTGAATAACCTGCGCCCGTACTATTACTTCAGACATATCCTGACAGGCTGCCGAAGCTGTGCGATAAAAAAGGAAATATAGATCCGGCAAAACTGAACTTTCTGATGCCCTGGTCAGCAGAACTTCCGGAGGAATGCCGAAAACCACGTCACTCATAAGGGTGGCGTTGATTTTTAGTGTACGCGCAGGATTTGACGTTTACGATATAATTTGTATATGTATATCATGCAATGAAGAGGCTATATATCTAAAAAAGTAAATATAAAAATACAATAGTCCGGTCATGCTCTTATGTGAGACAAATCATGTACTTGAATCAGATTACAGTGAAGTGATTGTGGTTGGAGCCGGTACGGATGCGATTCATCAATCCGGTAAGTGGTACACAAATGAAAAGATTAACCAGATGCTTATGGAAAGACATCTTATCAAGATGGCAAGACGCGGATCTCACAAGAATCACATTAAAAGACAGAGAAAACGTACAGAAGATGCTGATGTACAGTTTGCACAGTCATTTGAAAAACTTATATTGATGGCAACATGGTCAACTGGAATTGGAGGACAAGAATATGGTAAAGAAAATTATGCGGGATCCATTGTTTCTCGCTCAGAAATCTACAGAAGCAACGGAAGCAGACAAACAGGTGATTACAGACCTGCTTGATACATTAAGGGTAAATCTTGATCATTGTGTTGGCATGGCAGCCAATATGATTGGTGTGAAGAAAAATATCATTGTGGTGGCAGCAGGTCCATTTCAATTTGCTATGGTAAATCCGGTTATTACAAAGAAGACCGGAGCATTTCAGACAGAAGAAGGATGCCTCTCTCTGGAAGGGACTCGTCCGTGTACAAGATATAAAGAAATTGAAGTGGATTTTTGGGATGCAGATTTCAAGAAGCAGCACGGCAAATATTTCGGTTGGACTGCACAGATCATTCAACACGAAATAGATCATTGTAATGGAGTTGTAATATGAAATCTAAGTCGCGTAAGAGCCTGGAACTATATGACATTATGATAAAACGGGGATATCCAGCGGAGTTTTGCGATCAGATAACGAAAAATCTTAACACGGACTGGACAGCCGGACGGATGATAGGTTATTTGTCCCATTACAAAAAGCTGCCACTTGAGGAAATTGTAGATGAAATGCTTGCAATACTAAGTGATCGCAACAGAATTATGCAGAAACATGATCTGGAAGAAACTAATGCCAGATGGAATGAATATTTAAATGGATAGAGGATAAGGAGTAATACATGGACGGATATAAACCACCTTTTACAATTACAAACAGTATATTATCTCATGTGGCATCTGTATCTGAAAAAGTTGGGCGTATTACTGTAATGAGTAATATGGAAAACAAACCTCATCTAAGGAAAAATAACAGGATCAAATCCATTCATTCGTCTTTAAAGATCGAGGCAAATTCTCTTTCGTTAAGCCAGGTGCGCGATGTTATTAACGGGAAATTAGTTCTTGGAGAGGCAAAAGAAATACAGGAAGTAAAGAATGCATATAATGCTTATGAAAAAATAGCTGAAATAGATCCTTACAGCATAGAAGAATTAAAGAAATTTCATGGTATTATGACAAAATACATCGTAGAGGAATCCGGTGATTTTCGCAGTGGAGAGGAAGGTGTATTTAATGGTGAAGAGTGCATATTCATGGCTCCACCGGCACGCTTTGTTCCACAATTGATGAATGAATTATTTGGTTGGATGAAGGAAGTAAAAGACCAGATGCATCCGCTGATTTTGAGCAGCGTATTTCATTATGAATTCGTATTTATTCATCCCTTTACAGATGGCAATGGCAGGATGGCAAGGCTGTGGCATACAGCTATTTTGGCCAAATGGAACCCTGTTTTTGAATTTATTCCGATAGAAAGCCAAATTGAAAAATTCCAGGATGATTATTATGATGCGATTGCAAAATGCCATGTAGAGGGAGAATCTACGGTATTTATTGAATTCATGCTGACTCAAATAGATAATACTTTAGCGGAACTTTTGAATCAGATGACAGATAGCGCCACGGATGACGCTATTCTTGACGCTGATGGCGCTAATCATGGCGCTGATAATATGGAAAGTAGGTTGCTATCAGGTTTGAAACAGAATCCGTATATTACACAGACAGATTTAGCTAAAGAATTATCGTTGTCAAGGAGAACTGTCCAGAGAATCATGAAAGAACTGATGAATGACGGCAAGATAAAGAGAGTTGGTTCAACCAGAACAGGTCATTGGGAAATAAATGATTGATGCAGAGGCATAGTCTGCAAAAACTATGCCATTTCGTTTCCATTCCAGGAGATAGTATAGTGGCTCAGTTGTCAAGACAAAAATCTGAGATTTTTATAATGAACTGATAGGGTTAATAAGTTACAGGGAACTCAGGGAAAGTAGTGGAACTCTCCCCTGTCCCATTTATGCTAAGCTACATATGGCAACAGCATTGCCGGATAGTAGCATTCAGCCGGTGTCTGATAGTCAAGTGCAGAATGATGCCGCTCAAAGTTGTAAGTGCGGATATACTGTCCGATAGCGGTTCTGGCTTCTTTGATGTTATTGTATTGAGTCAGATAGGCTTCTTCATACTTGAAGCTACGAAACCAACGCTCAATCATGATATTGTCTGCCCAGCGGCTATGCCAATCAATAACGGCTGTCAGATATAAAAAGCCCCGTTTGATTGGAATATATGTAATGTCAATAGACCGTGCCTGATTTGGTTTGTCTATGACAGCATTACGGAGCAGATAAGGGCATACCTTAGCCTGTTGCATACGCTTGGAAAGATTCATTTTAGGATAGATTGGGTAAATATCCATTTCGTTCATGTAACGTCGTGCTTTCCGACGTCCTACATGATATCCTCTAGCCTTTAGCTGTGCAGACATTTGCCTTGCACCCCAGGCCGGATTATCTGTATGGAGATGATCAATGATCTCTTTACAAGCCAGTTCTTCATCGGATATAGGCGTACCTTTGTAATAAATACTTGTATTCACCAAGCCGGTTGAGGAAACAAAGCCGGAAGCGGTTGAAACGGTTCCTGAAATTACAGAACCAACTCCAGAGGAAAAGCCGAAATCCACGAATATGCTCCCGGAACTTCTGACTCTGATTGTGTTTGCCGGTGGCGGCGGATTCTTCGTATTCAAGAAAGTCCAGGAAAAGAAAAAGGCACAGGAAGCGGCAAAGCCTGATCCGGATGCAGATTATGTGGACGATGACGAGAACTATGGGTACGATCCGGAACTTCGTTACAGGGACTCCTATCCACGCATCCGCAAAAAGGTAGTACGTTGCAAAACAGATTCGTTTCTCACTTGTCAGACTTGGAATCTGTGTCAAGCATGACAAACCACGTTTCGGGAAAAGCAAGGGCAAGATTGAAAAGTTCCATCAAGTGGTGGATGACTTCATCCGTGAATCAAAGTTCAAAAATATCAGGACACTGGAAAAACTATCATTACAGAGTATCAGGAAGTATATATCTTTCTGTATTCCTTGGGAGTAACGCCAACAATCTGACGAAAGCGTTTAATAAAATATTTTGGTTCTGTGTATCCAATTTCTGAACAGATCTCATATATTTTTTTGTCTGTATTGATCAACAGTTCTTTTGCATGTAATATTCTTATAAAAGTCAGATATTCAATGATAGTCTGTCCTGTAGCAGAGCTGAATATATTGCTTAGTGAGGAATAGTTTATACCGAAAATCTCTCCTAAGTCTGAAAGTGTGATATTTTCATTCATATGCTGGAAAAGGTAGTTTTGTACCTGTTCAACAAGATAGGCATTTGTGCTGCGTGTCTGTTCAGCAATTTTCTCAAAAATGCTCTCGATCATGGACAAAATGGTACTTTCAATTTCTTCAAGAGAGTGATAATTGTAAAGAAACTGCAGACTTTCTGTATAATCGATATAACAAGATGCCGGTATTTTTTTATCATTACAATGTTTTATGATGATCAGAGTAATCTTGTTTAGCCAGGAATGCAATTCATAATAGGAAGGTTGTTCATTACGCACGTAATCCATAAAGGAATAGACAGCATCTCTCGTATTCAGTAAATTGCTGCCGGTCAGCTGCAACTGTAAATTCTGGTATATAGAGTATGGAAAGGTGCACAAAGTTTGATCCTGATATATGTGTATGGGATCCTTTGAGTAAAAAAATTGTGTCAAGGCTGAAACGCCACTGTAAAATGCATTTTTAAGCGTGTCATCATGATCGCTGTGGTATATTCCCGCGCAGATTTCCAATCCGGGGTTAAATTTCCATAAGAGTCTTTGTACCTGTTTTTTCAGAAACTTATCATCTAAATCCTCTTTTTTTAATAAAATACAGTAAATCTTTTCGCAGAATAGAAAAACATGATGCTCGGATGAAATTCCGGCAGCAAACTTTTGCAGCACCGTTCTGTAGTTGAAAAGCTGGCTGCTGAATTCGCTGTTGCCGGTCAATAGTAAGAACCATGCTTGCGGAAATGTAAATCCACATTGTTTTTCCAGTATTTGAATCTTCTGCTTTTTATTCGAAGCAATGGCTTCAGAAAACAACAGATCTAAAAACTGGTCGTATTCTGACTGGGTGAGATTATATTCACTAAGAGGATCCGCCAGTCGGAAAAAATTTTCTACGCTTGTAATGACTGCATCGAATTCGGAGGGAAGAACAGGCTTCAATATATATCGAAATACATGATGCTCAACTGCTTTCTTGGCATAGGAAAATTCCGAGTAACCGCTTATGATAATGATAGGAATGGTTCCGTTGTTTTTGCGAATTCTGCTAATTAGCTCAAGACCGTCAAATTTGGGCATGCGTATATCGGTAACAACCAGATTTACTTCCGGATGTTGTTGAAGATAGTCTAATGCAAGGCTACCATCTTCAAACAGACCATCTATCTCCCATCCTGGGGAATGATTTTTAAAAATTTCGGCAATTCCATTGCGACTTTGTACTTCATCATCAATGATAATCACATGATTCATAGGTTTTCCTCACTTCTGAACAGGCAATTTTATGATTACTTTTGTACTTTCCATAATGCGTGATGTAATTTCTATACCATATGACTGACCAAACCGCTGTTTTAAATAGGTATTTGTATTTCCAATTCCTATGCCATCATTTTTACCATGAAGCACGGAATGTATCAGAAGATCTGACATGCCCTTTCCGTTATCTTCTATAGTTATGAAAATGGAATTATCCTTAGTAAATATGCTGAGGATAATAATACCACCCTGATGAATTTCAGAAAAACCGTGCAGCAATGAATTTTCTATAAACGGCTGCAAAATAAAACGGGGTATTTTATACGATTGCATATCCGGTTCAATATGATAATGTATTGTAAAAGAATCCTGAAACCGGATCTTTTGAATATACATATAATTTTTCAACCAGGATAATTCATCATTTATAGTGACAAAATCATTTTCTTTGATAATGCTGTATCGCAAAATATCAGAAAGCGCATTTATAATATAGGGTACTTTGTCTGCATTTCCATTTTGGGACATCCAGCTGATGGAATCCAAAGTGTTATATAAAAAATGTGGATTCAGCTGTGCGTGGAGCAGAGCAAGCTGCTGTTTTGCTTCTTTTTTTGAGTATTCTTTTAACTGCTCCACCAGAGTCAGAGTACGCTGGCTCATAGACTGGAAAGAATCATATAAATTGCCGATTTCGTTGTGGACAGGATAAACTGGTGAAGGAAAGTAGTTCAAATAATCCTGTTCCTGCATAATAACGGAAAGACGGCGAATCGGCGTAATAAACTGTTTGGTGAGCATGAAGAAGATCAGGCATAAACACAAAAAATCCACACCACAGATCAATAACAGTAAAGTTTTAATGAACTGTGTTTTGCTTTCTATATTTGAAAATGGTAGAAAAGAGTAACAATTATATTCTAGTGTATCAATCTGTGAATTAAAACGATAATATTTCTCACCGTTTATAGTTGCAACAGAGTAAGAATATGGGGGCGTACCAAGCACGTCGGTGGAAATAATGTTTCCAATATGATAATTCAGATTCTCCTCCTGATAACCCCATATTAATGTATTGTTTTGGGTTGTCAGGAAAAATGTGGAATCGGAACTGAAATTGGAAAATATAAGGATATCTTCAAAGGAAGCGATATCGACTTCAACTAACAAAATTCCAATAGGCCGGAAGTTGTGTGTCAAACTTCGTAAAAGGCGACCATAATAAATGGACGTATTTGAAGCAGGGTATTTACGCTTACTGGTATGTGTAATGGGATTAGATAAAACACCTGATCCATTATGTGCATATATTTTCTGTAAAAAATCAGGATCCAGGGAGTTTATATGTATAGCATTACTGTACCCGTCATTCCAGTATAAAGTATCTCCTGCCATTGTTGTAAGAGATACTGACAAAATCATGTCATCTGTTCTCATTAATGAATCAATAGCAGGCTGGATTCTTTTTTTATCAGGAGAGGATAATAATGTTGCTTGTCCTTTTTCCAGACAGCTCATAATATCATCATTGTAGTAAATTGAAGCGGTGAGATTGTTAAAGTAGGTGAGTTTCTGATAAATATTGGATGTAACTAATTTTAATACCTGGATCTGGGATTCGATTTCAGCATTCAGGGCATTTTGAGTTTGGAAATGATAAAGTAGCAATGCTGTAACTGTCATAGGAATGAAGGCTATAAACAGAAAAATGATGAGTAATTGCTTTTTTAGTGAAATGCCTGCTTTTTTCATGTTATATTTCCCCATATAGTCAATCATTGATTCATCTGATGAAATTATTATCCTATCTGAGATCATTATACTATATCAAATCAAAAATAAAATCCAGAAAAAAGTGCACCATTCAAAAAAAGTGGTATTTTATGCAATAATCCGGCAAGGTACAATAAGCTCACAAAACAAAGCCGCTGCGTCGGGGGTATAAAGGTATAAAGGAGCATTCCTGTTAAGTAACAAATAACCGGTTTGCAAAAAATGAGTGCCACCCATAGAATAATGATTGTTAACTTGGCGGTTAATAAGAATCATTGTTCAAAGGAGACACCCACAAATGAATTATAAGCAGAATGAAAAAATCAATCAAG
>OGWV01001085.1_pt1 | contig 17120 bp, 18 predicted proteins | sample 1576081 | NCBI WGS metagenome assembly OGWV01 (sample SAMEA3541541, study PRJEB24748) | human gut metagenome | biome: human gut; feature: human-associated habitat; material: faeces | place: China | collected 2012 | reverse complement strand
ACTTCGACATCGTCAAGTACTTCAACGGCGACGGCTCTCTCTACGCTTTTTTCGTATCATACATATAGTAAACACGTTTAATTTCAAACGGAATATCTTTATATTCTTCCAGTGCGACCAGCATTCCCCTGTCATCACCATGCTGCTGAAACGCATATTTTATTACCTGCATAAAATTTCCTACCTTCTTGTGACATCTTAATCATACTTTCTTTAATATTGCACCATAATTTACATATTCAATTCCATCCGTAACTTCTTCTTTTAATGCAATTTCTGATTCGATTTCAAAACCGCATCTTACAAATAACTCTCTGTAGCACTCCACATTTCTGTAAACTGCCTGATATCCACTGATAAAATTATATAAAAAAATCTCTCTGTAATCAGTTTTAGTAAGACTATCTCTGACAATTAATCTTGCCCCTGGTTTTAAAACTTCATATACATTCCGTATAATATGTTCCGCCTCTTCCTCATTATTTATACAAGTCAGCAATCCTAACATCATGAAATTATCATATTGCCGATCAAATTTTAATGTTATAGCATCTGCCTGCACAAATTCTATATTATTAATATTCAACTTTTCAGCTTTATCTTTTTCAAAATCTATCATACTCTTTGAATAATCAAATGCATATACTTGTTTTGCTTTCTTTGCTATCAGGAAACTCCATTGCCCACTTGCACAGGCCAAATCTCCTACAATCTGTGTTTCATCGATATAAGGTAAATACATCTCCTCTAACCATTTCTTTATTTGTTCATCAAGGAAACCATTTACACCATTCTTTACAGTCCAATTCTTTTGTTTTGTCCACCACGCAGTCATACTGTCATTCTGATATATTGTTTTTACCTTCTTAATCAATTCTTCTGAGTCCGTCAAAAATCCTCCATCTTCAGAAATAATTCCACCCTTCTCCATAAAATCCAAATACCATAGATCTTTATAGATCTGGCAATCTTTTTTTGCATCACCACTTAGTGTATTCTGTAATTCCTGCCTTACTATCCTGTAAGCTTCTAATTGTTCCACCGTCTTTTTCATTCTGTCATTTTTCCTTTGTGCCAAACGTGTTCTCTATTTCACAATATATACTTTGTGCTGCATTTGCGTTTTTATAATTCATATTTTTATAATCAAGGTTTTCAAGAAAAAATTTTTTTCTCTTCTCGAACTGTTCGTCGTTTTCATTCAAAACTACTTTTTGAATGAATTCGTCTATTGCCGCAAAATCATTTCCCTCTGCCTGATATAACTGTTCCACTACCAGTTTCCCGAACTCATTAAAGCGCTGTTCTTTTCTCTTCAAAAATAACATCGGGTGACTCGTATACATGTACTCAGCTAAAAAAGATATGCTATCCAATATCATTGCATCTGACTTACACATCAAATCCTGATACATTCCATCATTCACATAAGCTGCATTCTCCAAATCTTCCCATTGTTTTATATAACTCTTCCACTCACTCTCATCCTTTAATATCCCGTTACGAATCAACTTGGTCCTTAATAATGGATGCGGTTTAAATACCCACACCGTATCTTTGTGATATTTGCGTGCAAATTCCAGCATCTTTTTCCCATTCTGCGCAAAAGTCGAAAAGCACACGGGTTCTTTATCTTTGTCAAGTGTATGATGTGGTGCATAAATCACGCATTTTGCATTTGGATTTCCAACCTTTTCTTTCAATTCGTCCCAAATTGTACAATTTTCACGCTCTCCATAAAAACTATCCATTTTGGGATATCCAAGATAAACGGTATTTCTGTTTCCCACAAAAGAATACCTATCTGCCAATTCTACTGCAATTTTATTTTCCTCAAAAATTTTCCAAGCAATATTATGTATTAGCTGGTTATACTGTGCCTCAATAAACCTTCCATCTTCACTTCCTGCTATCATAAAACCATATGGGATATACGCATGAATGGTATCCAGTGAATAATATAACAAATGAAAATGTTCTTTAAAACCGTCTGCCCAAGGTGTCAGCCAAATGCACAGCTGCGGTTTCATCCCTATCTCATCCCATGTGTATAAATGCTCTGTCTCCACATCAAAGGTCTGTTTTACCCGCAATCCACGTTTTTGAAAGAAACTTACGGTCTCACAATAATCCCTTTTTAAAGGGTTTCCCCTGCCATTTAAATATGTTGCCATCACAAAAATATACGGTTCAAACTTTTCTGATTTTTCTAACAGCCAGTATAGTTCATCTCCGATCCAGTCCTGAGACGATGACGTAATAAAACCAACAATTATTTTTTCCTGTTTTCGAAGTCTTTCAATATTCATCTGTTCCAGATAGGATTTAATTTCCCAAAAGGTTTCTCTGCCATGTTCCATATATTTTGTCATGTTCATGACCGCATCCAGATGCCAATATCGAAATTTTGATATCGTCGTTTCGTTTATAAATCCGTTTTCGATAGATTCTAATAATTGTCTTGCCAACTGTTCTGAAAGTTCCATTCTTTTCCTCTTTTTAAAATCTGTTTCATAAAATTCTAGTTTTGGGGATACATTTTTTCAATCCGCTCCCGGAACGTAAAATCACGCTTCACACGCTCAAATCCCGCAAGTGCAATTTGTTTTCTCTCGTCCTCATGTTCGAGATAATATTTTGCCTTATAAAACAAGTCCTCTATATTCTCATATACGACTAATTCTTCTCCAACATTAAAATACTCAAAGAGCTCTTCCTGATAATTTGAAAGCACAAATCCACCGCATCCAAGCACATCAATGACCCGAAGCGGTATTCCAGTACGGATGGTTTTGAGCGAAATATTGAGGTTGATTTTACTCTGGGAAAATGCAAGCGGCATCTGTGAATAATAGTCTGCATATCCACGATATCTTACTTTTTCTAACCTTTTATCCACATCCGTTGAATACAAATCCACCGGATAATGTGCAGATAAAAGCGCCAACGCCATATAACGTTCCCTTCCAGTCGTCTCGCAGGCAAGCATAAATTCAAGTTCTCTTCTGCCCATCACAAATCCGTCCTTTGCCACTTTTGTATATTCGACATTCATCTGTGCTAACAGTTCATCGGTAATTAATTCCGGTATCAAATAACCGCCGTACACTTTGCCCTGTGCATTTACAATTCCTTCCAGATACCCCTTTGTATAGCCCTGTAACGGTGCCGTAAAATATGCATACTCTGTCTGGTAAAGTTTTCCAACTAAAGAGATATCCGTCCGATAGTCTTCTTTTTCCCGTTTCGATGCATTAATACGAAAGACCTCCGTATCCACCGCAAGCGGCAAATGCATCGCATTGACTCCATCTTTGCGGTGTTCCTCTGCCTGTCCCCTGTCAAAAAAGAAAATCCGGTTGCAGGAATTCTTAAGGCTCTCCAGATTTCGGATGTGAAGCGGCGAATCATATACCCATGCCGTGTATACGATTCCAAGTTCCTCACACAGCATCGAAATCAATGGCGAAAAATTGACCGACAGCACGTCCGTATAAGCTCCCGCCTTTAAATAAGCCCGGAACTGCTCTAAAAAAGCATCATCCTTTTCCCAGTCGTTAAACTGATAAAAAAATGTATCATACGGGATTTCCAGTTCCTTCAACCCCCGCTCGATTCCCTTATTCATAAAAGAATGCCATTGAAAAAATAATAATTTCATATTTCTCCCTGTATTCATCAATTTTCCGCAACTTTCTTCACTTTATCAATCACTTCATCCTGCTGTTCATCCGTCAGTTTCGGGAAAATCGGCAGACTGATAATATGTGTATACAGTTCTTCCGCAACCGGACAATGTACATCCTTAAATCCGTGTTCCTGATAATACGGATGATAATAAACCGGAATATAGTGTACATTCACACCGATTCCTTCTGCACGCAGTGCCTCGAATACTTCTTTGCGATCTTTATTTTTTACCTGAATAATATAAAGATGCCAGCCGCTCTTTGTATCTGGAAGCTGATATGGAGTAACAATATTTTCACAGTCCGCAAAAGCCTCATTATATCGTTCTACAATCTCACGTCTGCGTGCAATAAAACGATCCAGCTTTTTCATCTGTGTACAGCCCAATGCACACTGGATATCCGTCATACGATAATTATATCCCAGATCGATCTGCTGATAAAACCAAGATCCCTCATTACGGGTCATCTGGCTTTCATCTCTTGTAATTCCATGACTGCGGAACAATACCAGTTTCTTGTATAATGTTTTATCATTCGTTACGATCATACCGCCTTCACCGGTTGTAATCGGTTTTACCGGATGAAAACTAAACGTTGTCATATCTGACATTGATCCGATCATTTTTCCTTTATATTCCGAACCAAGCGCATGTGCAGCATCCTCAATGACAACCAGATGATGTTCTTTCGCGATCGCATGGATTGCATCCATATCACATGGCTGTCCTGCAAGATGAACCGGTATGATCGCCTTTGTCTTATCCGTGATCTTTCGTTTTATATCTTCCGGATCAATATTATAAGTTTTGGGATCAACATCCGCGAATACAGGTGTTCCACCACAATACAATACACAGTTTGATGACGCTGCAAATGTGATCGGTGTAGTGATCACTTCATCTCCCGGTCCGATTCCTGCCGCATGACATGCAGCATGTAATGCAGCTGTATCATTTGAAATCGCCACTGCATATTTTGCCCCAACATAATCTGCCACCAGTTTTTCAAACTCTGCGATCTTAGGCCCTGTCGTCAGGTAATCGGATCGTAATACCTTAATAACCTCCTGTATATCATCCTCTTCTATTGTCTGTCTTCCGTATGGTATCATCATTGCCTCCTGTTTATTTCCCCGTATTTATTTTACTCTTAAAAAGAAACGGTAGAAAAGCTCTTGTTTTCTACCGTTTATAGGACATTATTCTTTACAAATTTTACTTCAAAACCTCGAGAACAGCTTTCGCATCATTATTATACTGTGCCAGAATACTCTGAGACGCATTCACCAGAATCCGGTTTGTAGAATGAAGTACCAATTCCATATTCATATCGGTATCTCTACGAAGTGACTCTGCGCTTTGTGTATTTTCAGATGTATTATCTGTATTGCGCGTTGCATGTTCTAACTGTTCCAACTGACCGCCAAAATCATCACGCCACAATGCAGCCTTTTCAATCGCATCCTGAACAGTCTTAATTGACTCTGCTGCTTTCGCATGGGATGAAACATCTACTTTATCTACACCAAGATTTTCCTTGCCCGCATTTACAAAGCGAATTGTCACACTCTGACCTGCAAGTGCACCCGTCTGTATTTTAAAATATCCCGGATCAGCCTGTGGTGTTCCAGCAGCTAACATATACTGCTGATTAAAGTTTGTTGTATATGCAATACGATCAACTTCTTTATTCAGCTGATCTATCTCATCCTTTATTGCATCACGGTCTGCTTCTGTATTTGTATCATTTGCAGCCTGAGTTGTCAATTCCACCATACGATCCAGTACATCCTGCGTCTCTTGTAAGGCCGCATCTGCCGTCTGTAACATACTGATTCCATCCTGTGCATTTCTCGAAGCCTTATTCAATCCTTTAATCTGATGGCGCATAGTTTCCGTTATCTGTAATCCTACCGCATCATCGTTTGCCGTAATGATTTTATAACCACTCGAGAGTTTCTTGGATGAATCCTCCATTTTTTTTACATTATACCGCAACTGTCGGCTCTGTCCAATTGCAGCCATATTATGAGCAACTACCATGTTTTCTCCACCTCTTCCTTGAGACTATATTCCTAAAATATATATCGTTCGTTTTATTATATATCTTTAGCAAAAAACAAATAATTATATACTTTTATTATTGTGTTCTTTCTCTTTTCTCTTGCAATAATACATATCCTTCAAACAGTTCCAAATCTTCCTTTGTCGTAATCTTTATATTTGTTTGATTTCCATAGGATTGATAAATTGTATCTCCCAGAGCATACATCAGACTTGTTGTATGAGGCTCAACAGTCTCAAGCAATCCTTTTTCTTCTGCCCTCTTATAAATATCTGCCAAATAACCATATTTGAATGATTGTGGGCAACAAATCTGTACCTGTTTGTCTCTGTTGATCCACCGTTTGCTTTCTCCATTCCCATCATCAGAACCCATTAATTGAAAACAGGGTGTACATGAAACTGACATTCCATGTTCCTGACAGACTTTTATTCCATCCGTCACAATCTGCTGGCTGGAAAACGGTGCCGCACCATAATGTATCATAACAATATCATCTACATCTAATTTATCTTTCAGATACTCCATACCATTAATCACGGATTTCTGAAATGTTTCCCCACCGTGCGTAATCCACTTTACTTTCGATAAATCATAGTTTTCTATCATTTCTTTCAAATAATCAATCCAATCTGCATGACAAACTATTTCTATCGCTTCTACCTGTGGATTTTTCTGATAGATTTCTATTGTATATGCCAATATAGGTTTTCCACATACTTCTACAAACTGTTTTGGTCGTTCAGCACCTACTCGTGAACCGACTCCACCTGCCAATATCATCGCTGTAATCATGCCAGTATTCCTCTAAATTTCCATAATTCCATAGCTATTCAACGCTTTATCCACAAATCTTACCAAGTTTCTATACGATGGTAAAAAGAAAAAGCTGTCATCATCGCCAACGCTTCCTTTATACAATCCCCAACAAAACCAATAGAATGCTGAAATTGGAATAAACGCATAAAAAAATCTATGTTCTTCCGCTGTAAGTGTTCTTCCCATATACGCCTTTAAGTATCTTGCTATTTGTTCATCTGACCAGTCATATCTGCATAATATACATCCAATATCATTTGCAGCATAGTTAAGTCCTGCATATTCCCAATCAATCAAATATACATTCTCCTCATCATCCCTCAAATAGTTTGGTGCATATGTATCATTATGACATAAAACCCTTTGATATCCTAATCTTTCAGCATCTTTCTGTATTTCAAAATATAATTTTTCTATCTTTATAATTATCTCATGAAATTCCCGAAACAAATTTCCTTTTGTCAGAGATGCTATCTGCATCAATTTTTTTCCCTCTGCAACATTATCAAAAATCTTTATGTCCGAATCTACTTTTACCTTATGAAGCTTATGTAAATAATTCATAGCAGTTTCTAATTGTTTATCTGAACCTTCAAAATCGCAATATGCAGCATTCTTAACATAATGGGAAATTTTCCAACCAGATATATCCATATATATTACCGATTTATCTATTCCCATTGCATATGCAGCATTTTGTGCAAAAAGCTCCGCTCGTCTATCTATAAGATTTCCTGCTGTTCCTCCTGGATGCCTATATACATATCCCTCTCCATTTATCTTAAACCCAAACGAAACATTTGTCAGTCCAGCATTAATGACATCGATATCATTAATATCATTCGGATTACATTTTAAGACGGAACATATATTTGATATGATATCTGAATCAACATTAAGCAAAAATTCTGAATCAAACTGTCTTAAGTCTTCTATTCCTTCAAATTCAAGAATACTTTGATTGTCAAATTTCTTTAAATACAGTGTCATTTCCTTTAAATGTTTTGCGTAAAACTCTTCCCAAAACATATCTGCCACTCTGAACGTGTCAATTTCCTGTTCCATACATCTTTTAAACTTAGCTGAAAATGTAGCATTAAAATAAGCATGACCAACCATTGCCATCTGATCCATTCCGCCAACTGATACATCCGTTATAACCATTGCATCCGAATAATCTACACCAAACTCTCTGAATTTGCCCTGATAATATGTACATGCTCTATATGACAAATTTAGCGGATTTTCTTCCAAGAATGGATTTTCTACAAAATAATGATCTGCACAACATATATATGTATTGGCTAGATGTTCTCTCGCTACATATAGTGAATAAAGATTTCCCTTTTCCGCAAATGTATTATTTACAAGCAATCTTACACCATATTTTTCTTCCAGATAGAAAAACTTTTCTTTCATATAGCCAACTACAATATAAATTTCTTCTACACCTGCTTCATGTAGCTGTTTAATCTGGCGTTCTATAAGGATTTCACCTTTTACACAGAATATTCCCTTGGGTTTTTCATATGTAAATGGTGCAAAATTTGAAGATTTGCCAGCCGCCAAAATAATAGCATTTTTTTTCATTCTTCTCCCACCGCCTCTCAATTTAACCTTTCACATTATATCTATTAACCCAATTCAATTCATATAATCTATAAATTAAATCTAACATCCAAAGAACAGGACAAACTATATATATATATTTACGTATTGACGTTAAAAGTAAAACTGATGTAATCAATGTTTCCAAAGATGCATCCATACCAAACAAAATGTCTCTATCTATAAAAAATTTTTTCAATCTAGTATGTTTAAATACTTCTAACTTTCTTATTTTAGGTACAATATAATATGTAGCTATCATTCCATAGAAATGTTGTACCAAAATGGCCATCAAAACAACTCCTATAGGCGCCTCTACTCCTAATCCAATGAAAAAATACCCCACCGTATAAAAAAGTGTATCTGAAATAACATCCAATTTTTTCCCCAATTCTGATTGCATATGTTTATTTCTTGCCAAATTACCATCAACTATATCTAAAAACATATAAATCTGAACCATCAAAGCGAGTGCAAAAAAAGATTTTTCCCATGCCATTAGACATATCAAAGGTAACATAATAATCAAATTTATCAACGTAATCATATTAGGTGTAACTGATGTATGTGTCAGAAAGATAATAAATGGTTTACCTAATTTTACCAATGTTACCTCCCACCAATAATTATCTTTTCTTTTCATTATAAATTCACTCATTTTTTTCTCCCATCAATGCTGCCACAATTCTTTCTGCACCTTTCGCATCCACAAACTTCTTCATCATCTGTTTCATTTTATATTGCTGTTCCCTGTTTTTGACAATTTTGCTCAACACAACCTCCATTCGCTTTAATGCTTCTTTCTTGCCGTCCATATAGTTTCCACAATATAATAACATATTATCTTTTGAGAAAACTTCAGCATCATATTTCTGATCCTCTGACACAACAAAAAACAGCGTTGGAAGTAACATTGCACAGCACTCATATAATACTGTACTTGCAGCAGTAACACATAGATCACATTTGTTCATCAGTGCTGCCATATTTTCCACATTACACAACAATTCAATATTTAAATATCCCTGTATTAACAAATTTAATTGATCAATATTAGAATAAAAACTTCCTACAACAATTTTCCAATCAACTTGTAAAAATAATTCTGGCTTATTCTCCTTTAAATATTGCAACGTTTCATATATTAAATTGGGTTTATCCGCTCCGCCGCACATTAGAAGAATTTTCGGGCGTTCATATTTTCGAACATTAATTTCTGGTTCTATTTCACGAAATTGTTTACGCAATGGGACATATTTCTCTCCTAGTAGCAAAATACATTTTTCATGTTTATAACGATTCAGATAATCAAATCTTCGGTAAAACACATTATAATTAATTATCACATCAGCAATTTTTTTTTCTGAAAACATATCATCAAATACGACCACATTTAATAATTGTTTTATTCTCGCCGCATATGAAGAATATATATGATATGAATCTATCAAAAGCCAGTCTGACCTACGTATTTTATGTTTTAACAACTTATATTCAGATTCAATATCTACACTATTCCATTTTGTATTTGTCACTATCACATTGTATCGTCTTCTATCAATCATTTTAGCTGAATTTTCATCTGAAACAATAAAACATACTTCTCCAGCCTTTTTTCGATATTCCTCTGCAATCGTAAGACAACGCATAACATGTCCAGTGGCAATAACTTCGTTTGCATCTGTTCTAATATATAACACGCTATTTTTCATCCTTTAATAACTTATATTTTAATTCCGCCAACTTCCAGTCACTCAATGTGTCTATATCCTGCACACACATCTCCGGTAAAATGATTGGCACAAAATCAGTTTCAATACAGCCTTTAAGGGCGAATAATTTTTCAACATTGTAGATATAGAATTGACCTGCATCATGATATTCCTTTTCTAAATCCTGCGATCGTGTTCTCACATATTGTGGATACTTAAACTTTGCATATCCATCATTATCTATTATAAAACAACGTTGCGGTGGGTAAGAAAATTGCACAACTGGAATAACAACTGCAGGTCGTTTTTTTTCCATCAAGTCTACGGCTTCTTTTAATATTTTTCCCGATATAAAAGGCGTTGTCGGGTACAGACAACACACATAATCAAATTCTTCCCCCCGCTTATGATACTCACTTACAACTTCCATTATAACATCTTCTGTAGTTGCAAAATCATCCGAATTTTTTTGGCTTCTCATAAACGGTACTACCGCTCCATATTTGCGCGCAACCTGAGCAATTTCCAAACTATCTGTTGAAACCATAACTTCTTTAAAAATACCGCTTTTTTTTGCTGCTTCAATCGCATATGCTATAATTGGTTTTCCACAAAATTCCTTTATATTTTTTTTTGGTATGCGTTTGCTTCCACCACGCGCTGTAATAATGGCAATACTTTTTTGCATATCTTCACCTACAGTTCTTTATTCAATTCACTAAATTTGTAATTAGAATCATCTAATAAAATTTCTTTTGTCTTTTCTGTACCACAATTCATAAGCATATCCAGAATTGTCAATCCATCTTCAAAACCAGAGAATTGCTGCCGATATGGGGTACCCGTATAATTTATGTATTGATGATTTAATCCATTATCTGTAAAACATGAAATATCCACATATGCAGCACTTCCCAGATTAGACAAATATGTATCACACCCCGTCTGTTTACACATATCTACAAGCATATCCGTTTTTTTCCCTTTGAACTCATAATCCCTATCGTATAAAATTTTTGTCTTAACATCTAATTCTTTAAATAAATATTGCATAATATATATGTCAATATCCATTAATTTTTCCCATTGCTTAGTATATAAATCATCCAAAAAGTCCTTATACTCTTTATAAAACGGTGCTTTTCCATACAGTAATTCTATCGTCTTATAATTTTTTTCTCGCCATCCGTCATTATTATTAATCATAACATCACAAATGTTCTGATCCATTTTCCCTTTTGTTATCGTTGGAAGTTGAATATAAGTCCATCCTTCTTTCGTTCGAACTCTATTCCGTTTTTGCCAGCTTTTTTTTTCAAACTGAACCTTTGTTACAAACATAAAACAATCTGATTTCATAATTTTCCCAATTAATCCCGGATATGGCCAATAATTTGGTTGATGACCTGAAAGTATCATTTTTCATTTCCTCACTTTTCTGCTGTCAAAATATAATTACTATCGCAAAATTTCTGATTATCATGTGTTTCTTTTATGTAATCTATTTTCGTTTCTTTATAATCTGAAAAAAATGTGTTTAACTCCTGTTCATCAAAAAAGTGCATCAACATCCCGTTTTCACTATGTGCGCACTTTTCTTCGCTTTCCTCATTTATAATAGTCGTATGTGTTTCTATTTCTTTTTTCTCATCATAACGATAATCTTCTATCGTTCTAACGACAAGAAGTAGTTTCCCTGCTGGTTTTAAAACCCGTCTCATTTCCTGTACTGCTTTTTTTATATCTTCATATGCTAAATAATAAAGTACACCATAGCATATAATCCCGTCGAAAAAATTATCTGCGTACGGTAATTGTGTCAATGTTCCAACTGACATATTGTCTACATACTGTCCCAGACCATTTTCAATCATCATTTCTTTCGTATACTCAATTCCTTCGTCCGAAAAATCAAGTCCATATGGTACAATATTTTCATTTCCCAAAAAAAACACATGTCTTCCTGCACCACAACCTAAATCTAATACTTTTGTTTTCCCATCACTTGAAAAATTTCGAAATACAAACTGAACAACTATTTCGGACGGATATTTTGGCCTGTACCTTTTATTTTTATGTAAATTAATCCACTGCTGTCTATTTGTTTCGCTCATAATCCTCCTCCATAATGCGATTTAAGCAATCAATCTCACTCATTATCTGTTGTGTAGAATGCTGTTTATCAAGCCACAAATTTACTACTTTTTTCTCTATCGTATCAGAATTCGTCAGATGTTCGCCTTTATATATTCCGGCAAGTGACAAATACCAACTACTTATATCAATTCCCTCTTTACGTGCTCTCCGCAATAAATAATCTCTGTCTCCTTCATAAAGAAATGTATATCTCCATCGAAATAAATCCTTTACCAAAGGTTTTATCACATACTTATGATTAAGCTTTTCCTGATATAAAACAACCTTTTTTCTTCTCTGTGTTACCGTTTCTTCCAACTTATCCAATTCTTCAATTATTTTTTTATTGTCATCTAGATCAAAGATAAAATACTTTTTGCTATCCAACTGTAATTCCTTTAGTTTTTTATTTCGTTCCTCCCAGTCAGCATTTTTCTTCAAAATATCATAATATCGCTCTCTATATTGATCAAACAAATCCATTCCTAAAGAATCTAGTTTCGTCAGTTTTAATTTTTCTTTGCACATCTTTTCATACAGTTGTTTATCATTGGTTAAAGCCATTCCACCCCCCAACGGTGTCTCACAAACTTTTGTATGTCCAAAGCTGACTACCGCCACATCCATTTTCCCCGTATAAAATGATTGCGCAGCATCTTCAAATAATACTACATGATATTTATCGCACAACTCGTGGATCTTATTTTCCTGATACCGATGTCCATATATATGTGTTGGTACAACAATTCCATACTCTCCTGTTTGTAGCATCTGTTCCATTTTGTCTGCACAGATTGTATAATCACTTATAGAAACATCACAAAAATCAACTTGATAGTCTGCAAAAAGTGCGGCGTTTACTGGATTTGTACACGATATGCCCGGAAACAGGACCTTTTTTTTCTGCATTCCCAATGCTTGAAATGCTAAATACATCGCAGTCGTTCCATTTCCAGTAAACACACCGTATTTTACATTATATTTCTTACATACTGCTTCTTCTATATCATTCATATCATCATTCCACATACTTCCAGTCCATAGGAGTCCCCTTCTCAATATTGCATCTAGCCTTTTGTCCCAAAATAGCGTCCCAGTATTTTGTATGCAATCCAATACCCGGTCGAATTGATTTTACATTCTCTTCCGTAAATATTTCTCCTTCTTGTACATCTTTTACAACAAATAAAGAACGCGAATAAATTCTGCTCTCTACCTGCTCTTTGTTAAGTTCATATGTTGGATGTCCCAACGCCTTTTCCACATTTCGTATCTGACGGACCATCTCGCTAAATTCTTCCGGTTCCATGGAAAACTGTGAATCTTCTCCTCCATCCGCTCTGCATAAAGTAAAATGCTTTTCTATTACCTTTGCCCCCAATGCTACTGCTGCAACTGCGATTTCACTCCCCATCGAGTGATCTGACAAACCACAAATGCAATCAAAAGTCTGTTTCATATTAGGTATTACGCTAAGATTCATATTCTCATACGGTGCTGGATAAGATGAGACACATTTCAATAATATGACCTTATTATTTCCTTCTTCTAAACATGTTCTTACCGCCAGATCTATATCTTCCAAATATGCAATTCCCGTTGACATAATAATCGGCTTTCCTGTCCTGGCGATCTTCCTTATGAACGGAATATCATTAATTTCAAATGAAGCCACTTTATACACGGGTACATTTAAATTTTCCAAAAAGTCTATGGCGGTCAAGTCAAATGGTGACGAGAAAAAATTGATTCCACAATCTATGGCATACTCTTTAAGTTCCTTCTGCCATTCCCATGGAGTATATGCTTTTCCATATAATTCATAGAGTGTTCGCCCTTCCCATATACCCTTTGTTCGAAATGCTGGTTTATCACTATCGATTGTTATGGTATCCGGCGTATATGTCTGAATCTTTATCGCATCTGCACCAGCATCAGCGGCTGCCCTAATAATTGCCTTAGCCCTTCCAAAATCCATATTATGATTTGCAGACATTTCAGCAACTATATATGCTGGCTCAGTTTCTCCAATCCATCTTTTACCAATACATACCCTTTTTTCCATTTTTCTCACCTATAACTAATGTTCCTGCACTGTTTTTAACATTTCCTGAAGTTGCTCAACAGACAACCATTCTGTATTTTTTCCCGAACTATATTCAAATCCAGCTTCCACTCTTTTTCCACCAGACTGTATTCTAGACTTGTCCCACCAATCAAAATGAGGATATACAATAAAGTGTTTCTCATATTCATAAGTTAAAACAGAATCTTCTTTCGTTACCATAACCTCATGTAACTTTTCGCCCTCACGAATACCTACCTCCGGCATTTCACATCCTGGTAAAATTGCCTGTGCTAAATCAGTAATTTTAAAAGAGGGTATCTTAGAAATAAACGTTTCCCCTCCTTTTGCCTCACTTAAAGCCTTAATTACAAGCTGCACCCCTTCGTCCAAACTAATCCAAAATCTCGTCATCCTATAATCTGTAATTGGTAATTTTGTTTCTCCATTTGCCACAATATTACGGAAAAATGGAATTACGGATCCTCTACTTCCTGCTACATTTCCATAACGTACAATAGAAAAGCATACATCCTTTGCACCGGAATATGCATTTGCTGCTATAAACAACTTATCTGATACAAGCTTTGTTCCACCATATAAATTAATCGGGTTAACTGCTTTATCCGTAGATAATGCAACAACACGTTTAACACCGCAGTCCAATGCAGCATCTACAATATTCATTGCGCCGTTAATATTGGTCTTCACAGCTTCCATGGGATTATACTCACATGCCGGAACCTGTTTTAATGCCGCTGCATGAACAACATAATCTATTCCATCGAATGCTCGGTAAAGTCTGTCTTTATCGCGTACATCCCCTATAAAAAAACGTAACTTTCCTTTATACTTTTTAAATTTATTTGCCATATTAAATTGTTTAAATTCATCACGGGAATATATAATAATTTTTTTCGGATCATAATGTGTCAACACATATTCAGTGAACGCATTACCAAAAGAACCGGTTCCTCCGGTTACAAGAATTGTTTTTCCATTTAACATCTTTTTGCCTCCTGCACTTAATTATTGCCTCCTGCAATAAATCTCTTTATTTATATCGAACTATTCAGTATATTTCTTAATACTCTTATACAGTGAAAACCAGTCTCCATATCTGGAAACTGGTTTTTTGCTTGCTTTCTATTTACTGACTACTTCTTTTGCAGCTTCACCAAGCTGTTCAAAAACATGTATTGCTTTTTCAAACTCTTCTGCCATTTTTTTGTCATTTTTTTCTGCAATTGCACCACCCAATGATACAATCACACTATTAAAACTTTCCTTGTTAATTCGCTCTTTATCTTCATTCAGCAATTCCATGGTACCATTCATAACCTGGATTTCCCAGTTAATTGCATCTACGATGGATCTCAGAAATTTATCTGTATCATCCAATCTTTTACCTGACAGTTCTTTTACAATAATTGTCATATTTTTTATCAGACGCTCATTAAAATCTACTAACACTTCCAAAGCTTCTATCTCTTCTTCTCTTTTATTCTCCATTTTTCTACCTCTTTCATTTTATACATTTGCATATAACTATCATATTTTTTATCGGCCATTCTTTCAATTTTCATTAGGTCTATGCAACCAATCTATATTCATTAAATAAATTTTTAAATCTGCCGATATATATGTTAAACCTCTTAAGTCAAAACTTATCACTTTTATACAAGGAGTTTCAAATGTTAAATTATACCCCCGTTGAATGGCTTCAAACTGTCATAAAAAATTGTATGAAAAATCTTCATCTTACAGAAATTCCCAACCATGTTCCGTTGTCTGACACTAATGCACAATTGCATTCCATATACGAAAATTTTACCACAGCAGAGCAACAATACATCCATCATCTGATTCAAAATCAATTTAAACATAATGACGCTCTGCTTATTTTATCTTATATAATTAACTACTTAAAAGTTGAAGGTTTCGAACAAGATGTCGCTGATCATGTCTACAATGGTGACTTTGACTGTTTTAATCAGATTATGTTAGAGACACAGCTTATCTTTCTAAATAAGGTGCCTCCATATAATATAATGCGTAAAATTCATCGAAAAAACATTTCTTGTCTTCTTGCAAATACAGGTATTTCATTTCCTTATATACCACTTAAAGACAGAAATAACAATAAAATTGTAATTATCACGGAGCAATTACTTCAAAATACCAATCATGCGCCAACACTCATGACTTTAGAAACTGCCTATGCACTTCATAAATATTTTAATTATGACATAGAAATTTTTACCTGTGCAAGTAATAGATTACTTCCTACATATTTATGGTCACTTACAACTGGTTTTTATTCTTATGACCATCATCATCTACAGATTTCTTATAAAGACGCGGTATTAAATGCTATCCAATACCCGTTAGACGCCAGTACATTAAATGACTATCGTGAAATGATAACTTATATACACGATTTAAATCCACTGTTCGTTTTAAATATTGGTGCAAATAGTCCCATTGCCGATTTACCACACTTATTTACTACGGTTGTGAATTTCAATACAGTAACAACAGCTCCTATTTCGGAGGCCGATATTTTTATCCGTTGCACTAAGCTAGATAATGCATTAGAAAATTTATATAAACAGGAGCTTTCCTCACATCAGCAACAGATATTCATAAAGCAGAATTTTCCTGCAATTACCAATATTTCAAATAAAAGCTTTACCCGCAAAGAATTAAACTTACCGGAAGACAAGTTTCTAATCTGTCTGGTAGGTAACCGCTTAGACACAGAGGTTTCTCCTTCTTTTCGTCAGTTGATATGTTCCATTTTGCGGCTCAACTCTACAATTGATTTTGTTGTTATAGGTACTGTACACGAATTAAAAGAACATTTCGAAAATACCAACTATAGAGATCGAATTCATTACCTCGGTTATTGTCCTGATCTGCTTGGCATTTATCGAACTTTAAACCTTTATCTCAATCCGGAACGTATAGGCGGTGTGGAGGTCGATGCCGGTAAGCTGACGCAGGGCGAGGTCATTGCCCTTA
>OGWV01001084.1_pt1 | contig 17121 bp, 13 predicted proteins | sample 1576081 | NCBI WGS metagenome assembly OGWV01 (sample SAMEA3541541, study PRJEB24748) | human gut metagenome | biome: human gut; feature: human-associated habitat; material: faeces | place: China | collected 2012 | reverse complement strand
CGTCCACCGCCGTCAGGCCGCGGTTATCCTGCACGGTCAGGTTTTCCACGCGGATGTCCGTAGGATTCCCGTCTACTTGGTTGTGGGAATTTATTCCTGCAGAAGGCCGTACCGTCACCTCAACGGAACAGAATCCGAGTTTAGTATTTGAGCCGGGAGTTTACTCTGTTAAATTAACAGTTACTAATCCTAAGACAACGGCTACGCTTACGCAAGAGAATTATTTGAATATTATTGATAAGAATTCAGTTGCTGCAGATATTACGGCAGATCGGCGTATGGTTATAGAAGGGGGAGTCATATCATTCAAGGATACTAGCTTGGGACGTCCTACCCGTTGGAACTGGACGTTTGAAGGAGGAACACCTTCTACTTCCAATGAGCAGAACCCGACTGTTACTTATTCAACTGCCGGTAAGTATAAAGTTACTTTAGTCGCTTCTAATGATATGAATACTTCCACAGCTGAACAGGAAGGATATATCACAGTATTGCCGGGTAAAGATATTGTTCTTTTCTATCCGTTCGAGGGTGACAGTAAAGATATGGGTCCCAATGCTATTCATCCGGAAATTCTTAAATTGGGAGATAATATGGATGTCAACTTTAATGCACCTGCCCGTAAGGAAGGATTTACTTGTGCTGAGTTCAGAAGTAAGGATAATCAGAATTATGCATTCTTGTCGTTGCCGGATAATGATGCATTAGATTTCCAGGCAACTCCGGTGACTACTTCTTTCTGGGTGAAAACTTCGAATAAAACAGCTGCTAATCTGGGTCGCTTGTAAAAATGAAAAAGTTGTAAATCACGGTAGAAATATCGGATAAGCTGTGGTAAAATTAGTTTATCAGTAGCGATGAAAGGAAGGTAGAAAACTATGAGAAAGTGTTGTGACGAAGTAAAAGTTGTAAAAGAAGACGAATGCGTAACAGAAGCAAAGAACGCGTTTCTCTCTGTTGCATTGATCGTTGGTATTCTGACAATCATCGTAGGTATCTGCGTAGCAGTTTACAAGTACCTGACACCAGATTACTTAGATGATTTCGATGATTACGATGATGACTTTGATGATAGCTTCTTTGATGATGACGATGCAGAGGCATCCGCAGAGGAGAAGAAGGACGAAGAATAAAACATACTTCGGAAGATGGTTACAAAAACCTGCCGCACCAGAATTGGTGTGGCAGGTTTTTTGTGTTTTAATAGTCAAAAAAAGCACAAATTTATGGACGCGATATGTTGAAAACACAAGCACTTTCATGTAAAATATTATGCGATAGTGGGTTACTGTCGATATAAAAATTGAACAGTAATAATTCATAACTTAATTTTACTCTGCACAGAGGGATGTCAGAGTTTATCATAAATGGTTCCAATGCATAAATGCGAGGATGCATTAGGAAAAAAGAAAATGGAGGATGGAGTTTATGAACAAACAAAAAAACAAGAAAAAAGTGATTGCATTTCTGCTTTCTATGTTGATGTTAATTTCATTATTCCAGAACATCAGCTATACACCGATTGCAGAAGGTGGGGAGACAGAGAGTGTCGCATCGGAGAGTGATGCGCAAGGTCAGGCAGCAGAACCGTATGACGCACAGTCTGTATCAGAAACAGGGGAAGACTTGAATGGGGTAGTGTTGAATCTGATATCGGATAGCACTTCAATTCCATCTGCAGATCAGATAAATCGGTCTGATTGGGACAATTCAACGACTACAGGTGTGACAATCGACTATAGTGTGACGATTACACATGATGGAAAAGAACAAAATATCGATGACGTAACAAAAATTTATGATCAGGATAAGCTGAATATCAAATATGATTGGAAATTTGACAATGCAGGAAACGGAGGCGTAACGCAGGATGGAAGTCCTGTATATGTCAAAATTGATATGAACAGCTTACAAAATATCAATCTTGAGACAGATGTTGTATATCCAATTACCGATGAAATCTATGGAACCACCGGGTATGTCTATATCAAGGATGGTGTTGCATATGTATGTATCAATAATGAGAATTTTTTGAAAAGTAGTGATCGTGCAGGAACGGGCATTATACATGGAAATATTAATGTTACAGATAAGGATAATATAAAGTCCGGTGATAAGATTACAATTGCAACGGGTAAATTTTCATATGAAAAAGTATATGATGATGGGACAGCTACAAGTAGTTTAAGAGCGTCTAAATCTTTAACAGGTAATGCATATTATGATAAAGTTACAAAAACATGGAAACAGGATTATAAAATTACACTTGACACAACTGGAGAGGTAACAGATGTTCAGTTGTCAGATATTCCCGGATCTAAGCTGGGATTGAATGGAGAAATCAAGGTTTCATCTTCAACAGATGATAATGTAAGTACAGGTACTAAATATGCAAGCTTTGAAGATATGAAACAGCAGATTACAAAACTTGGTAAGGCAAATGGAAGTACAAAGGTAGAGTTATCCTATACTATGACAATTGCAGACGAGGGTATTTTTGATAATCAGTCAGGCAGTGGTGATGCTTATAAAAATAAATTATCCTATTCATACAAGGATAACAAACAGACAACGACAACTCCAAATACAGTTGAGGCCTCCTATTGGGTTGAACGTCCAAGTGTAAGCAAAAACGGTGCGTTGAATGATAATATTGTTACCTGGACAATCAAAATTGATTTAAAAGATTATCGGCAGGAATATTCATCATTAGAAGAGTTCCTTGGGACAACAGGAAGTATTCTGGATATTCCTGAAGCAACAGGATCGGTATTGTGCGATAGTACAGGTAATCTTTTGACAGATGGAAAACTTGATGCAAATATATTTACGAATAGTGGAAATGGCGTGTACACTGCAACTGTGTATACAAAGGTAACAGATGACTATATGAATTCGGTTGCGCCAGCGCCTGTAAAGAATACCGTTACGGTTACCAATGACAAAGGGTATTCTTACAAAGGAGATGGGACGGTAAACACACCGGGTAAAAATTGGACGATAAGCAAAAGTGCAACTGGATATGATAAGACAACTGGTATGATTACATGGAGTATTACATTCCCGGATGTACCGAAAGGCATAACCAATGTGTATATTGATGATGATATGCGGAGTTGGAATTCCATGCCAGGTCATATGGCATATATATGTAATGCAAAATTGCAATACAAAACGGCGGATGGAAATAGTACTAGTGTCGATATAACAGATGTAAATGGAGCATATTTATCAAATGGAATTATTACTTCTTATAAGCAAGGAGACTTAAATGCAGGTTATGGATATGAATTTAAATTTGATGATATTGCTTTTTCAGATGACAATACAAGAATTACGGACATGACGTTGACATATCAGACAAAGGTAACTGATACAGATTTGAATACAGTGCAACGTACATTTGCAAATAATGCAACGTTGAACTATACATCAAATGGCGTAAAGGGGTCAACAAGCAGCAGTGCGAACTACAAGAATGAAATTCCTCCTTTAAACAAAACATCTGTGGCAGGAAGCACAGAAGGTACGATTGATTATACATTGGATATTGCATTGAATGCATTCACACTTACAAGCGGAGCATCAATTGTGATTAAAGATCAGCTTCCAACAGGAATGAAATTAGTCAGTTCTTCTGTAGTTGCGGAATATTGGGCGATTAATGATAATCACAAATTATCGTTAAAAAGTAATAAATGGGTAAGTGGTAGTTATCAGAATGGTTCGATATCTGGAGATGTATCAATTTCTGCAGACACAACCGAAGCAGGCGTAACGACATTTAACGTTGGCGTGAATTCTGACATGCAAACGATTGTTTCTGAGATGGAAGGCAATGGATACACAGCGCATATTTATGTAACATATACAACAAAGATTACAGATATGGAGTCGTTTGCAAAAGGCGGAGAACAGTCTTTTACCAATTCGGCTCAGATATTCTACAATAATGTTGCTGTTGGAGAACCTGTGAGCAATACGAGAAAGTTAACTCCGAGTCCTTTGGTAACAAAGACAGGAACATTCAATGGACAGCCTGCGGCAGGAGATACTGTATATAATCTGGCAAAATATGAAATAGATGTAAATGCGAATGCATATGATCTGGCAGATGGAGATACTTTCATAGCGGCTGTTGATACACTTGGAAATGCGTTTATTTACGATATATCAACCGTAAAAGTTTATGAAGTAACGCAGGCGGGAGAATCACTGCTGACGAAGGGAACGGATTACAAGGTTGTCTATGATTCGACACGGAATTCATTGAAGTTTGAATTGCCGGACAATAAGCATCTGCGTATTACATATACCGCAAAATGTACTTTGAAGGCAGGAGAAACTTTGACAGAAACGAATTCCGGAAATACGTTTTCATTATCAAATTATGACCCTTCTCATTCGGGGACAACAGATTTTAGAGGAAATGTAGTTGTAAAATCAGAGAATTCATCATCTTCAGATTCAGGTACGGTAACGCTGTTCAAATACTGGATAGATGATGAAGGCAATCAGCAACCATTGAATGGTTCGACGTTTGAATTATACAAAGCAACCTGGGACGGTTCAGCAATGATATTGAATGCAACGCCGGAACAGGGAACAGATATCTTGAAAGTAACTGATGAAGAAACGGGTATGTTAACCATTAGTGGATTGAAACATGATCAGTATTATGCACTGGTTGAGAAATCTGCAAAAGATGGGTTTGTTGTCAGAGTGGAACCATATTATTTCGTTTTACCGGGTACGAACAATCTGAGAATGCCAGCAGGTGTTGAAGGAAAAGAGTTTACAGCGGATACTGGTTATATCTTGTCTTATGAGAATAAGAAAGCAACATACTATACAGGTTCTTTCAACTTCTCAGCTACAAAGCAGTTGGATGGCACAACCGCTTATGCAAGTGGCAACACCTATACCTTTAAGAATTTTGCAGTGGAAGAGGTATCAGCAGACGCTGCAAACGCTACCAGGGTAAAGGATATTACGACCGGAACAACTGCTGGTAATACAACGGGAACAATTATATTTAAGGATAAGGTAAGTTATAGTTCTGCAACAATAGGAGATGTAGGAAAACATTACTACAAGGTTTATGAGAAAAGCTCTGGGTACACAGATGTAACAACGGATACGAACTATTATATTCTGACGGTAGATGTTGCATTGGATAATGCTACAAATCCGACAAAGCTGGTTGCAACATGCAGTAAGATTACGAAGTATAACAGTGCAGGAACCGGTACCACGGCTTCAGAGGTTGTATTTAATAATACGACCGTGACTACGACGATTCAGGGTACAAAATCATGGGTTGGTGATACCACAGCAGATCGTCCGGCTAGCATTCAGGTAAAGTTATATAAGTTGAAACAGGGTGGAAACGAGAATGACGATGCCGATTGGGAGCAGGTCGGAGCAGTCAGGACTGTAGATGCAGCAAGTGCATGGAAGTATTCATTTGGAACATTGCCAAAGTATTATCCGGGAATGGCTACTGAGATTCCATATAAGGTAGTAGAGACAGCGGTCGCTGGATATACGACAAGTTACCCTGCAGGTACTTATGATATCGTGAATACAATGATTCAGACATCCGGCAGCATTACATTTACTGCATTAAAGAAGCTGGATAATGCAACGAACTATTCAGCTAACTATACATTTGCGGGATTTGCAGTGGATGAGCTGAATGCAGATCTGTCAATAAAGACGGCAGGGGCTGCTACAGGAACAACAAATGGAAGTACAAATGGAACCGTAACATTCACACCACTAACATATGATTCTGCAGTGACAGGAAATGTCGGAGAGCACATTTACAAGATTTATGAAAAAGAATCTGGTTATGCAGGTGTTACAAAAGATGATACGTATTATGTAGTCAAGGTAAATGTGACAAAGAATACTGCAGGCAACAAATTGGATGCCGCAGTTACTTCTGTGCAGAAATATGTGAATGGAGCTGCGAGCGGCAGTGCAGGAACAAGCTTAGGTGCCGTCATCTTCGAGAATAAAACGGAAAAAACATCTGTATCGGGCACCAAGACATGGGTAGATACGGGATATGAAGCGTATCGTCCATCCAGCATTGAGTTGAAACTGTATCGATTGAAGAATGGTACGACAGCAGATTGGGAGTATGTAGATACAAAGAGTCTGAGTACAACAGAAACGACGAAGAGCTTTACCTTTGACAATCTGGATAAATACTATGCAGGTACAGATGAGGAAATCCGGTATAAGGTAGAAGAAACACCGGTTTCTGGGTATACGACGAGATATGCAGCGAATGGCTATGATATCACGAATACTTTACAGACAACGAAGGTGTCAATCCGGAAGGATTGGGATGATAATAATGACGCGGATGGATATAGACCGCGGACCCTTAAGGTTTCCTTAATGGAAAATGGAGTTTCCCTGTCGAAGGATATTACATTGACAGCAGGGAATAACTGGACTGCAAGCTGGGGCAATCTGCCGGTTTATAAGAATGGTGTAGAGATCAAGTATTCGGTTGTTGAAGATACTGCAAGCATGCCTGCTTCATATTCACAGAAGTCATCTGTAATCCAGAAGCAGAGTGATGGAACGTATCTGGCGGTTATCACAAACCAGTACTCGATGGATAAAGTCAGTCATACAGTGACAAAGGTATGGGATGATAATAACAACCGCGATGGATTGCGGACACCAATTACAGTACGACTTATAGCGGATGGCACAGCTGTTACAGATCCGGAAGCAACGAAGGAATTGAATGAGACCAATCATTGGACATACACGTGGAATGATCTGAACAAGCAGAATGCGGCAGGTACGGATATTGTGTATACGGTTGAAGAAGTTGGTACAGTTAGCGGTTATACAACGACTGTTGTGACATCAGGATCAGCGACAACGATTACGAATAAACGTACAGTTCGGACAAGAAATATCACAGTCAATAAAGTATGGGCGGATAATAATGCTACATCCCGTCCGACGAGTGTAGATGTTCAATTATATGCAAATGGTTCCGCGGTTGGAGCCGCTGTAACACTGGAAGATGCAAATCACTGGACTTATACATGGAATGACCTTCCATATAATGAGGCTGGTCAGCAGATTGTATATACAGTCAAGGAGGTCGCTGTACCACAGGGTTATGGCGTATCCTACAGTCCGATGACAGTTGATGCAACAGGAAATGGTTCTATCTCAATTACCAATTCTTATCCATCGACAACAAGAACTGTGACAAAGGTATGGGATGATCAGAATAATAATGACCGGAAACGTCCAAGCAACATACAGGTACAGTTAATGTACGATGGAAATGTATATGACACGGTAACTTTGAGTGAAACAAATCATTGGACTTATACATGGACAGAGCTTCCGAAGTACAGTGATGTAGCAGCAAATACAGAATATGTATATACAGTCAAAGAAGTCGATGTACCAGCCGGATATACAGTAAGTTATGTGAAAAAGGATGCTTCCGGAACTATAGTAACAGCCGATGATCCTGGTGAAAATGGTGTATTTGAGGTTACAAATTCATACACAACGCAAAAAGGTAACATCTCGGTTGAAAAGAAATGGGCTGGCGATAATCTGGCAGCAGATAACCATAGTGCAATCACAGTCACGCTTTATAAGAATGGTGTTGCAACGACAAAGACTTTGAAGCTGGATAAGACAAATAACTGGCAGGGTTCATTTACAAATCTCGATAAGTATGAGAATGGTGTAGAGATATCTTATAGCGTGAAAGAGACAGAGGTTGCAAATTATGTAGCTTCTTATGTACCGGCAAGTGGAAGTATTGGAGATACGATTGTTGTAACAAATACATATGCCCCGGCGAAGCTTGTGTTGACAAAGACCGTAGCGGGTGGTGTATCCAAAACAGATGCGGAGCAGACAATTCGCTTTGAGGTTGTTGAGGATGCAACCGGTACAAAGACAACCTATAGTCTTGCAGATTTTTCTTATGATACTGCTAGTAAGACGTGGTCAAAGGAAATCAGTTGCAATGCAGGCAGCTATACAGTCAATGAGATTGCTTCAGATGTAGATGGATATACGTTGAGCAAGATCACATATGTGGTAGACGCGCAGACTGCAGTGGAGGGCAAAACGGCATCTGTTGTAATCGGAGATCATGCGACAGCAAATGTTGCATATACAAATACGTATGACAAGATAACGACTGAGACAACAGAAACAACTGAGACGACCGAAACAACGGAAACGACTGAAACAACGGAAACCACAGAAACAACAGATACAACCACAGAGATTACGACGACGGAGACAAGTACTACGAGTACGACAACCACGACGACAACTACTACGACATCTTCCAATACAGTGAAGAAAACAGGCGATGCAGCGCCGATTGCGCCAATCACCATTATAATGATAGTTGCGGCTGTTGGAATAATCATACTTGGTGTTTGCAAAAAGAAACGAAGCGATAAGTAAATAAGTTTTACGAAGAAGGGCTTTCTATAAGCCCTTCTTTTAAGTAAACAGAAGGATTTGAAAATAAATGAAACATACATATTATAAGGAAGCGTTTCAATCGCTGATCACCTTATCCATCCCGACCGTATTAGAAGAGGTGCTGTCGACGCTGCTTCAATATGTTGATACGGCGATGGTGGGACATCTGGGTGAGAAAGCAACGGCAGCAGTCAGCACGACAACAACCATCGGCTGGCTGATCCACTCAATTCCAAGTGCGATTGCGGTTGCTGTGCTGGCGATTGCATCGAAGGCAAATGGAGCCGGGGACGAAGCCAAACTGAAGAAACTGGCTGGACAATCGATACTATATGCATTTACTATCGGAACGTTATTGGAAGTGATCGCGCTTGTGCTGTCCCCGTATATTCCGGTGTGGATGGGCGTTGAACCGGATATTGTAAAACCGGCAAGTGTGTATTTCACAATTACAAGCATTTCACTTGTGTTCCGGGCGTCTTCTCGCGTCTTTTCCGCGATGATTCGATCCATTAAGGATACGAAATCGCCGATGTTTATCAGCGTGGGTGAAAATGTGTTAAATATCCTATTGAATACGGTATTTATATATGGTCTGAATCTCGGCGTGGCAGGTGCGGCAATCGCATCCTGCATCAGTTTTGGAATCGGCGGTATTGCGATGTTCCTGCTGATGCTCAGCAAGACGAAGCTTCGACCAACGCGAGAGGACAGGAGACTCGACCGGGAGATTCTGTCAGAGACATTTACGATTGGGCTTCCGGCACTTGGCACGACTTTCGTAAGCTGCTTTGGATACATTGCGTTTGCGCGGATGGTATCAGGTATGGGAACGACAATATTCGCGGCACATTCGATCGCCATTACAGCGGAGCAGATTGTCTATATTCCAGGATACGGACTGCGTGTGGCGACCAGTACATTGGTCGGAAATGCACTCGGAGAGAAGGATATCCGGAAATTAAAAGCAACGGAGCGGGTATCGATCCTGATCACATTATTGATTATGGTAGTAAATGGTATCGGACTCTACCTATTCGCATATCCATTTATGCGTCTGTTTACGAACTCAGTCAATGCGGCGCGGATCGGAAGTGAGATGCTGCGTCTGGTTTCGTTTTCAGAGCCGTTTTTTGGACTGATGATTGTCTTAGAGGGTATTTCCTATGGTATGGGTCGGACGAAGCATGTGTTCGCGTGTGAGGCGGTCAGCATGTGGGGCATCCGGATATTTGGTACGTTCTTATGCGTGAATGTGTTTGGACTGGGTTTAAAGGCAGTCTGGCTTTGCATGATCGCAGACAATATATGTAAAGCAATTTTGCTGTATATATTCCGCCCGAAACATGTGGAAGAAAATGCTGATGATAGAGGAGAGCTACGGTGAGTATTACAGAATCCGAGAAAATACAATTTTATCTGGCACCGATGGAATCCGTGACAGGATACGTGTACCGGAATGCATATCATGCGATGTTTGGCGATATGGATAAGTACGTGACGCCGTTTATCGCACCGTCAAAGAAGAAATTATTGAAGACGCGGGAGCGAAAGGACGTGGCACCGGAGCACAATCAGGGAATGTATGTTGTTCCACAGATCCTGACGAACGATGCGGAACAGTTCCTTACGACGTGCAATATGCTGGCGGAGCTTGGCTATCAGGAAGTGAATCTGAATCTGGGCTGTCCGATGGCAACGGTCGTATCGAAGAAGAAAGGAAGTGGATTCTTAGAGGACCCTGAACGATTAGACCGGTTCTTTGATGCGGTATTTGAGGGGATATCCAAACTGCCGGAGGAGCGGAGCTGTAAGGTTTCTGTGAAGACGCGGATCGGAGTGGAATTTCCCGAAGAGTTTGCGGATATCCTGCGAGTATATAATAGGTATCCCATCTCCGAAGTGATCATCCATCCACGTTTGCAGAAGGACTTCTACAACAATCATCCAAATCTTGGTGTATTTGCGGAAGCACTGAAGAAATGTGTGCACCCGGTCTGCTATAACGGAGATATCTTTACGGTGGAAGATTATCATGTGTTCCGGGAGAAGTTTCCACAGGTAGACCGCATTATGCTTGGAAGAGGTGTAATTGCGAATCCGGGACTGGTACGGGAGATCCGGACAGGGCAGTCGGTAACAACGGCAGAGCTAAAGGAGTACCATGACCGGTTGTATGCTGGGTACCGGGAAGAGATGGACTGTGAGCGGGATGCGCTCTTCAAGATGAAGGAAGTGTGGTTCTATCTGGGTAAGATGTTCCCGGATGCAGAGCGCGAGCTTAAGAAGGTGAAGAAGGCAGACCGGCCGGAGGAGTATCTGGCTGCGGTGAGAAGTGTATTTACTTTGCCAGTGCATGCGCTGCAATAACCTCCATTGCCTGCATATCCTCTGGTGTGTCGATGTCTGCTAGCTCATAGTGTTGTGTAACCGGTAGGAGCTTTACATGTTCCCTGTGGTTTTGAATCACAGTATTGCCGCCATGTTTTGGAGGTAGCGCAGAAAGTTCATCAAAGTAAGCAGATGGAAAAACAACCGGGGAACCGGCAGTATTCTGATCGCAAGTCCGCCAGATCGTATCGGGTGCATTTTGGGCGCAGAAAAGCAATGCACCGATTGTCTCCCGTGAGACGAGCGGCTGGTCTGAAGGCAGGAACAGGCAGTGGCTTGCTTTGTTTTTTATTGCACCGGTTCCAAGCCGGATCATATCGTTCCGGTCCGGCAGATTATGCAGAAGAAATGGGATATTCTGTTTCTTACATATATGTGCAATTTCCGGGTGGATCGTCACAACCAACCGGTTTTGCCCAAGCATTTCGGTCGCATCAAACGCGTATGCAATCAGTGGTTTTCCATAAAAATCTGTGAGGAGTTTATTGGCACCGAAGCGTTTGCTTTTTCCGGATGCCATGATGATACAGAACGCGTCTCCATAAGGCTTATCTAAATCTACGAGAAAACAATCATCCCGCTTGCAGAGAGAGTCCAGGAAAGGAAGTTTTTGTTTACGGACAACTAAAAGTACATGTTTGGCTGCGAGCAGACGGGAAATTGCTTCCTGATACGCAGGCATTGTCTGTTCCAGATAACCGGTTTCGTCGATGGTTATCCAGTCGGATGGTTGACGGATACACATATCCAGAAATTCGATGCCTTTTGTGAGAAATGCTTCCGGAACCGGTTGCATTTTGTTTGTGTTTCCAGGTGCATCTGCCTGATATCTTCCAATCTGCACAGTCTCGCCTGACAGGTTTTCTTTCATATAGACCCCATCTTCGGGTACTACATAGGACGTAAGCCCGGGCATTGGTTGTGGGAAAAGGGCAGAAAGAAGCGTGGACTTTCCGCTTCCGCGGCTTCCGGTCAGAATCAGATGCTTTTTGCTGCTAGCGCGAAAAGATCTCCAGATACAATTTGCGGTTGGCCTGTATGCAGGCATCTCGATACCGTTCATATTTTTCTATCCATTCCTTTCCTTCCTGTGTCAGAGTGCTTCCACCGCCGGATTTGCCACCGACAGTCCTGCTTGTGAGTGGAAATCCGAGTGCATGCTCGGCATTTTTTATCATACGAAGCGCTTTCGAGTAAGCAAGTCCCATCGAGCTTGCAGCTGCACGCAGGGAGCCTTCTGCTTCGATGGCATGCAGCAGACGACAGGGACCTTCTCCAAAGAATTTTTCATCCTGTTCATCGTAAAAAGTAATTTTTGTAACAGCTTTCATATGGACTCCTCCTGTATCATAACAAGGTGTTCGTTCCCGCTTTTGTCGTGGAGCTTTGTGATATTGATTGTACCATAAATCGAGGAAAGCAGCGACTCCATCTTTGAAACAGGAGTCGACTTCGGGGAGATTTTCCCGGAATGTGTGCCATTCGACAGGACAAGGAGCTCGTCACAGGTGTTTAATGCCAGAGAAGGGTCATGGAGTGTGACAAGCGCACAGGCGTCATGGGCAGTCACATATGTCCGCAGGTGCTGCATCATCTGGTTCCGGAACCGGAAATCTAAGGCACTTTCCGGCTCATCGAGGAGCAGAAGCTTACGTGCGCCGACGAATGTCCGTGCAAGGATACATAACTGTTTTTGCCCTTCACTTAGCTGGTTGTAGTTTGCCTGCTCACGATCGGGAAGACCGACCATCGTGAGAGTTGCTTTGGCATGTTCTTTCATCTGCGCGGTGGGAGGCTGCAACAGCGATAAGTCCGGATGATACCCCATCAGGACAACATCCAGGACTGTCAGATCAATTGTGATTCCGCTTTTTTGGGGGATATATCCACATTGCTTTGCAAGTTCCCGTGCAGAAAGCGATTCCAGTGTATTTTCTGCAAGCAGACAGGAACCTTTGTGCGGGAGGATGTTCGCAATCGCTTTTAAAAGTGTAGTTTTGCCGCATCCATTTGCACCGAGAATTCCGGTGATTGTTCCGGGACGCGACGTAAAGCTGATATCGTGTAGGATTTCTTTTCTGCCATATCCGGCAGACAGGTGACTGACTGTGAGCAGACTCATGATTCGCGGTTCCTCCTTATGCATAGATAGACCAAAAATGGTGCGCCGACAAGACTGGTGAAGATACTGACCGGCAGTTCTGTGGAAGCTACGCTTCGTGCCAGAATATCTCCGAGTGTCAGCAGGCAGCCACCGATGATCCCACTTAGAAACATCGTGGATAGCCGGTTGTTTTTGATGATCAGACGTGCACCATGCGGTGCAAGCAGAGAGATGAAGCTGATAAGCCCGGTCATGCTGATGATTCCAGATGTTGCCAGCGTTGCAATCAGGAGAATCAAAAGCCGGAGATGTTGTGTGTGAACACCGAGCATACGCCCTTCGTCATCGTGCAGGGAAAGCATCATAATCTGCCGGTACAACAAAAAAAGTGCGCTGATACAGAGGATACAGAGAATCACATTTCCTTTGATGGTATAGAGACTGATGCCATTTAAACTTCCCATAATCCAGTATTCGATGGATGAAAGCTGTTTTTCCGGGTCGGCGAGCAGCTTCAGGAAGATGAGAGTGGTCTGGGCTAAGCTGTGTACCGCGATTCCTGCCAACACGATTCCTCTGCCATCCTGCCCGGCAGTGAGGGATGCGAGCATAAGCGCTAGAACAACAGAACCGAGAGCACCGGCAAATGCAGACGCAGTCACTGCCATAGAGCCGGACAGAAACAGGATGCCGAACGCGGCACCGGCGCTGGCACCGGAAGATACGCCGATGATATCCGGTGATGCCAATGGATTCCGGAATACAGTCTGGAAGACAAAACCTGCTACGCCGAGAACGAAGCCGCCGATACAGCCGACGATTCCGCGGCTTGCGCGCAATGTCACAAACACCTGCCACTGTCTTGAATCACCGGATATAATTCCGGAGAGTGTGAGTGGGTAGCGGCCGACAAAAAATGAAAAAATCGTCAGAACCGTTAAGATAACGGTTCCGACGATAAGAGTGAATTTAATTTTATTATTTGATTCCATAAAAAGTTTCATAGAACGCTGCCTTTTCTTCTGTATACATATCTGCAGATACCTGATCCGGGTGCAGGATTCCGGCAAGCCAGATGGATGCCAGGATTCCGCCCGGTACAGGACTGTCTAATGCTTCGATATCGCCAGGGATTGCATAGACATTTCCGTTTTTGACTGCGGTGCACTCCTTCAGATTCTCGTCGTTTAATACATCTTCGGGTGTGTATTCTGCATCCGAAGCGAGAATAATATAAGAAGGATCCCATGCCAGAAGCTGCTCGTAGCTGATCTCGGCCCAATAGGTATCCGTGATTTCGGATGCTGCATTTTTACCGCCTGCCAGTTCGATAAGCCCTGACTGATACATCGCCGGACCGGCAGTGGAAAGAAGGGAAGAGTTACCGGCGAGATAGACGCTTTCTGCATCGCCGCCGGATAAGTCTTTTTCGAGCATCTCTTTTTTCTCATCAATATAAGAAAGAAGGGCATCTGCGTTTTCCTTTGTATTGGTTGCGGTGGAGACAAGTTCAATCATCTGTTCTAACTGATCTTCGCTTTCCGGATTGACGAGCAGGACAGGGATGTCAAGCTCAGAGAGGCTTTGCGCTGCATCCTTTAATTTCATAGGCAGGATGACAAGCTCTGGGGAGAGGGAAGCGCAGGTTTCTAAGTCAAATTCCTTGGCTGTGCCGACATTTGGAAGCTCGAGGAATTCTGGCGCCGCAAGTTTGTAGATTGGCCGCTTATCTGCTTTTGCTTCGATGCCTGTTACCTTGTCTTTCAGACCGAGTGCAAGCAGGAGACTTGTGGAGATATAGTATCCGCTCACGATTGACTCCGGTTCTTTTTCAATTGTGACTTCACGACCAGCCTGGTCGGTGACTGTGACCGGATAGACCGTCTGCGCATCAGAGCCCTCTTCACTGGCATCTGCGGGGGTGCTGTCTGCCGTTGTAGCAGCATCCGATATGGAGGCTGCCGGTGCTTCTGTGACAGCTGTTTCCGTTGTTGTGGTTGTCTCTGTGGATGCAGGTTTGCTGCATCCGATCAGAGAGAGCAGCATCAGACTGATGAGTATAAGTGTTACATGTTTTTTGAATCTTTGTTTCATGATAAAAACCTTTCGCTGTACTTTTGATAATACAACGGTATTGTAACAAAACCGCTTTTCAAAGGCAAGTATTTTTACTATAATATAAAGTTGGAAAAAAGCGGTTAGAGAAATAGAAGGAGCTTTTATGGTAACAATACAGAATTATGTTCGTGTAAAAAATCTGGAAGAAGCTTATACGCTGAACCAGAAAAAAGGAAGCATGATCCTCGGTGGAATGCTTTGGACGAAGATGCAGGATCGGACAATCCAGACGGCAATCGATCTGTGCGAGCTGGGACTTGACAGGATTGATGAGAACGCGGATGCATTTTCCATCGGTGCGATGGTGTCTCTGCGTGAAATCGAGCTGCATGAAGGTCTGTATGCATATACGCAGGGCGCAGTCAGAGATGCCTTAAAGGATATTGTCGGTGTTCAGTTCCGGAACCTGGCAACTGTCGGCGGCAGTATCTGGGGACGGTTTGGTTTCTCAGATGTCCTGACGATGTTCCTTGCTATGGATACATACGTGGAACTGTTTCAGGGCGGTATAATTCCGTTGCAGGAGTTCGCCGAGAAAAAACCGGACCGGGACGTGCTTGTGCGTCTGATCGTGAAGAAAACACCGGGTGTCTATGCGTATGCATCGGTTCGTAACCAACGGACAGATTTCCCGGTTCTTGCATGTGCAGCGGCAAATGTTTCCGGTACATACCGGATTTCTGTCGGTGCGAGACCGGGCAGAGCAATCTGTATCACGGATGAGGAAGGATTTCTCACAGACGGAATCACGGAAGAGCGTGCAAAACAGTTTGCAAAATGGGTAGAGACAAAAATCCCGACAGCCGACAATCACCGGGGCAGTGCAGCATACCGCACACGCCTTACAGGTGCGCTTTGCTATCGGTTAACAAAGAAAATCGGAGAGGAGCAGGCATAGACATGGATATCAAAATCAAAGTAAATGGAACACTGATTTGTGAATCAGTATCGCCGGATCTTCTGCTCCTTGATTTTCTGCGGAAGCATGGCTGCTACAGTGTGAAGCGCGGTTGTGAGACCGCAAATTGCGGGCTTTGTACCGTGCTTTTAGATGGAACCCCGGTCTTGTCATGCTCGGTGCTTTGTGCAAGAGCGGATGGACATGAAGTATATACGCTCGAAGGACTGCAGGAGGAAGCATCCGGTTTTGTTGGATTTACGTCTTCCCCGTGCTGTTCTACCTGCAGACCGAATTGGTGTTCAGTTTTCCCGGAACGTCGTTCTCGGCGATCTCCTATGCGTTCGCCGCAGCCGTCGTCGTGCTGTTCCCGCTGCTCTGCTACCTTTTCCGGCTCCTGCTGCCGGAAAAGGAGATGCGGCTGGAGACGCACTTTCTGGTGAGTCTCTTCGTCTGCATCATCGGCCTGCTGACCACCGTCAACGGCAATGTAACCTATCCGGCGGTCGATGAGCCGACGAACTGGCGGGCACTGGGATTCGCCTTCGGACTGTTCCTGGTTCTCTTCGTGCTTGGGGCGCTCTGGAACCGCATCAAATGGATCGTCCTGCAAAAGCGAAACGCCCGCAAAAAACATTCGGCACAACCCCGAACCGTCATAAATTCCAAGAAATCGTAAAACAAATAAACTTATATGGAAACCATTTCACAAGTACTTTTCTGGGTGGCCAACAGCCTGCTTATCCCGGATATTCTGCTGCTGTTGCTGCTGTTCATCCGCGCCCTGCTGCTCGTGGGCGGCATCTACAACCAATACATGGCCAAACGCAAGAACGACAAGCGACTGAACGACCTGATCAAAAACCTGACACCGGACAAGGTGGACGACCTGCGCAAAGCGCTGCCCGCGAAAGACAACTCGCTCTACATCCGCTACCTGCGCGACCTGCTGACCAACCCGGCCAGCCAGGATTACGCAGACTACCTGATCTCGAATTTCGAGAACGACGCCGAGAAGGACGTGATCCTGTCCAAACTTCTCACCAAGGGCCGTCTTTGAGGGCGACACCGCCACCGGCAGTCTGATGGCCGGTCAGGTGGCCGGTAT
>OGWV01001079.1_pt1 | contig 17152 bp, 14 predicted proteins | sample 1576081 | NCBI WGS metagenome assembly OGWV01 (sample SAMEA3541541, study PRJEB24748) | human gut metagenome | biome: human gut; feature: human-associated habitat; material: faeces | place: China | collected 2012 | reverse complement strand
GAAAACGCAGTATGCTTGGACGCGGTAGAACATCCGCAGTGCAATGCTCTTTACAATGCCCGGAAGTCCCTGTATTTATTATGGAACAGAAATCGCGATAGAGGGCGGCGCTGATCCGGATTGCAGACGCTGTATGCCCTGGGATCAGATTGCACAGGGAAATTATGCAGAGGTCACAGAGCAGGTAAAGCAGCTGATTGCCCTTCGAAAAGAGCCTGCGGCCCGCAGCATGGAAATCACATTTGAAAATAATAACAGCGCTGACCGGGTGGTGGAATATGTCAAAACCGGGGCAGAGGGCAGCAGGCTCCGGGTTGTGTTAAACGCATCCGGAAAAGAGACCGATGCAGAGACAGAGGGCAGCGTGCTGTTTGCAAGAGGTTATGAGAATGGGGTGCTGCGCGCAGGCGGCGTATTGGTGGAACGGCTGTAAAACAAGGATTTCTGGTCAAACCGCAGCGAAAGAGGACAAAAATTTCACCAAAACTTTATCGGCAGGTATATTGACAGAAGACTTTGCATATGATAATCTTACTGCTAAACAAAATTCCCTGTGAGGGAGTAGCGAGCGCAGCAAGTGCAGCTGCCGGAATGGAACAGAGCCGGCGGATCGCCTTTGCATCAGCGTAACAAGTCAACAACCCCGATCCCGTGCCGATCTGGCTTGTTTTAAATTGCGAGACTCAGATACTGTTTTTTAAAAAGCAGTATTTGGGTCTTTTGTGATTCAAGACAATAGAGCGATCACGAAGTGAGAGATCTATTGTACGAAAAACACCATCGGGAGGAAAAAGAATGAAGTATTATTGTGAAGACTCACAACAGGTACTGCAGGAGCTTAACAGCCAAAAAAGCGGCTTGACAGAAAAAGAAGCGGCAGAGCGGCTTTTGCAGAACGGGGCGAACGAGTTAAAGGCGGCGAAGGGAAAATCCCTGCTGCGCCGGTTTGCAGAACAGGTGGCAGATCCGATGATTGTGATCCTGCTGGCGGCAGCGGCCATCAGCGGTGTGCTTGCAGTTCTGGAAAATGACAGCTTTGCGGATGTCATTATTATTCTGGCAGTGGTGCTGATCAATGCTGTGCTGGGTGTGTATCAGGAAAGCAAGGCGGAAAAGGCCATCGAAGCGCTGCAGGACATGGCAGCAGCCACCTCGAAGGTTGTGCGGGACGGGAAAATGTCCTCGATTTTGAGCAAAGACCTTGTGGTGGGAGATATCATCTGTCTGGAAGCAGGGGATGCGGTTCCTGCGGATGCAAGAATTCTGGAAAGCGCAAGCCTGAAGGCAGAGGAGGCTGCATTGACAGGAGAATCCGTGCCGGTCACGAAGCTGATCGATCAGCTTTTTTTAACAGACGGGGAACAGGATGTGCCTTTGGGCGACCGTAAAAATATGGTGTATATGGGAAGCACGATCGTATATGGACGTGCTGTGGCAGTCGTAACGGCCACCGGTATGGATACGGAAATGGGAAAAATTGCGGATGCACTGTCTCAGGCACAGGAAGGACAGACACCGCTGCAGAGAAAACTGACGCAGCTTTCGAAGGTGTTGACAAAGCTGGTGATCGGAATCTGCGTGCTGGTTTTTGCGATTCAGATGATCCGGGCAGGCAGCCTGAATTTTGAGGTCGCACTGAACTCCTTTATGATCGCGGTTTCCCTTGCAGTGGCGGCGATCCCGGAAGGACTTGCGGCAGTTGTGACAGTGGTGCTTTCCATCGGTGTAACGAACATGTCAAAACGAAACGCGATCATCCGCCGGCTGACAGCAGTGGAAACCCTTGGCTGTGCCCAGGTGATCTGTTCGGATAAAACCGGAACGCTGACGCAGAACCAGATGACAGTTGTAGATTCCTTCGGAGTAAAGGAGCAGGAGCTTTCGGCAGCAATGGCACTGTGCAGTGACGCAGAGCTGGATGCAGACGGCAGTGTGACAGGTGAACCGACGGAGGCTGCCCTGGTTGCCTGGGCGAGCCGGATCGGGCAGGATAAGAATCTTTTAAAACAGAGTATGCCCCGTGTGCTGGAGGCCCCCTTTGATTCCGGACGGAAAATGATGTCCACGATCCATAAACGCAAGGACGATTATATTCAGTTTACAAAAGGGGCACCGGATGTGGTTCTCACCCGTTGTGGGTTTTATCTGGAGGATGGACAGCTTCTGCCCATGACAGAAGAATATCGGAAAAAGGTTCTGCAGGCAAATAAGTCCATGGCAGACCGGGCACTGCGTGTGCTGGCATGCGGACAGAGAGTCTGGACGAAAAAGCCGGAAAGCGAGGATGCGGATCTGCTGGAGCAGGAGCTTTGCTTTTTGGGACTGTGCGGCATGATCGATCCGGTGCGCCCGGAGGTAAAGGCAGCAATTGACGAATGTCGGGAAGCAGGGATCCGACCGGTTATGATCACGGGCGACCATGTGGATACGGCAGCAGCGATTGCAAGAGAGCTTGGTATTTTACAGGATGGCAGCCTGGCAGTGACGGGAGCAGAGCTGGAAAAAATGGACGATGCAGAATTTGCAGAGAAGTTTCAGAACATCAGCGTTTATGCCCGCGTACAGCCAGAGCACAAGACCCGTATCGTAAACGCCTGGAGAAATGCCGGCTATGTGACGGCAATGACCGGTGACGGCGTTAACGACGCGCCCTCCATCAAGGCTGCGGACATCGGCATCGGAATGGGTATCACAGGAACGGACGTTACCAAAAATGTGGCAGATATGGTGCTGGCGGACGATAATTTTGCAACGATTGTCGGCGCGGTGGAAGAGGGCCGCAGAATCTATGACAACATCCGGAAGGCAATCCAGTTTCTGTTAGGCTCCAATATGAGTGAAGTGCTGAGTATTTTCTTTGCGACACTCCTGGGCTTTACGATTCTGCAGCCGGTGCATCTTCTGTGGATCAATCTTGTAACGGACTGCTTCCCGGCGCTGGCGCTGGGTACGGAAAAGGCAGAGCCGAACATTATGAAGCGCAGACCCAGGGATGCGAAGGCCGGTATTTTTGCGGATGGAATGGGCTTTGATATTGCTTATCAGGGACTTTTGGTAACCGCACTTGTCATGGTTTCCTATTTTATCGGACATTTCATGGAAACCGGAGAGTGGACCATCACAAACAGCGCCCATGGCACTACAATGGCCTTTGTTACAATGTCAATGGCGGAAATTTTCCACAGCATGAATATGCGTTCCCAGAGAGGAAGTATTTTCCGTCTTGGCTCGAAAAACCGGCTTCTGTTTGGAGCAGCAGCGGTTTCCCTGCTTGCAACCACTGCAGTGTGTGAGATCCCGCTGCTTGCCGGAGCATTCGGTTTTACGAGTGTGGAGCCTTTAGAGTATCTTGTTGCACTTCTTTTGAGTGTGCTGGTAGTTCCCGTCGTGGAGCTTGTAAAGTGGATCCAGCGGCGCAGTACGAGATAACTGTAACGTAAACTTCAGAGTCAACAGATGCGAATCTACGCAACTGTTGACTCTGTGCTTTTTACGGGATATAATTGGAAAGAGCTGCAGCTGTGGAAATCAACAGACTGCAGGGTTATCAGGATGCGGTAGGCTTCAGACAGTGCTGCGGTATCCCAGGAGAAGCGAGAGGGTGATTGAACAGCTGAATAAGACTTATAAAAGTATATAAATTATTATTGAGTTTTATAAGTTATTAGTATGGAATAATATTGAAAAGAGGTGATACTTTGAGTAAATATTATTCTATACATGAATTTTCAAAAATTATAGGTGTATCAGCACAGACATTACGAAATTGGGATTCTAATGGAAAACTTCATCCGCATCATACTACAACAAGTGGTTATAGGTATTATTCCGATGAACAGCTCAACCAGGTAATGAATGTAAAGCCTAAAAACCGCATTATCATTGGCTATTGTCGTGTTTCAAGCCACAAACAAAAAGATGATTTAGAACGACAGATTGATAATGTAAAAACATATCTTACAGCAAAAGGACAACCATTTGAGATAATAAGTGATATTGGTTCAGGTATAAACTATAAGAAAAAAGGGCTCCAAGAACTAATAAAGCGTATATCTCAGAACCAAGTCGAAAAGGTTGTTATTTTGTATAAAGACAGACTTTTACGTTTTGGTTTTGAACTGGTGGAATATATAGCTTCATTATACAACTGTGAGATTGAGATTATTGACAATACTGAAGAATCTGAGCAACAAGAACTCGTTGAAGATTTAGTACAGATAATCACAGTATTTAGCTGCAAGTTACAAGGAAAACGAGCGAATAAAGCGAAGAAACTTATCCGAGAATTGATGCAGGAGGAGACCGATGGTAAAAGCCATAAAAGTAATGTTGATCCCAAATAATGTACAACAAACTAAGCTGTTTCAGTACGCAGGGGCTTCAAGATTTGCTTATAACTGGGCTTTGGCCAGGGAAAAGGAAAACTATGAAAAAGGTGGCAGATTTATTCCAGATACGGAGCTTAGAAAAGAATTTACAAGGCTTAGAAATTCTGATGAATATGCATGGTTATTGAATATTTCAAATAATGTAACTAAGCAGGCAATTAAAGATGCCTGCTCAGCTTATAAAAACTTTTTCAAGGGTTTACAACGATACCCAAGGTTTAAGGCGAAAAAGAAATCAATGCCTAAATTCTATCAAGATAATATCAAGATACAGTTTCGTGATACGCATGTTAAATTTGAAGGATTTTCTTCCAGCAGGAAAGCTAATAAACAAAAGCTGAACTGGGTAAAACTTGCTGAACATGGACGTATTCCCACAGATGCTAAATATAGGAATCCGAGAGTATCCTTTGATGGATTGAATTGGTGGATTAGCGTATGTGTGGAATTCCCAGACTGCAGGGACAGGTCTAATCATGATGGAATCGGTATAGACCTTGGAATTAAGGATTTGGCGATATGTTCTGATGGTAACACCTACAAGAATATAAACAAAAGCCAGACTGTTAAGAAGCTGGAGAAATGCAAGCGTAGATTGCAACGCAGCGTATCTCGTAAATATGAACACAATAAGAAAGGAGGAAGTTACTGTAAAACTAACAATATAGTAAAAAAAGAAAAACTTTTACTTAAAGTAAATCACAGATTAGCAAATATCCGAAAAGATTATTTGAATCAGACCACATCTGAAATCGTAAATCGAAAACCAAGATTTATCTGTATCGAAGATTTAAACGTTAGTGGGATGATAAAAAATAGACATTTATCTAAAGCGGTTCAGAATCAGGGATTCTTTGAATTTCGTAAACAGTTGGAATACAAGTGTAATGATAGAGGTATTCAGCTCATTGTGGCTGATAGATTTTATCCATCATCCAAACGTTGTAGTTGCTGTGGGAAAATAAAAAAGGATTTGAGATTATCTGATAGAACATATAAATGTGAATGTGGAAATGTTATAGATAGAGATTTCCAGGCATCACTAAACCTGAAAGCTTATGGAGAACAATTTGCAAGCTAACACTTAAATGTTAATGCAAATATGTACGGATGCGTTAATTCGGAATTTACGCCTATGGAGAGTACAAGAACTTGTGAGTAGATAGATATTTATATCATCAAAAGCATACTCGTTGAAGTAGGAATGAAACATAAAAGTTTATAACTTTTTATAAGTTTTCAGTAACGGGAGAATGGACGACACACAAAAAATGGAATATGCGCGGGCGTTTCTGCAAAAGGAGGTAGAGTCGGAATTTCCTTACCCGTTTCAGATTCTGACGGAGGAGGACAGTTTTTTATTCTGCTTTAAAAATGGATGCAGGGACTGCTGTGCTCGTTTAAAGGCGACAAAAGGGATGCTCGATAGGCTCTGCAGCGGGGATAAAAAGGTGCAGAAGCAGGAAAAAGAGCGGGTGCTTCGGGTTCTTGAGGCAGCAGTGGAAGCGCAGGAAAATACGGCTCTTTCAGAAAAAAGTGAGTACGGAAAAATGAAAAATATGTTGATTCTTCGTCCGCTCAATCTGGATTTTTACCGAAGCGAGCTTGTAAACGTGCCGTATATCCGCATCGGGGATGTAGCGCTGGTGCTGTACTGCGTTTTATCTCATCTGGGAGAAGATTATTTTACAACGAAGGTGTACCGGGATCAGGTTCAGAAATGGATGGTCCCCGAAGCGGAGGTAATGCGGGCAGCGCTGGTCAATACGAGCTTTTTGTATCCGCCGCGGCTGTATTCGATCCAGTGCCTGATGGGCTGGGACGGAAAGCGGTACGAGAACGGCATTTTTATGGGGGAGGACGACGAACAGAAAATCCCGCCGGGCATGCGCAGCTATCTGTTGACAAATACGCTGGAAATCAACGGAGCGATTGCCGTTTTTTATCCGGGTGTTGCGGAGAAAATCGCGCAGGATCTGGGCGGTGACTTTTATATTGCGTTCACGAGTATTCATGAGGCACAAATTCATGGCGTCGGAATGATTTCTCCGGAAATAGTGGAGTACAGTTTGCAGGAAACGAACCGGGAATGTACCAGACCGGAGGAGGTTCTGTCCAATCATGTATATCTTTACAATCAGGAGAAAAAGACATTTTCAATGCTTATGGACGGCGATTTTCTGGAGGTAGAACATGAAGAATAGACGGGGAGAGTATCTGTATTTTTGCAGTGCAGAGCAGGACAGTCTGTATGCGTTGACGCTTTTTCGGGAAAAAGAAAAACAGGGAACGTTAAATGTGCAGGAGACAGGATTGCTTCTCTGCATGGAACAACGCGCCGAAGACAGCTGGATTTATTTGATGCCTGCGGCAGTCTATGCGGCTGCCAACCAGAAAGGTGCGAGAAGCTGGATGAACCGGCAGAAGCAGGAGAAAATAGATCTCTGGAATGAGAAGGGGATTGCATGGATGCGCCGATATCCGGTATTTTTGGAGCAGTTTGGATGGAAACAACGGCGCTACGCGATTCTGGCAGCGGGAATTTTTGAGCAGCTGGAAGAGGAATCCATGGACGAGTTTGAAAAAGGAAAAAATCAGGTTTGCCATTTTTTACAGGGAAGCTGGGGATTTCTCTGGAAGCGTATGCAGCAGTGCGACAGGCTGAGTGTGCAGGAATGGAAAGAAATGAAAGCGCCGTGGAAGGATTCTGTGCGGATGGACTGCGCGATGTCCGGCATCCTTTTATTGATGGCACAGCTTCTGAAAAAAGAACTGGAAGAGCGCGACCGGCTCTGCGTGGGATTTATGAAGCTGCAGCAGTTCACACAGGAGAGCCTGCGAACAAATGGTATCGCTGCGAAGCAATCTGCAAAGGTATCGGGAGCTGAACCAGTGGATGCATGCGGTACAGAAATCCGTTCTGTGGACGTTGGTACGAGTCCCACCGCGCTTGTCGAAACCGAAAAGATGGGATGGCTGTTCCAGAAATTTCGCAATCCGGAGCGCCCTGCTTATATCCATGAAAAAGGGCGGATTTCCAGTGAATGGCTGGAACAGCTGCATCAGATTATGGAGCTGGCGGGACTTCCGGCAGGAACATTTGAAGCGGTCAGCCTTTCTGCGCAGGAGGTAAACGGCCTTGTAAATCTGATGGGAGAAAAGCTGACTGCGCGCCAGTATATGACGTTTCTGATGTTGTATTCGGTGTCGCGGGAGCTTGCACAGGCAGGGCGCACGGCAGCAGCGCTGCAGTTTATCCAGACATCCCGCCTGAGGGGAGCATCGCCGGCTGCGATGGGGACAGGGATGACAGCGGCGGCACTGATGTCAGGCGGGGCTGGTGCAATGGTGGCGGAGCGAAGCAGGTACGGAATAAGAAAAATGTCAGATGCAGATGGAAATCTGGTGTCTGCAGAGCAGCTGGCTTTGTATACACAGTCCGTGCCGCAGGCGTCACAAAGCAGCTATTGATCGTACGAGGTTCCTTCAGTGTAAGGCGCCTGCGGAATGGAGATTTTTACGCAAGATAGCAGAACATAAACACAAAATGACACAGGCTGCCGGCCATGACGAACAAATGAAAAATTTCGTGTAAGCCGAACATCGGATGCCGTGCGTCAAACAGCGGCAGCCTGAGCGCGTAGATAATGCCGCCTGCAGTATAGATCAGTCCGCCGGCGAGCAGCCATAAAAAGGCATGGAGCGGAAGCAGGGAAAACAGCTGTCCCAGAACAGACAGGCAACTCCAGCCCATTGCGATATACAAAACAGAGGAAAACCATTTTGGACAGGTGATCCAGAAGCCTTTGATAAAAATTCCGACCAGCGCGATTCCCCAGACTGCGGCAAGTAGCATCAGACCGGAGGGCTTTGGCAGGGTCAACAGGCATACCGGCGTATAGGTCCCTGCGATCAGGATGAAAATCATCATATGATCCATTTTCCGAAAGATACGCAGAATGCGCCCGGAGCAGTTGACAGAATGGTATATCGTGCTGGCGGCATACAATAAAACCATGCTGATCATAAAAACTGTCATTGCAGTGAGACTTTTTACACCGGAGTGGACAGCTGCGCGGACTAACAGCGGGACTGCTGCGCAGAGAGCGAGCAGCATGGCGATAAAATGGGTGAGTGCGCTTCCGGGTTCCCGAATGGTTATGTTCATAGTAGTACCTCCTCCTTACATTTGGATACAATGGAATGCGTATTTTGCGGGCGTTCTGTGTCATGGATAGCAGAATGTTCGTTTAACAAGCAATGTGGCATTACAAAATATTACACATAGTATTTAAAACTATATGTAATATATACAGATACTACATGGAAAGTGACCAAATGTCAAGAAGAGATGATAGAAAAAAGTTACCGTTCACACGCGCCATTCGCAAAAGCGCATCTTCGATGCTTTCCGCTGCTTTGCAGCTCTTTTTGCTCATAAAATGGCGCTCCCTTCGTACCCTTCTGCGTTCAGATTTTCGTGCAAGCACGGAATCTGAACGCAGAAGGGTACGAGTGAACTGTAACAAATTTTCTCTGCAAAAATACCTTGTCATCCGCTATCCGAAAGGATTATGATAAATGCGCAGCGCCCCTGGCGTATTCCTTATCATGAAAGGAGATTTTTTCCATGGAACAGATGTATAAAACACGGCTGGAGCATGTCTGCTCCCGCTTAACCAAAATGGGGCTGACTCAGATGATCGTCAGCGATCCTTTGAGCATCCGCTATCTGACCGGCGTATGGGTTGACCCTTACGAACGTCTCTATGCGCTGTACCTGCGCACTGACGGAAAGCATCGCTTTTTCTTAAATAATCTTTTTGTTGTCCCGGATATCGATATCCCGAAAACCTGGTTTTCCGATACAGACGACGGCGTTTCCGTTATCGCGGGGCTGGTGGACGGCAACGTAGACATGGGTATTGACAAAAACTGGCCCGCACGTTTCCTGCTCGCCCTGATGGAGCATCATCCCAATGTCCGCTATGTAAACGCATCCTCCTGCATCGACGGCGAGCGCGCAATCAAGGACGAATATGAGCGTCAGAAAATGCGCGAGGCGTCCCTTTTAAACGATGTCTGCATCGAAAAAGCTGCCGCCCACATCAAAGCAGGCATGACCGAGCTGGAATGCGCGGATTATATCCGCTCCCTCTATAAAGAAGCCGGATGTATAGAAAGCTTTTCCACCATAGTTTCGTTTGGTGCAAACGCTGCTGACCCGCACCACGAGCCTGACGACACCGTATTAAAGCCCGGCGACGGCATCGTTATCGATATGGGCTGCGAAAAAGAGGGCTACTGCTCCGATATGACCCGTACCTTTTTCTGCGAAACGGCCGATCCCGACTACGCTGCGATCCACGACCTCGTCCGCAGCGCCAACGAAAAAGCGGAAAGCCTGATTCGTCCAGGCGTGCGTTTCTGCGATCTGGACAAGGCAGCGCGGGACGTGATCTCCGAAGCAGGATACGGCGAATATTTCACGCATCGCCTCGGACACTCCATCGGCATGCAGGCCCATGAAGCCGGCGACGTCAGCCAGGGCAATTCGGCTGAGGTTCAGGAGGGCATGACCTTCTCCATCGAACCCGGCGTCTATCTGCCCGGCAAATTTGGCGTTCGCGTAGAAGACCTTGTGTTAGTCACTGCTGACGGCTGCGAGGTTTTAAACCACTCCGACAAACATTGGAAAGTCATTGGCTGACCTGCCGCCGCATTCTATCCTCTAAAAAATTTGTACACAACAATAGAATGCACGCTCTGCGAGCATTCTATTGTCATGAATAAAAGGTCGCGCTGCGGGCATTCTATTGTTACGGGAAAAGGACAGATCATTTTGAACGTCTCACTTTCGGACAGTTCAAAATATCTGTCCATTTTTTTATTTTATGTTCTCATGTAAGCTATAAGTATGTTAGAATAGAAAAAAAACTGATTTTTGTCTATTTATAAACTTACAACCAGTCAAAGGAGCCGTTATGACGAAAAATGACATTACCCGCGGCCTGATCGATTTTGCAGTCAGCCAGTGCCTCAAAAATATAAAAGAAGATCCATACAGAAGTATCCGTCGTCTGGCTGACCTCGGACGTCAGTTTGCCAAGGGGCGTTTTCAGGAAGAGCTTTTTTCCCTCTTCCAGAGATTGCTGCTCAACGAAGACGGTCCTTATTATGAAATGCTAAAGCAGCTGGTTTCTTCCGTCGATACCGACTCCCTCAAGACGCTCGGCATCAATATCGGCTATAATTCCTGGACCTGCGGCGCTTCCCGGCTCCGTCAGATTACCGCTGAAAAAGACTATCCGCACTGGCTTGCAGAGATCTCCCTTTCTCCGGAAAGTTCTGCCTCCCAGTTAAAAGAACAGCTCTCCGCCGCCCTGAAAAATGGTACCTACGCGTTCCGTCTCCATATGCCTGCCCAGAGCATTACCACAGACACCAGACAGCTTGGGCTTATCCGCGAATTTCCTGACTGCAGTTTTTTCCTCGACTTCATGGACACCGACTGCACCTACTCGGACGACCTTCTGGAACTCACCTGCAGCTGCGACAACCTCGCATTTCTGGTTCCGTTCGGCTCCCTGCAGAGCCGTCAGCTTGTCGACCTTTTGAATGCGCGCCAGCGTATCTACGGTGTCTGCCGCACATACGACAATACAAACGCGGCTGAAAGGATCTCCGACTCACAGATTTCCGAGATGCTTTCCTGGGGCAGCCCTCTGCTCTTCTTCCTGGCTGCTGCCGATACAACGCAGGATAACCGGCTTCTTGTCGACAATGCCATTTTAGACGCCCGTCTCCACCAGACGTATCCGGCGCTTCTCATTCATCTGGACGCTGACGTTGCCCGGATCCAGCAGCTTTTGATATCGTCCCGGAAAAACCTGTGAAACAATAGAATGCACGCTCCGTTGCTTTACGAAAGCGCAGATTTACTTTTCCATCAAAAAAGTGTATGCTCTGTTGGTTTTTCCAAAAAAACACAGTCCATACACTTTTCTTTTCCCATTTTTAAACTTTTTTATTCTGAAAAAGCGGAATCTCATTCTGCGTGCCGGCTTCATCTGCAATGATTTTCCGGGCAAGACCCAGAGAAATATCATGTAAATCCTCTACAAACTCCTCCGGTGTAATCTTACTGCCCTCGCGCAGCCAGTAGACCAGTTCTCCCAAAACACCCTCGCACAGAAAGGCGATATAGAACTCCTTTTTCCGCCCCTCTTCCACCAGATTCTGTGTCAGGAGCATCAAAACCGGACGAAGCATTCCACAGAAATATTCCCGGAAAGAATTCTGTCCTTCTACCTGAAGCGCGTTCTGATAAAACAGACGCTCCCTGTAAAAATGGCTGCAGAGTGCTTCCAGCATATCCCACTCATTGCGGCAGCTGCTCCAGTCCATCCGCTCAATAAAATCCACATAAAAAATCCAGTTTACCAGGTCATATTTGTCCCGGAAATGATAATAAAAGCTTTTCCGGTTCATGCCGCAATCCTCGCAGATATCTCCTACGCTGATTTTGGAAAAAGGCTTTTTCTCCATCAGCTTCTTCATCGATACGGCCAGTGCATTTTTGGTAATGTTGGAATCCGCCATCTCAACCTCCGGATAAAAGCTGCATCAGTAACGGCAGCGCTTTAATAATGCGATACCTGTCGGGTACGGGCCGGTATGGACACCGATCGTCGCACCTACGTGAAAGACTTCAAACCGTTCGATCTCTCCTTCGTAGTCCTTAAATGCAGCCTTCACCTGTTCTTCAAATTTACGGAATTCTTCTTTGTCCAGTCCGCATTCCAGACCTATCCGGTATTCTTTTAAATCAATATGGTCCGCCTCAATATAAGCCTTCGCCTTATCGATCACAGACTGCAGTGATTTTTTTCTTCCTCTGCTGACACCTGCTGAGACCAGCTCTTTATTGACATATTCGATCATCGGCTTGATCTTTAAAACATTGCCGATTGTCGCCGCCGCTCTGCCAATTCTGCCGCCATGCTGCAGATAATCCAGATCGTTCGTTGTAAAAAAGATTCTGCCGGTCGGACGGATCTCTTCCAGAAGCTTCACCGTTTCCTTCAGATCCAGCTCCGCTCCGCGCAGTCTGCAGGCTTCCTCAACAAACATCCCCTGTAATGCCGTCACTTCTTCCGAATCCACAACCTCGATCTGTGCTTCCGGATAGTCCTCCAGAATCTGGTTTTTCGCATTCATCGCCGACTGAATAGAACCGGAAAATGCTGCATTTAAGCAGATGCACAGAACCGGTACACCGTCTTTTACATACTTTTCAAACACATCGACATAATCCTGAACTGAAGGCATCGAAGTCTTGGGGAATGTTCCTGCCCGGTCCGCCATCATCTGGTAGAAATCCTCTACGCTGATATCGACGCCCTCTTTCATATAGTTCTCTTCTTCAAAAGAAACATAAAACGGAACAATATCAACCCCCAGTTCCTGTGCACGCTCTTTCGGCAGATCACAGGAGCTGTCGCTCACAATCTGAAATTTCATTTTTCCTTCTCTTTCCTTGCTTTTTTCGAAAACGACTTATCTCTTGTAGTCAGTCAAACCGTCTTTTAAAATCTCTGCCAGCTGCGCAGGCGTCATCGTCTTGTTCTTCATCTGCTCGATTTCTTCTGCTTTTACACCGATCAGCTGCACCAGCTGCACCTTGCCAAAGGGAGATTCCACTGTTCCAATATCATCCTCCTTGGTGATAAATCCGGTGATCGCAGATTTCGATGCGGCATCCAGACCTCTCTGCTGCCCCATCGCCAGGAACTGCCCGGGCGTGAACTGATGTCCGTTGTTGACCGTGATGCCCGCAATCATCTGAAGCAGGCTGCATATATGACGAACCTCCAGAGCAGGATTTTCCAGTCCTTCTTTTTTCAGCTTCAGCGTCAGCTCAAACCCGTATCCGCTCCGCTCCGGGTTGCCGTTCTGCTTCTCGTACAGTTCAGAAAGACCATAGGTTACAAAATGGAAATAGTCCCCGCCGTTATAAACGCTGATCCCGTCCAGCGGCCCCATTTCATCCGGCTTGTAGCTCGCATAACAGCCGAAATGTGCCGGAATCTTCTGATCTGGATAACGCTTTTCAAAGCATTCGGTAATCGCATCCCAACCGGGCGCTTCTTTATAAATAACCTCTTCCGGCTCGCTCTGCAGCATATGCCCCGGATGTACCTTGCCGATCACGCGCTCTGCAACCTTGATCGCCGCCTGTCTCGCATTTTCTTCCCCGGCGCTGACCTTTTCCACACTGCCGACCTTCGGCACCGCGATATCTGCAACAGTTACTGCAAAACACTCCCGGCCAACACAGTCTACATAATAAAAACGGTCTCCGCGGTGCACCGTACCGCACACCACATGACAACCCATCACTACGCTGCCGTCCTTTAACAGAAAGAGATTTTCAATAATTGCCTGAGAAAATTCCTCCTCCCCTGCATTCCGATCCTGAAACTCCATCGGTATTTCCCCCTTTTATCAATATTCCAGTGTATCCAGATACTTCATATAGTTGACGACCATCATCGCAATCTTAAAGGTCATCGCATCCTCAAAGGTTCTGATATCCAGCCCTGTCGCTTTCTGCAGCTTTTCAATCCTATATACAAGCGTATTTCTGTGTATGAAGAGCTGTCTGCTCGTCTCGGACACATTTAAGTTGTTCTCGAAAAATTTGTTGATCGTTGTCAGCGTCTCTTCGTCCAGATCGTAAACCTGATTGCCACCGAAAATCTCTTCGATGAAAATCCGGCACAGATTGACGGGCAGCTGGTAGATCAGACGTCCGATTCCCAGCGTAGAATATGCGATGACATTTTTTTCCGCATAGAAAATTCTGCCAACGTCCATCGCCATCGTCGCTTCTTTATAAGATTTGGAAACCTCTCTCAGCTCCTGCACGACCGTACCGTAGGAAACGCGCACCTTGAGCATCGCTTCGCTGTTCATCATATCGACGATCGTATTCGCGACCAGCTCCAGAGATTCCGGGGAAGCATCGCGCTCCACCGCTTTGATCAGGATAATATTCTTTTCATCCACTGCGGTAATATAGTCACCGTTCTGGCTGCTGAACAGGCTTCGTAACAGCTCCATGCCGCTGCTGTCTTTTTCCAGTCTCGTCTCAACCAGATATACAATTCTCGGTCCCTCCACTTCAATATGAAGCTTCTGTGCCCGGTTATAGATATCTACCAGAAGTAGGTTGTCCAGAATCAGATTCTGGAAGAAATTGTTCCGGTCAAACCGTTCCTTATAAGCAATGATCAGATTCTGAATCTGGCTGACTGCAATCTTGCCGACCATATATGCATCATCATTGTTGCTGCGCGACGCCAGGACATATGCCACCTCGCTATCGTCCAGCACCTTCAGAAAATGATATCCGCCGACCACCTGGCTATCTGCCGGAGATGCGGCAAAGCCCGTAATAATTTCACGGGAAATCTCGATATCCTCAGTCGTTGCAGCCACCTTTATGCCATCCAGGTCGAACACATAAATATCGACCTTGGTAATTGCTTTCAATTCATCGATACTCGTCTGAATGATCTGATTTGAAATCATATCCGTTCCTCTCATTCTGCATTTTCGTCAAAAGTCACAAACTTCTTATCAATTATAATAAAACATCGGCATTTTTTGTGCAAGTTTTTTTTGTTCCGACGGATCGATGCAGCCTTCTGCCAATCCTTTTTCCATCGTCGGTTCACCCTTTTCCGCCGACTTCCAGTTTTACTCCGAAAGTCCTTTCAGGCTTTCCAGAAGATCCAGATCCTCCTGCTGCACTTTGATGTTCGCCATCATCGGTTCCTCACCCGGACGCTGCAGGGAAATTTCGATTATCGTTCCCGGCTCAATCGGTCTGGAAAGGGCCGCTTTACAAAAAGCGCTGAATTTGGGATGATTTTTTGTAAACGCTGCCTTTGCACTCATTAGTTTTAAAATTGCGGAAGGGTTCATTTGTTTCTCCTTTTCGACTTGTTCTTTTTCCTGATATTCATTATAATGTAGCAGGACATTGCTGTCTACACAGCTTTCCCAAAATCACGGAGGATTCTGATGAAAAAAACAAATTACCATACACACACGAAACGCTGTATGCACGCCAATGGTACAGACGCAGATTATGTAAAAGCCGCCCTGGATGCAGGCCTTGACGTCCTCGGCTTCAGCGACCACGGTCCGTTTCCGGACAACCGCTTCGACTTCCGCATGCCCTATGCAGACCTCGACGAATATCTGACATGTATCGATGCACTGCGCCCGACCGTTCCTTTCCCGATCCTGAAAGGACTGGAAATTGAATACTGCCCCGACAGCCTCGATTATTATTCCTTTTTATTCAAAGAAAAAAAGCTGGATTATCTGCTGCTGGGTCAACATTATTACCAGGATGACGACGGTTCCTACATTTCTGCCTTCTCGACTCCTGAAAAAATCGGTACGCGCGGATATATCAAATATGCCCGTTCCGTCAAAGAAGCGCTGGAAACCGGCTACTTCCCGATTCTCGCCCATCCCGATGTATTTTTCAACAATCCCTATTCCTGGGATGACAACTGCGAGGAGGCCTGTGATATCATCCTAAATGCCGCTATCCAGACCGGAACTGTTTTGGAATTCAATGCCAACGGCATTCGCAAAGGCATCCAACTCTTAGGAAACGACCGCCGCTGGCCTTATCCATACCCTAACTTCTGGAAAAAAGTCGCCAAAACCTCCATTCCCGTCCTGATCGGCTCCGACTGCCATGATCCTGCCTCCATGTGGGATTCCTGCGTCGAGGAAGCCTACCGGATCGCTGCCGAGTGGAACCTGAGTGATAACCTGACGGATACATTCTAAAACGATACAGTTCACACGCGCCATTCGCAATACAATAGAATGTACGCTTCGCGAACATTCTATTGTCATGAACCGCATCTTCGATGCTTTCCGCTGCTTCGCAGCTCCTTTTGCTCATAAAAAGGCACGAGTGAACTGTAGAATTCAAAAAGAGCCATTGCATTTCGCAATGGCTCTTTGCTATGTTCTTGATTAGTTGGTGATAACCTGCTCGGTCTCTTTGTCGAATACGTGGATCTTCTCAACATCGAATGCAAATCTAACAGTGTCACCAGGTCTTGCATTGGAACGAGGATCTACTCTTGCGGTCATCGGGAACTCGCCCAGATCGAAATACAGGAATACTTCAGCACCAAGCAGTTCGTAAACCTTGATAGTAGAAGAGAATACGCATTTAGCGGTCTCAATGAACATCTCGGAATCGTAAACGTCTTCAGGACGGATACCCATAACAACAGTCTTTCCGTTGTAACCGCCATCAATCAGCTTCTTAGCCTTTGCAGGAGGAAGCGGGATGGACTGACCAGCTACTTCCAGAGTTACTGCAGTGCCGTTGATTCTTACAACTGCATCCAGGAAGTTCATCTGAGGAGATCCCATGAATCCTGCTACGAACAGATTCTGAGGCTTCTCATACAGGTTCTGAGGAGTATCTACCTGCTGGATAACGCCATCTTTCATAACTACGATTCTGGTACCCAGTGTCATAGCCTCGGTCTGGTCATGTGTTACATAGATGATGGTGGTGCCCAGTCTCTGATGCAGCTTAGCGATCTCGATACGCATCTGTACACGCAGCTTAGCATCCAAGTTGGACAGAGGCTCGTCCATCAGGAATACCTTAGGATTACGAACGATAGCACGTCCCATAGCAACACGCTGTCTCT
>OGWV01001075.1_pt1 | contig 17193 bp, 17 predicted proteins | sample 1576081 | NCBI WGS metagenome assembly OGWV01 (sample SAMEA3541541, study PRJEB24748) | human gut metagenome | biome: human gut; feature: human-associated habitat; material: faeces | place: China | collected 2012 | reverse complement strand
AATTCACGCTCTGCGGTGCTGAATTTTTTGCATTATTTTCGGGGATTGCTATAAATCTCTATAACAAAAGCGCTTATCACTCCGGGATTTTCCCGTCTGTGGTAAGCGCTTTTACTTTCTTTAACAATTCTGCTTATTCCGCTGTACTTTCGCTGATGGAATCTGCTGTGCTGTCACTTGCCGTATCTGCTGTGCTGTCCGAAGATGTATCGGAAACATCAGAGCTGTCGCTGGTGTCATCTGCACTGCTGTCGCTGGATGTGTTGGTCTCGCTCAGATAATTCTGAATATCCGTCACGTTCATCGTTGTGGTTTCTGTCGTGCGGTTCGCCTTTTTCTCTGCTACCGAGTTCTGGTAAACAGCAACGGAGAACCAGCCGATCAGGGTAGCCAGAACAACGACGAAAGCGGTAACTTCCAGTCTCGTGATCCATCTTTCACGTCTCATGATTTTCTCACGGTTCGCTTTTTCCTTTTTATAGCGGTCAACTTTTTCCTGACTCATGGTTCTACTTCTCCTTTGATTTCTAAAAAGTGCTCGGCGGCACTTTCAAACATGTTGAAAATTATACTACATTTTCAACAAAAAGGGAAGAGAAAAGTTATAATGCAATGATAATTCCGCCGTCATTTGCATACATACTGCTGACGCCCTGGGTATCGAGTACGAAGACATCCTGTACCGCAAGGCGCTCCAGAAGGGCTTCTTTTACCATCTCGGCGCGCTCCGGGCAGTTGCAATGAGAGATGGCAAGCGTTTTGTTTTCTACATGCTGTGCGTCATTTACAATGGCATCGACCATTTTCATCAGTGCTTTGTTGATGCCGCGCGCCTGATCAAGCTGTACGATATCGCCCTCCGATGTGGCTCCCATAACCGGTTTGATCTTAAGCGCGGATGCAACAAGTGCTTTTGTTTTGGAAAGGCGCCCGTTTTTCCGCAACGTTTCGAGATTTTCCAGCACAAAATAGGTATGCTGTGTGCTGATGTAGAGTTCTACTGTCTCAACTACACGTTCAAAGCTCATACCGGCTTCTTCACACTCCACGATTTTTTTCACAATCAGTGTCTCACCGATGGATGCACTTCTGGAATTAAACACATGAATTTTCAGATCCTCATCTTCTTCCTGTGCCAGGTTGGCTCCAAGCACTGCACTGTTATAAGATCCGCTGAGCTGTGCGGAAAGCGTTACCGCATAGCAGTGCTTTGCCCCGTTCAGAAATGCCGTGCGGAAATACTCCGGAGACGGGCATGCGGATTTTGGGCATTCCGGGCACTCCGCCACTTTTCTTAGGAATGACTTCTGATCAAATGTTTCGTCATCCAGAATGGATTCGCCGCCGACTTCCAGTGTCAGCGGTGCAATTTCAATATTTCCTCTTTTTTTCATATCTGCTGTCAGTTCACAGCAGCTGTCTGCAACAATGTGAAAACTCATATATTTTGTCCCTCCAAACTTGATTCCGCTTTTTCTCACTGCGGACGTTTCGTATTTCCAATCACCGCTCTTTTTCAAACCTTCCTGAACTAGGGACGAATTCGACACAGTGAATTTTTTGATATTTTGTCATGTAGTTTTGATAACTACATTTTATCATAACACACTTAGTGCTCCATTGCAAAAAGTTTTTTCCCAATAAAAGTTTTTCCGTTAAAAGTTTTTTCCTTTTCTTGTCGCACTCCCCTTTTTGCGGTATACTACGGTCATACGGCTTTTTTGTTTATGGATATTTTTCCATTGCTTATTTTCAGGAGGTGGTACGTATGGAATGGACTTTTTCGGATTCGGTCCGGCTTTCCCTGCTTTCGTTTTCGGAAGCTTCCAAAGCCTGCGCGGCGCTGCCCGGATTTTCTCTTTTCCGGCGCAGTCTGCAGCCGGAGCGCATCGAATACTGCCGCGCAGAGCTGCTGCCTGACTGCCTGGTCGGATCGCTTGCCGTCCCGGACAAGACGCATCCGCTTCACCTTGCATTCTCGCTTGCGTTTTATCTCGACCGGGGGCAGCTTATTCTGGCAGCCGACGAACAGACACTTCCGGCTTTGCAGAGCCTCCTCTTCCCGGAAGAACCGCTCGATACTTCCGATGTCTTCCACCTGTTTTTCTCGTTTCTGGAATCGCTGATCCAGGAGGATATGCTCTATCTGCAGAATTTTGAGAAGCGCCTCGCGACAATCGAGGAGTCTCTTCTCGACACTCTGCCAAAAGAGCTGCAGCGGACCCTGATCACGATTCGTCGGGAGCTGCTCGTGTTCCATGCCTATTACCAGCAGCTTCTCGACATGTGCGAAATACTCTCCGAGGACGAAAATCACTTTCTTCCCCCGGAATGCGCCCGTCAGTTTTCGCGCCTTGGAAACCGCGTGGACCGTTTGTACGACCACACCCAGATGCTGCGGGAGTACGCCCTGCAGATCCGCGAGATGCAGCAGGCGCAGATCGACCTGCGTCAGAACGATACGATGCGGATTCTGACGGTCGTCTCGACGATCTTTTTCCCGCTTTCCCTGATCGCCGGCTGGTACGGCATGAATTTTACGCATATGCCTGAGCTTTCTGCCCCGTATGCGTACTTCATCCTGATCGGCGTCTGTATTCTCATTGTTGCTGTTGAAATTTGGTATTTTAAAAAGAAAGGCTGGTTTTAACTACGGATGATTATCCTGCAGATTACACAGTTAAAGAATTTTATGAACACTCTGCTCCGTCTCGAGACATTTGACCGCTTTCCCGTCTCCGAGGCGTCGATCACAACGTTTACGACGTTCTCCATCGACGGCAGTCTTCACACGGACTTTTTCGATCCCGATGACGCGCAGCTCTTAAAAGAAAAAGGGCGGACGCGGCTTCTCTGGAAAGATGTGAAATCGTTCTGCTATTCCGTCATCAAAGGAAAACGGACACCCCTGCAGTTCAAATTTGTGTTTCAGCTTCCGCAGGCGGCGTGCGAAAAAATGATCGCGGACCATGCGCTGCCGCTGGAAATAGAGAACGTGTTTGGATGCTTTCTGAATTTTCAGTATAAGGACGGAAAACTCTTACTTACCACCGGAACTTCCCTCAAAATCTTTACGATGGACAAGTCGCTCGACCGCGTCTTCGATGAGGAAGTCCGCCAGTTTCTGCTGAAAAATGAAATTGCATTTGAAGAACAGATATAAAGACAAAATACTTATTTAGAAAGGTTCTCTTTTTATGAATCAGATTATTATGTGGATCATGGCAGTCGGCGCGGTACTCGGCGGTGTCGACCGGATCGCTGGCAATCGCTTCGGACTTGGAAAACGGTTTGAGGAGGGCTTTACGCTGCTTGGACCGACGGCACTTTCCATGTCGGGCATCATCTGCCTCACCCCGCTGCTCTCCCGCTTTCTCCGTTTCGCCCTCGTTCCCATCTGGAACTTTTTGGGGCTGGATGCGGGACTTCTCGCCGGCATTCTCGCCATTGACATGGGCGGCTACCAGCTCGCCGGAGAGCTTTCGGCATCGCAGGAGATGGTGCGCTACGCAGGACTTGTGATTGCGGCGACGCTTGGCTGTACCATCACCTTTACGATTCCGGTCGGCATGGGAATGCTGAAAAGCGGCGACCGCCTCTTTTTCTCCCGCGGCATGCTGATCGGCACGGGCACGCTTCCCGTCACGATGATCGTCGGCGGACTGCTCTCAGGGCTCTCTTTTCTGCAGATCGTACTTCAGTCGCTCCCGGTGCTCCTCTTCTGCTTTCTGCTGATGTTCGGCATCTGGCGTTTTCCGGAGCAGACCGTGCGCGCGTTCACGGTATTTGCAGATGTGATCCGGCTTCTGACGACGATCGGCCTCATCGCGGGTGCGTTCTGCTATATGACCGGCTTTTCGCTGCTCCCGGACCTTGCGCCGCTAGAGGACGCGATGGCGGTCGTCTCGTCCATCGGCATTGTACTGCTCGGCAGCCTTCCGACGGCGGAGCTTTTACAGCGGGTGCTCAAAAAGCCGCTCTCTTTTATTGGAAGAAGAACCGGCATGAACGACAGCAGTGCCGCCGGCCTTCTGATGGGCATTGTCAGCCCTGTTCCGGCGATCACAATGATGGAAAAAATGGACGAGCGCGGAAAGATTGTAAACGCAACTTTCCTCGTCTCCGCCGCATCGACCATCGCCGCACATATGGGATTTACGTTCGGCACCGATCCTGATTTTGTCGTGCCGCTTCTCGTTGCAAAGCTCGCTGGAGGCATCGCCGCCGTCTGTGCCGCACTGTTTTTCACGAAGAAATCTGCTTAATTGTTTGAGAGCATACATAGCAACGCAATAAGACCTGCGCCGTTTGAAAGCGCAGGTCTTATTGCATTTCTTACTTATTTTCTATTTCTTATTTCACCATATCCTCTTTGATAATTCCATGCTCTTTTAAGAGATCTCCAACTACATTTCCATCTACCAGTTTCAGCAGAGGTTTTTTCAGCAGGTTGAGCGGTCCAGGAAGCTCGATTTCCAGCGGGGATTTTCCATCCATCAGTTTCACGGAGCTGTCCAGCAGGTCGCGGATATCGTAAACGCTGCCCCATACTTCCGGCACGCCGCGGTCTACGCCGAGGAGTCCGTAAACAGCTTCCATTGCGGTACGAACGGAATACTCTGTCGTGAAGATGGTATCTCTTGGTGTCTCAGCGAACTGTCCGAGGAATGCGAAGTTGACGCAGCCATCCGGGATGACATCCGGGCGGTCGCCCTTTCTTCTTGGCATAAAGAATGCGGTGATGTACGGCATCATGGTCGGTACGCAGACAGCGCTGTTCTCTGCCAGCTCCGGAATCTGGTCAACCGGCACGCCGAGGTGGTACAGCCACTCTTCGGTGATCTCTTTACCAGTGCACTCTTTCATCGGTTTCTTCACATAGTCGCCAGGTACATCGGTGAACAGGCTGTAAACCCATACGCATACCTTATCTTTATCCTGCTCTTTGAACTGTCCCTGACGGTTGATGGTCCAGCTTAAAAGCCACTTGGAATCCTGGCAGCTTACGATACCGCCGGTAACAACCTTTCCGGTTCTCGGATCACGTTTGCAGATATTGGTGATATACGGAATGATCTTATTGTCGAGAGTGGTAATTGTTGCGGATTCCCAGTTTGTCTTTGCAATATCGGAACAGAATTTCTCCGGATGTCCAAAGGACGGATCCTGTTTTGCAATGTTTTTCCACAGGCTCCAGCAGCCGCTCGTGCGGACCTCTGCATCACCGTTCGGTGCATGGTTCTGATCGCCGTAGATCGTGCCTTCGGTGCAGCTTCCGTTGGTAACGAAGACGAGGTCATTCTCGGTGAGAACGATGCCTTTCTCGACGCCGTTTACCTTGCACTCAATGGCTTTTGCTACTTTCTTTCCATCGTTGATTTCAAAGATAACGTTGGTTACTTCGGTATTGAACTGGAAGTCTACGCCGGCATCCTCGAGGTATTTCTTCATCGGAAGAATCAGGGATTCATACTGGTTGTACTTCGTGAATTTCAGTGCGGAGAAGTCCGGCAGTCCGCCGATGTGATGAATGAACCGCTGGAAGTACAGCTTCATCTCCAGTGCACTGTGCCAGTTTTCGAATGCGAACATCGTTCTCCAGTACAGCCAGAAGGTGGAATTGAAGACTTCATCATCGAAAACATCCTCGATCGTCTTGTCGTACAGATCCTCGTCTCTTGTCATGAAGAGTTTCATGATCTCCATGCAGCCTTTCTGGCTCAGGTTGAACTTTCCGTCGGTATGGGCATCCTCGCCGCGGTTCTTCGTTGCACGGCACAGGGAGTAGTTCGGGTCTTTTTTGTTCAGCCAGTAATACTCGTCGAGAACGGATACGCCAGGTGTCTCAATTGACGGGATGCTGTGGAACAGATCCCACAGGCACTCGAAGTGGTTTTCCATCTCACGGCCGCCTCTCATGATGTAGCCGCGGGTCGGATCGTAGATACCGTCGCAGGCACCGCCGGCGATGTCCATGGCTTCCAGAATGTGGATGTGATCGCCTTTCATCTGGCCGTCTCTTACAAGGAAGCACGCTGCTGCGAGGGCTGCGAGGCCGCTTCCTACGAGGTATGCGCTCTTCTCATCGACGCCTTCCGGTTTTTCCGGTCTTGCGAAGGCTTCGTAGTTTCCGTTGGTGTAATAAATGCCTTTGCTGTTTTTCTTATCTTTTCCGCGCTCGGTGTTGCGGTAATCATTCTTTGGTTCTGATGTTACAGTGGTTGTCTCCGCTGCTTTTTTTGCTTCACTCTTGTTTTTTGCCTGCAGCACTGCTGCTCCAACTCCGATGACTGCTGCTGATGCGATTCCGAATTTTAATCCTTTTTTTGACATAGACGTTCATCCTTTCTTTTCTAAATACGACTGCCGGAATGTTTTTTCGAATTTCCGGTTCGTATAGGTTATGCTGCTTTCTTTGTTTTACAAGTTTCTATTTGTGTTGCCATTGTCTGTTGACAATTTGAATCTTACTTCATTTTTCCCCGCTTTTCCATTTACAAAACAGGGCGGATGATTAAATTTTTATCATCCGCCCTGTTTTGTAAAGTGTAACTATATTTTATTTCTTTTTTCAAAATTTCGGATGGAATTGACGACATTTCCTTCCATCGTGCGGTGCATTTTTTCCGCAATCATATGGTAATCCACTTTCATTCCGTCTTTGATCCAGTCAAGCATGACACCGGTAAAGCTATACTTATAGAAATCTGCGATAAAACTCTGATCCGCCTCAGAGATGCCGGTTCCCTTTGCTTTTTCCTGCACGACACCGTACAGCAGATCGTGCGTCAGATGAAAGAGATATGTTTCGATCTGCTCCCGGCTTACAGAGTGATAGACATTCATAATAAATGGTTTATTCTCGAGCACTGCCTCAAAAATCTGCTGCAGGCCTTCCTGCCATGTCTCATACGTTTTCTTCCCCTGCAGCGCCTGCGTCGCATCCTCCAGGCACGACCATTCGACAAGATCGTAGATATCCTTAAAATGATAATAAAACGCCATCCGGCTGATGCCGCAGTCTGTCGTCAGATCGTTGATCGTAATTTTGTCCAGCGGCTTTTTCAAAAGCAGCTTTTTTAATGACGCTTCCAGCGCCGCCTTTGTCGCATTTGTCATGTATTTCCTCCATTTTTCTTTTATGTACCCTCGGAATCTTTCTGTTCGAAACGCTTCTATGCTTTTTCATTGTAGCATATCCATTCTCCAGAAACAACTGCGCAGCCCTTCTGATCAGACTTTACAAAAAGTTTAGAAAGTACCGTAATACCAGTAAATTCAATACTTTCCGTCGTTCTGTTAGCACTCTTTTTTCTCGAGTGCTAATTTTTCCTTGACTTTTCCCTGTGCCAGTATTACTATAACTATCAGAGCAGTAAAAAAGCTGCAGACATCTAAAAAAGCATGATATCCCCGCTTTGCTGGATCAAAATATTTTTATAAGAAAAGGAGTGTGTTTCTCATGAGTGCGAAACATGGAAATCTTTCAATCAACAGCGACAATATTTTCCCGATTATCAAAAAATGGATGTACTCCGACCACGATATCTTCGTCCGCGAGCTCGTTTCCAACGGCTGCGATGCCATCACCAAACTGAAAAAACTCGACGGCATGGGCGAATATACTCTGCCGGATGACTACAAAGCAGCCATTCAGGTGATTGTAAACCCGGATGAGAAAACCTTAAAATTCATCGATAACGGTATCGGTATGACCGCAGACGAAGTCGAAGAATATATTACCCAGATCGCCTTCTCCGGCGCTACCGAATTCCTGGAGAAATACAAAGACAAAACGAATTCAGATCAGATGATCGGCCACTTCGGTCTTGGTTTCTACTCTGCTTTCATGGTAGCAGATGAAGTTCACATCGATTCTCTTTCCTATAAAGAAGGATCCACCCCGGTACACTGGACCTGTGACGGAAGCACCGAGTACGATATGTCCGAGGGCAGCAAGACAACTGTTGGTACCGAAATCACTCTGTTCCTGAACGAGGACTGCCTGGAATTCGCAAACGAATACCGTGTCCGCGAAGTTCTGGAAAAATACTGCTCCTTCATGCCGGTTGAAATTTTCCTGTCCAAAGCAAATGCGCCGCAGGAATACGAGACCATCGATGAAAGCGAATTAAAAGATGACGACGTTGTCGTAGAGCACATCCACGAGGACGCAAAATACGAAGAGAAAGAAAAAGAAGACGGAACGAAAGAGCAGGTTGAAGTTTCCCCGGCCAAAGAGAAAGTAAAAATCAACAAACGCCCGGTTTCCATCAGTGATATCCACCCGCTGTGGACCAAACATCCAAACGAGTGCAGCGATGAGGATTATAAAGAATTCTACCGCAAAGTCTTCAACGACTACCGCGAGCCGCTGTTCTGGATCCACCTGAACATGGACTATCCGTTCAACCTCAAAGGTATCCTCTACTTCCCGCGTATCAACACCGAGTACGATTCCATCGAGGGAACCATCAAGCTGTACAACAACCAGGTATTTATTGCCGACAACATCAAAGAAGTCATTCCGGAATACCTGATGCTCTTAAAAGGCGTCATCGACTGCCCGGATCTGCCGCTGAACGTATCCCGAAGCGCACTGCAGAACGACGGATTTGTCAAGAAGATCTCCGAGTACATCTCCAAGAAATTCGCTGACAAGCTCTCCGGCATGTGCAAAACCGACCGCGAGAATTACGAGAAATACTGGGATGATATCAACCCATTCATCAAATACGGATGCATCAAGGACGAGAAATTCTCCAAGAAGATGATGGACTATATTCTGTTCAAGAACATCGACGGAAAATATCTGACTCTTGAGGACTGCATCAACGAGAATAAGAAAGAAGAAGCTCCTGCAGAGAACACCGAAGAGAAGGCTGAAACTACGGAGAATACCGAAAATACGGAAAACGCTGACGAGAAGAAAGAGCCGGAAAAAACGACTGTTTACTACGTCACCGACGAAGTTCAGCAGAGCCAGTACATCAACATGTTCCGCAGTCAGGGCATGGATGCTGTCATCCTGAAACACAACATCGACTCCGCTTTCATCACCCATGCAGAGCGTTACAACGAGCATGTAACTTTCCAGCGCATCGATGCAGATCTGACCAACGATATGAAAGACGAGTCCGGTGAGGATCTGACCGACGCTACAAATACTCTGACCGATCTCTTCCGCAAAGTCCTCGACAAGAAAGATCTGACCGTCAAAGTTGAGAACCTGAAAGACGAAAATGTATCCTCCATGGTAACGCTTTCCGAGGAGAGCCGCCGGATGCAGGATATGATGAAGATGTACGGCATGACCGGCATGGATCCGTCCATGTTCGGCGGACAGGAAACCCTGATCCTGAATGCAAAACATCCGCTCGTTCAGTACATTCTGAAGAATGGCGAGAACGACAACACATCCCTGTTCTGCGAGCAGCTGTATGATCTGGCAATGATCAGCCACAAACCGCTCTCTCCGGACGAGATGACAAAATTCGTAAGCAGAAGTAATCAGATTATGATGCTCCTCGCAAAATAATAAAGCACAGGCACAGCAAAACGCACCTCTTATAAAAAACGCCGGATTTCTGGAATTTACCAGATGTCCGGCGTGTTTTTTCCTGCTTTTTTACTTTACGATTTCTGATCCAGATGATAGAATAATTCTATTCGCCCTATTAAAAAATAAGGAAAATCACACGAAAGGTCTGGTATTTATTTCTATGAAAAAAGGAAAGCCATCCGCCCTGCTCCCGATCGCCGTTTTTCTGGTGTTTTATCTGGGGTTCGGCATTTATTCCGAGTATATTTTAAAAATTCCGATGGGCTTCTACAACATCCCCATCGTCGTCTCGTTTCTGACAGCGATCCTCGTCGCCTGTCTGCAGAACCGCAGTGTCCCGTTTGAAGAAAAGCTCGCTCTCATGGGACAGGGCATCGGGGACAAAAACATCATCACAATGCTGCTGATCTTCCTCGCCGCAGGCACGTTTGTCGGCGTTGTCGGAAGGAGCAGTGCAGAGAGCGTTGCCTATTTCATGCTCTCCTGGATTCCGGCAAAGTATGCCGTCGCTGTGCTCTTTGTCGTTGCCTGCTTCGTCTCCACGGCCATGGGAACCTCCGTCGGAACGATCACGCTTCTCGTGCCGATCGCCGCTGCTGTTGCCGAGACCTCCGGCTTTTCGCTGGCGCTCTGCGTCGCCTCCGTCATGGGCGGATCCATGTTCGGCGACAACCTCTCCTTCATCTCCGACACGACAATCGCCGCCTGCAACGGACAGGGCTGCGAGATGAAAGACAAGTTCCGCGAAAACTTCTGGATCGCTCTCCCGGCTGCTCTTGCCGCGCTGGCGCTGATCCTTGTAATCTCCTTCCGACAGGCGCCGGGCACACCGATCGTCCACGAATACCATCTGCTGCAGATGGTTCCGTACCTGCTCGTGCTGATCGGCGGCATCGCGGGCATTCAGGTGTTTGTCGTACTCCTTATCGGTATTGCTTCCGGTGCCGTTATCATGCTCGGTACGGGACAGACGACGCTCTGGGATATGCTCTCCAGCATGGGAAGCGGCACTTCGGGTATGTTTGAGACATGTATGGTTGCGATTCTTGTCGCTGCGATGTGCGCGCTGATCCGGGAAAACGGCGGCTTTACTGTCCTGCTTCGTGCCATTCACAAAATCTTCCGCGGAAAAAAGGGCGGCCAGCTCGGTGTCGGCATTCTCGTCGCGCTGCTCGACATTGCGACCGCAAACAACACCGTCGCGATCGTCATGGCAAACCCGATCGCAAAGCAGATGTCCGAGGACTACGGCATCACCCCACGGAAAACGGCATCGCTCCTCGATACCTTCTCCTGCATCTCACAGGGCATCCTGCCATACGGCGCGCAGATGCTCGTGGCGATTTCCGCGGTGCATGAACTGGGATATGAGCTCTCCGCCTTTGAAATCATGGCAAACCTCTTCTATCCGGGCATGCTGCTTGTCAGTTCGCTGATCTTTATCTTCGTTCTGCCGGATCGGAAAAATGCCGAAAACAATGCTTAAAAAGTTCCGTATCGGATCAACTCAAAAAATTATGTTAAAATGCCCACCGATTTCACTTTTTCGTTTGATTGGCGAGCATTTTTTTGCTTTTTTTGGCAAAAATAGCCAAAATTGCAGTAACATTTACGGTTGAAATTCTTTTATGCGGGTAGTATAATCGGGGTCGTGACATTGAGAAGGAGTGATGTTATGTGGGTTATGGGGAGAAAGGACAACAGAAAAAGTGAAATTATTAAGACAGTTCCTTGTAATTATGGCGGTTTCGTTCGTCGGAGAAATCCTGCACGCCGTGCTGCCGCTTCCGATTCCGGCAAGTATCTACGGCCTTGTGCTGATGCTGGCGCTTCTGATGACGGGGGCATTAAAACTTGATGCCGTCGAGGACGCAGGCAAGTTTATGATTGAGATCATGCCGGTCATGTTCATTCCGGCGGGCGTCGGCCTGATGGAATCCTGGGGTGAATTAAAAGCCGTTCTCGTTCCGGTTCTCGTGATTACGCTCGTCAGCACCATCGTCGTTATGGTTGTGTCCGGACGCGTGACACAGGCGGTCATCCGGCTGGAAAAGAAACACAAAGGAGGGGACGCAAAATGACAAATATGCTCTGTGAATCTGCATTTTTCGGCGTTGTCATCAGCCTTCTGGCGTATGAGCTCGGCATGCTGTTAAAGAAAAAATTTGGGCTTCCGATTTTCAATCCGCTGCTGATTTCCATTGCAGTCGTCATTGTATTCCTTGCTGTTTTCGATATCGATTATCAGAATTATAATGACGGTGCAAAATACTTGAGCTATCTGCTGACTCCTGCAACGGTCTGCCTTGCGATTCCGCTGTATGAGCAGATGGAGGCATTGAAAAAGAATATCAAAGCCATCCTCGCCGGTATTCTCTCCGGCGTGCTGACGAGCCTTACCGTGGTTCTCGCGCTGACGCTGATCTTCAATCTGAATCATAAAATGTATGTAACACTGCTGCCGAAATCCATCACAACGGCCATCGGCATGGGTGTTTCGGAAGAGCTCGGCGGTGCGGTGACGATCACGGTTGCCGTTATCATCATCACGGGTGTGCTGGGAAATATGCTGGCGGAGACGCTCTGCAAGCTGTTTCACATTGAGGAGCCGATTGCAAAGGGCATCAGTATCGGATCGGCCTCCCATGCGATCGGTACGGCGAAGGCCATGGAGATGGGCGATGTCGAGGGCGCGATGAGCAGCCTTTCGATTGCAGTTGCAGGTATTCTGACTGTGGTCGGAGCGTCGATTTATGCGATGTTTATCTAAAAACGAACACTGATAAAAAACAGAAAAAATCCGAGAATGGAAAGCAATGTAAAACTTTCCGTTCCCGGATTTTCTATCCCTGAAATTCTATAACTAAAAATTAAAATTCCGACTGCAGAAACTCTTCAATAAAAAGAAGCGCAGTAGCACTCCGGCCCTTCCGGGTCGATGCAGATATGCTCGAGCGTTCCGCTGTGCATCGAAAGCCCCATCGTCAGATCCTGCACAATCTGCTGCTTCGCCGTCTGGCGGTGCTCATAGATGTACTGATACACACTTTTCTTATTAATCTTTTTTAACGTAATTGTGGTAATACTCTTTTCGTTCACGCAAAAACGTCCTCTCTTTTACCGCTCCATCACATTGATCGACTCGATACCGACGCTTCCGCCGCGCACGACTTCGATCTTGCTGAATTCCTCTTTCATCAGCTTCACAACTGCATCGTTTTTCGTCGCCGTCTGGACAAACTCGAGCAGCAGGCTGTCTTTTCCGTAGTCGATGACCTTCGCCTTGAACGTCTCAGCGATCTGGAACAGCTCGACTTTGTCAGCTGCGCTGCAGTTGAATACCTTGATATACAGAATCTCTTTCATGCGCACAAACACGTCGGTGAAGTCGATGACTTTGATGACCTCGACCATGCGGTTCAGCTGTTTTTTGATCTGCTCAAACGTCTCATCGTCACTGACCGTGGCGATCGTCATACGCGATACGGTCGGGTCCTCGGTCGTTCCGACGGTCAGGCTGTCCAAGTTATAGCTTTTTGCGGAAAAAAGCCCGGAAATCTTGGAAAGGACACCAACCTGGTTTTCTACGTACAGTGAAATCCATCTTTTTTTCATTCCCTTATTCATCGCGCTCTCCTCCTAACAGTCCATAATCATATCTTCGAGCGTTCCGCCCGGCTTGATCATCGGGTAAACCATCTCCTCCGGATCGATGATAAATTCGATGATCGTCGGAGTCTTGGTGTTTTTCTTCGCCTCTTCAAACGCTGCGGCGATATCCTCTTTCTTCATGACGCGGATGCCTTTTGCGCCGTAACTCTCAGCCAATTTGATAAAATTCGGCGTGTATTCCGGGTACTCTTCTCCGTCTGTTCTGCGGGAAAGTGCACCGGCGCGCAGGTTTGTCATGCTGTACCGTTTGCCGTAAAACAGCTTCTGCCACTGGCGTACCATGCCGAGGTATTCATTATTGAAGATACACAGGATGACCGGCAGCTCCTCGAGAACGGCAGTTGCCAGCTCCTGAATATTCATCTGCATACCGCCGTCACCGGAAATCGCGATGACCGGTTTGTCCGGGTTGCCGATTTTTGCTCCGATCGCGCCCGGAAGGCCGTATCCCATCGTTCCAAGGCCGCCGGACATGATGATCTGGCGGTTTTCGGTAATGTCGACGTACTGACTTGTCAGCATCTGGTGCTGTCCGACGTCGGTGACGATAATCGCATCGTCAAACTGCTCGTTGATCGCGTTGAAAATATCGAGCGGTCCCATCACGCCGTTCGGGCGCATCGTCAGCGGATGCTCGTTCTTCCAGGCATCAATCTGGGCAAGCCATTTCGATGTGGAGCATGGCTCTACGTACTCTGCTATCTTCGTGATCGCCTCTTTTGCATCGGCTACGATCGGAATATCGACGTGGATGTTTCGGGAGATCGAAGCTGTGTCGATGTCGATGTGGACAATCTGCGCGTGCGGGGCAAATTCATGCAGCTTTCCGGTGATACGGTCATTGAAACGTGTTCCGATCGAGAACAGCAGATCGCACTCGCTGACTGCCATATTCGCCGCATACGCGCCGTGCATGCCAAGGTTTCCGATGAACAGCGGGTGTTTCGTGGAGATCGCGCCGCGTCCCATAACGGTTGTGACAACCGGCACCTGTGTTTTCTCGACCACTTCGCGGAACACTTCCTGCGCATGTGCGATGTTGACGCCGCCTCCGGCAAGAAACAGCGGGCGTTTTGCTTTTGCGAGCATTTTCAGCGCACGTTTTAACTGGCCGATGTGTACGCTGGTGTTCGGTTTGTAGCCGCGGATGTTGACGTTCTTCGGATACTCTGCGCTGCCGAGCTCTGCCATGACATCTTTTGGAAGATCAATGAGCACCGGGCCCGGTTTTCCGGTGCGGGCGATGTAAAAGGCTTCTTTGATGATGCGTCCGAGATCTTCACGGTTTCTTACCGTCACGCCGTATTTCGTGATGCTGCGGGTGATGCCGACAATATCAACCTCCTGGAATGCATCGTTTCCGATGAGGTGGCGGGCTACCTGTCCGGTGAAGCAGACAAGCGGAACGCTGTCGTAGTTTGCCGTTGCAAGACCGGTGACCAGGTTGGTTGCACCAGGGCCGCTGGTAACGAGGCATACGCCGACTTTTCCTGTCGTTCTCGCATAGGCATCCGCCTCATGCACCAGCGCCTGCTCGTGGCGCGGCAGAACGATTTTGATTTCATCCTGTTTGTAAAGCTCATCGCTGATATCAATGGTGCAGGCTCCCGGATAACCGAAGAGATACTCGACACCCTCCTCCTTCAGAGCCTTTACCAGAAGTTTGTTTCCTGTAATCTGTTTCATATGAAAACCTCCTGTTCTAAATTTGCTGCATAAAAAATCCCCGAACATAAAACACCTTTTCTGTGCCTTACGTTCAGGGAGAATGTTTCCATCCACGGTACCACCTGAATTCCAGAAGAATACGCTTCTGCTCATTCCGTACAGGATTTAACTTTTTTCATCCGATACGGCATCCCGGTAACGTGGGAACTACGTTGGAGCCTACTTGGAAAACATTGCTGTCCGCTTTTTCTGTTCAGTCCACTGCTCGAGGGCTACTTCCGCAGGCACGCTCACGGAGATTCTCACCAGCCATCTCCTCTCTTTGCTTTGCGCCGCCAGGTACTCCTCCCTGTCACTGCATTTTAGGTTTTGTTTTTTCTTAAATTACTGTCTATTATAGTCGGAAATGCCGCTCGTTGTCAATCGTTTCGCGCCCTTTTCTTGACTTTTCGCCCTGCGTGTGCTTTACTTAATCAGGTTTTTCTAATTAAAATAAGGAGTTTATACCCATGATGATTACATACACACAGGAAGAACTCTCTTCCATTGTCCACGCATTTGCTTTCCCGGGAACGATTACAGACTGGACGCCGCACGGGAACGGCCATATCAACGATACGTTTCTGGTGCGCTCTACCGAAAACGGCGTCCTCCGCAAATCGATTCTGCAGCGCATGAACCGCACCGTTTTCCACAATCCAACGGAGCTGATGCAGAATATTGCACAGGTAACATCATTTCTGCGGAAAAAAATCACAGCCGCAGGAGGAGATCCATTCCGCGAGACGCTGAACCTGATTCCGACGACAGACGATGCCTGGTTTTTCGTCGATGAGCGCGGAGAATTCTGGCGCGCATTTCTCTTTATTTCCAATGCGTCCTGCTATGATGCCGTGACAGATCCAAAGCTGTTTTACGAGACCGGTAATGCTTTCGGCCGCTTCCAGCAGATGCTCTCCGATTTTCCGTCCGCCTCTCTTTTCGAGACGATCCCGGATTTCCACAACACACCGCTCCGCTACCAGGCGCTTTTACAGGCGGCGCAGGCGGATCCGAAAGGACGGCTGAAAAACGTTTCGGATGAGATGGCGTTTTTCCTCGACCACGCAGACGATTACGGCGTAGCCGAGCGCATGAAGGCCTCGGGCGAGCTGCCGCTCCGCGTAACGCACAACGATACGAAGCTGAACAACATTATGATTGATGACAAAACCGGCGAGGGCATCTGCGTCATCGACCTAGACACCATTATGCCGGGACTGTCGATCTTTGACTTCGGCGATTCGATCCGCTTCGGCGCGAATACGGCCGCTGAGGACGAACATCGCTGTACGAAAGCACCGGCCTCGAGGGACGTTCGTCGGTACGCAGGGTCGAACTCGCCACCGGCAGGCCGGTCGTCACCAAAAAACTGGACGACAACCTGTTCGGCGAAGGCCTCGCGCTGCTGGACGGCAAGCTGTACCAACTGACCTGGCAGAACAACAAGGCGTTCGTCTACGATCTGGAAACGTTCGACAAAGTCGGCGAATTCGATTACAGCGGCGAAGGCTGGGGACTGACCACCGACGGGAAGCACCTGTATATGAGCGACGGCAGCGAAAAAATCTATGTCCTCGACCCGGAAACTTTCCGGCGGATACGCACGATCGAAGTCTATACCGACCAGAGCAAGGTAGCCTACGTCAACGAGATGGAGTGGATCAAAGGCGAAATCTGGGCCAACGTCTACATGACCGACACCATCATCCGGATCGACCCGCAGACTGGCGCGGTGACCGGAGCGATCGACATGAGCGGACTGCTCTCCGAAGCGGACGTCACGCCGGCGACCGACGTGCTGAATGGCATCGCCTACGACGCCAGAACGGGCCGGATTTTCGTCACCGGCAAAAACTGGAACAAACTATTCGAAATTTCGGTCCATCCGAAGTAGGGCCGACTCCACAATTTACGTATGCTGAAATTTTCGATACACGACCAGAGCGCGCGCCGAATCCTGATCCTCGACGGCGGACTCGGAACGATGATACAGGGCTACGGCCTGAGCGAAGAGGATTACCGCGGAACGCGTTTTGCAGATTGGAAAATCCTGCTGAAAGGGTGCAACGACCTGCTCGTGCTGACCCGTCCGCAAGTGATCGCCGAAATCCACGAAGCCTATCTCAAAGCGGGAGCCGACATCATCTCGACCGACACGTTCAACGCCAGCGCGGTATCGATGGCCGATTACGGGCCTGATGGAAGACTATGATCCGACTGAGGAATTCGGTATTACAGCCGATGAGTAC
>OGWV01001071.1_pt1 | contig 17221 bp, 20 predicted proteins | sample 1576081 | NCBI WGS metagenome assembly OGWV01 (sample SAMEA3541541, study PRJEB24748) | human gut metagenome | biome: human gut; feature: human-associated habitat; material: faeces | place: China | collected 2012 | reverse complement strand
GGGGTGCTCTGCAACCTGCTGGTCGTCTGGATGGTCCAGCCCGCCCTGCAGCTGGGCATCCTGCTGCTGGTGTGCAGCGCCGTGCCGTTTTTGGCGGCAATCACGAACCTGACCGCTCTCGTGCTGAGTCTCTGGCTCAAGGGGCTGCTCTGGCTGGTACGGTGCTGCGCCGCACTGCCGTTTGCGTCGATTTGTCTGCCGCAGCGGTACACGCTGTTTGTGCTGGCTGTGCTGGGCGCGCTGGCAGTCTGCTTCTGGCATGCCAGGCGGCTGCGGCTCTATCTGCCCGCGGCGGCGCTCTGCACAGTGCTGGCCGTGGGGCTGGGTGTCTGGATGCAGCGAGATGTTGTGCAGATCAATCTGGTCGGCGCATCCAACAATCCCTGCGTCGTCTGCGTGCAGAACGGGCAGGCTGTGGTGTTCTTCCGCGGCGGGGAGAGCAACTGGAGCGCCGTGCAGAACTATCTGGCCGGGCGCAGCAGACAGGAGCCCGCGCTGGTCGTTGACTTGCGCGCCAAGCCGACGCAGATGGAATTTTCCGCGGCAGAGATCGTGACGGTGCAGGAGTTTGCCGACTTTACGACCCGTCCGGTGCTTGACGGATTGACGCTGGACCTGTATCATAATAAAAGCGCAAACCTCGCTGTGCTGGGCGTGGGGGAGCGGCACATTGCCGTGGGGGCAGGCAGGCTCGAGCTGGCAGAGCCGGTGCGGGTGGATGTCCTCTGTGCACCGGGCACGCTGTCCGATTCCGTGCGGCCCGACGCAATTTTGTACACCTCTGCCGCACCGCGCTGGCTGGACAACGCTGCAGGCTGCACCCTGCGCTATGGCGAGGACACGCCCGGACTGACCCTGCGCCCGGGCCGCAGCATGATTTGGGAGGAGGCACAGACGATTGCTGTACAGTGAAAAGGAGCTGGAAAAACGCCTGAAGGCAGGCTGCGCGCTCTACTATTTCTACGCATCGGACGAGGCGCTCGTCCACACGGCGGCGCAGAAGACGCTGAAATATCTGAACCGCGACGACCCCGAGACGACGGTGCTGGACGGGCCGACCCCCTCGGTGGAGGAGATCGTGCTAGCTGCCGGTACGATTTCATTCTTCGGCGGCAAACGCCTGGTACTCATGCCGCTGATCCGTCCGTCAACCTATTCCGACAAGGATTTGCAGGAGCTTTGCGACACGCTGGCCGACACCGAGAACGCCATCTTTGTGCTGACGAGCATCATCGAGGAGAGCTACGGCAAACTGCGCCCCGGCAAGCGGGAGCAAAAGCTCATTGCCAGCTGCGAGAAACTCGGCTACTGCGTGCAGCTCAACCGCCCCACGGGCGCGGCTTTACAGGCCATGGCCCGCGATTGGGCGAAGGAGGCCGGTGCGGACTTTGCCCCCGGCGCCGAAGCTGCGCTGCTGGCCCGCTGCGGCGAGGATCAGTTCCTGCTTAAAAATGAGGTCGAAAAGCTGGCCGCGCTGGCCAACTACAGCACAATTACAAAAGAAATGGTCAGCCGGCTCGGCACAGTCACGCTCGACGCGGACACGTTCGATATGGTTAAGCTGCTGACGAGCGGCCAGGCCGATAAGGCCCAGCAAAAGCTGAAAACGTTGCTGGCGCTGCAAAACGAGCCGATCATGATTACCGGCGCACTCATCAGCAACTATCTGGATCTGTACCGCGTGCTGCTGGGCCGCCGCAGCCGCCGGGGCCTCGGTGATGTGGCCAAGGACTTTGGCTACAAGGGCAATTGGAATTACCGCCTCAATTCTACCGAAAAAACCGCGTTGCGCTTCAAGCGTGCCCAGCTGGAGGACTGCCTGCACATCCTGCAAAGACTGGACACCGACCTGAAAAGCAGCAAGCTGGACGCCGACCTTTTAATGCAGAAGGCGCTGTGTGAGCTGGCGCTGGCCGGGAGGGCATAAATGCTGAAATTGGAACAAGCCCTGCTGGTGGAGGGCAAATACGACGCCGCACGCCTTAGCAATATCGTGGACGGCACGATCCTGACGACGGACGGCTTCCGGGTGTTCAAGGACGGCGCGCTGCAAAGGCTGCTCAAGCGCATTGCTGCAGCGCAGGGGCTTATCATTTTGACAGACTCCGACGCCGCCGGGTTCAAGATTCGCCACTTTGTCACGGGTCTTGTCGGCGCGGAGCATGTCCTGCAGGCCTACGTCCCGGCGATTGCGGGCAAGGAGTCACGCAAGGCCGAGCCCGGCAAGGAGGGACTGCTCGGCGTCGAGGGCGTATCCGACGATTTGATTGTACAGGGCCTTGAAACCGCCCTGGCAAGTAAAACTGCTTGCCAGCAGAAAACGACCCAGTCGCGCTCCATCACGTACACCGATTTGTACGACTGGGGCATCTCCGGCACGACCAACAGCGCCGAGAACCGCCGGGTGTTTTTGCGCCGCCTCGGTCTGCCGCCGCGGTTGAGCAAAAAGGAGCTGCTGCAGGTGCTCAACACACTCTACACCTACGACGCTCTGAACGCCGAAATCAAAAAGCTATAAAAAATGCCCGGAACCGTGCAAGTGGTTCCGGGCATTTTTTATACGCGAGTAACGCGATCAGACTTCCAGCTTTTCTAATTCTGCCATCCACAGCGTATTGCAGGCGTCGCTGGGCATACGCCAGTCGCCGCGGGGGGACAGCGTGACCGAGCCGACCTTCGGGCCGTCGGGCAGACAGCTGCGCTTGAACTGCTGGGCAAAGAAGCGGCGGTAGAAATTCTTCAGCCACGCCAGCAGGACCTCCGGCTCATACCGGCCGTCAAAGGCTGTGCGGGCCAGATGGTAGATTTTTGTCGGACTGAACCCAAAGCGCAGCACATAGTAGAGATAGAAGTCGTGCAGCTCATACGGGCCGACGAGTTTTTCGGTCTGCTGGGCAATCGTGCCGTCTGCGGCGGTGGGCAGCAGCTCGGGGCTGACGGGGGTGTCCAGAATATCCACCAGCACGTCCCGCAGCGTGTCATTGCCGCAGGTGTCGGCCACGTACTGCACAATATGGCGCACCAGTGTTTTCGGTACGCCGGTGTTGACGCCGTACATGCTCATGTGGTCGCCGTTATAGGTGGCCCAGCCCAGCGCCAGCTCGCTTAAGTCGCCGGTGCCGATGACAAAGCCGCCGTTCTTGTTGGCATAGTCCATCAGCTCCAGAGTGCGCACGCGGGCCTGACAGTTTTCAAACGTGACATCGTACTTGTCGGCGGGCTGGCCGATGTCCGCAAAGTGGCTCTTGACGGTCTCGGTGATGTTGATCTCGCCGAACGTCACGCCCAAAGCCTCGCACAGAATCTCGGCGTTGGAGCGGGTGCGCTTCGTCGTGCCGAAGCAGGGCATCGTCAGGGCCACAATATCCTTCGCGTCGCGGCCCAGCACCTTACAGGCGCGCACGGCCACCAGCAGGGCCAGGCAGCTGTCCAGCCCGCCGGAGATACCCAGCACGCCGCACTTGGCGTGGGTGTGCTCCATGCGCTTGGCAAGGCCCTCGGCCTGGATGCGCAGAATCAGCTCGCACCGCTCGGCGCGGGTCGCGGCGTCCTGCGGCACAAACGGCGTGCAGGAGACAGGGCGGATCAGCGCCAGCTCCACGGGCGGCAGCTCAAATTCCACAGTGGTGTAGCCGTTCGTTTCCGGCATAAACGTCGTGTTGCGCTGGCGCTCCTGCACCATGCGGACCAGGTCCAGCTCAGTCACGGCATCCTCGCCCGCAAACGGTGCAGCGTCGGCCAGCAGACTGCCGTTCTCGGCAATCAGGTTGTGGCCCGCAAACGTCATGTCGGTGGTGCTTTCGCCGTGGCCTGCGTCGGCGTAGAGGTACGCACACAGCAGACGTGCGCTCTGCCCGCAGACCAGCGCACGGCGGTAGGCTGCCTTGCCGACGGTTTCATCGCTGGCGGACAGGTTTGCCACAACGGTAGCCCCGGCCAGTGCGTGGGCACAGCTCGGCGGGATGGGAGACCACAGGTCCTCGCAGACCTCGGCTGCCAGCACAAAGGCGGGCAGTTGTTTGCAGGCAAACAGAAGGTTCGTGCCGATCAGCGTCTCCTGCCCGGCCAGCTCGATGCACTCGGGCTCACGCATACCGGGGATAAAGTGGCGCTTCTCGTAAAACTCGCCGTAGTTGGGCAGGTGTACTTTCGGCACCAGACCCAGCAGCTCACCGTTGCAGAGTACCGCCGCACAGTTGTACAGCTTGCCGTTATGGCGCACAGGCAGGCCGACGAGGACAACGACGTTCAGTCCCTCGCTGGCCTTCAAAATCGCGGCAAGGCCGTCCTCGGCCCCACGCAACAGGGTATCCTGCAAGAACAGGTCACTGCAGGTGTAGCCGGTCAGCGCAAACTCCGGCAGGCAGAGCAGCTGCACATTTTTTTCGGCGTACTCGCGCATGACGCCGATGATCTGGTCGGCGTTGTAGGTGCAGTCGGCCACGCGCAGGGCGGGGCTGGCCGCAGCAGCGCGGATAAAGCCGTTTTCAAAAGCGGGAAAGCTGTACTTCATAGCCAAACTTCCTTTATCATAATCTATAAAAACTATCATAGCACAGTGGGCGAATTGCCGCAAGTGCGGGTTTTGTAGGGAAAATTTATTTTTCAAAAAGTAATATATACTTGACATAATGTAAGGCGCGTGCTATAGTAAAGTCACAGCAAGAGGAAAGGAAACGAAGGCAATGGCAAAGAATCTAAAGCTGAAGGCCGCCCGCGCTGCGCTGGATATGACCCAGGCGGATCTGGCGGCGGTGGTGGGCGTGTCCCGCCAGACCATCAACGCCATTGAAAAAGGGGAGTATAACCCTACGATCAACCTTTGCCGCAGCATCTGCAAGGTGCTGGGCAAGACATTGGACGAGCTGTTCTGGGAGGAATGAGCGATGAACATAAAAGAATTTTTTAAGCGCGACAATCTTGATGAAATGCAAAAGCAGACCCTTTTAAAAATTGAGTCCTGCGGCTTCTGGGCGCTGTGGGTGCTGCTGCTGGCGGCGCTGATCATCGAAAGTCTGCTGGGCTTTACCCCGCGGGAGATGGCGGCAGAATGGTTTATCTTTATGCTGGGGAGTGCCTATTCGGTCCTGAGTGATCTGCGTGCCGGTATCTGGGACCGCCGCTTGAAGCCGAATACGAAAACCAATGTCGTTGTGTCCGTTGCGGGCGGTGCTGTCGTGTTTGTGTGGGGGCTTATCAAATTTGCAGCGCTTGGCGCGGGTATTGCGGTGCTGCAGGCGGTCATCATGGGGGTCTGTACCTGGGTGCTGTGCTTTGCATTGCTGCAGCTCAGCATGAAGGCTTACAAAAAGCGCCACGCTGAGTTGGAAAACCCAAAGGAGGACGACGATGAAAACGAATAAAAAAGAGCTGACTGTCTTTGCGCTCTGTGCTTACGCAATTCCGTTTCTGATGATGCCGCTTTTGTACATCTGCCTGCAAAACGGGCGGGACACCTCGATTTTTGCCAACGCCCAGATGTTCTACCCGGCGGCGGGCGTTATGCTGGCGTTCTTGCTGGCAAGACGGCAGGGAACGCCAAAGCGGTTTTACATCCTGCACATCGCGGCCACTGCGCTGATGCTCGCCATGAGCGTTCTGTCTGCGTTCCTGCCGCAGGAGGGCTGGCTGAATATTGCAAACTTTGTCATCATTATCGCGTCGGTGCTGGGCTGGATCTTCCTGCTGACCGAGAAAAAGACAAAGCGCGAAGACTACGGTCTGTGCCTGCACGGCAAATTCCTGACGGCGTTTGCCATCTGTGCCTACTTCCTCGTCGTCAAAACCGGCATGGTCTTTCTTTCCGTGGCGCTGCAGGGCGGTGATAGCTGGGCTGAATATCTGGCCTACTGGCGCACATCTGCACCGTGGGTTATGGCAGTGGTGCTTGTACCGAACTTCTTTTTGAGCTTTCTGCCGTTTTTTGGCGAGGAATACGGTTGGCGCTACTACCTGACGCCAGCCCTGCAAGGCCGCTTCGGCGCACGGCGCGGCGCACTGGCCGTTGGTGTGCTGTGGGGCCTGTGGCATCTGCCGCTGAATCTTTTCTTCTACAGTCCCGATACCTCACTGCAGAGCATTGCCGCACAGCTTGTTGTCTGCGTGACGCTCGGTGTATTTTTCACCTTTGCGTATGAGAAGTGCGGCAAAAATATCTGGCTCCCCGTGGTGCTGCACTACCTCAACAACAGCATGGTCTTAGTCTGGACCGGTACGGCGGATATTTCAAATCAGATCATCAGCTGGACAGATGTGGCAATCAGTGCCATCATGTATGGGGTTGTATTCCTGCCATTTCTGGCAGCAAAGTGCTACCGCAAGAATAAATAAAAAACAGGTGCAGCCCTTTAAATGGGGTTGCACCTGTTTTTTGATTGCCGTCAGACCTCAAACGCCTTATGCAGGGCATCGAGGGCGGTGTCCTCGTCCTGCTGGCGGATCAGCAGGGAGATGTCAAGGTCGCTCGTTGTGATGAGCACGATTTCAATACCTGCACCGGCCAGTGCGGCCAGCGCACGGGCGGCGACGCCGCAGCTGGTGACCATCTCCTCACCAAAGAGGTTGATCTTGCTGTAGCCGCCGGAGACCAGCGGGGGATTGGCCTTGGCTGCGGCGGGCAGAGCCTTCATAACGGCGGCAAAGTTGTCATAGCTCGTCGTAAAGCTGAAATCTACCGCGGAGCCGCGGGGCGCGCTCTGGCAGATCATATCGACCACAATACCGGCCTTGGCAAAAACGTCCAGGTGCTCGGCCAGGCTCTGTGCGCTGTACTGGGCACCGGGGAAGGTGGTGAGCATAATGTTCTGCTCGCTGCTGATCTTGCTGACACCGTACATAAAAATCATCCTTTCATTCAATCTAACGTGAGGAACTCCTCGTCAATCGTACTGCGGAGCATGCTCTCTATGTATTCGCGGGAGAGGGTGAACTCTCCGTGTGCTGCACCCAATTCGTCTGTGTACTGGCTGTAGGGGATGACCCGGATATTCTTGTACCCAGCCTCATACTGGCTGATAACGCAGTGCAGCTTCGGGTCACGGATGGCAATGCTCACACTGCCGTCAGGCTGGGTCGTCTTATCAAAATACACGTCCAGAATCGCGCCGATGACATTATCGCGCGAGGACTGCGCGTTGATGAAGTTGCCCAGGCTGTAGACGATGAAGGTCGTGTTGCCGTTTGCGCCGGTCAGCCATGCGGCGTTCTGTACTACATGCGGGTGGGTGCCGATGATGACATCGACGCCCTGGTCGGCCAGCCACTGAGCAGTCTCCCTTTGAAAGTCGTTGACCTCGTGCGTGCCCTCGGTGCCCATGTGGGCGCTGACGATAAGAACATCGCAGTTCGGGCGCATATCGGCGATCTGTTTGGCAATCGTTTCATGGTCGTCCAGATACACAACGCCATAGTCTGTGCCGGACGGCGTGGGCAGGCCGTTGGTGTGCTCCGTATAGGAGAGATAGCCGAACGTGATGCCGTTGACGGTTTGGTAGGCGTAGTTGTCATAGGTCTCCAGATTGTAAAAGCCCATTGTGACCACATCGTCCGGCATGGCAGCCCAGTGTGCCATGGATGCCTCAATGCCCGACGCCCCCTTGTCGTAGCTGTGATTGTTGGAGAGACTGAACACGCGGAAGCCCAAATTATACAGCGTGTCGGTGATCTCGCCGGGGGTGGAGAACATCGGATAGCCGCTGGCGGCGAACTCGTCGTTGACGAGCGTCTCCTGATTGAGCCAGTTCACATCAAACTGGTCGTAGTAGCCCTGCACGGCTGCGTAGGCGGCGTCAAAATCGTAGTGGTCGCCGCCGCGCTCCTTAGCCTGCAAAAAGATACCATCGTGAATCAGGTCGTCGCCCGTGGCGGAAAAGTGCACGGTCTCGACGGTGGGCGTCGGCTCGGGGGTGGGCTCCGGTGTAGCGGTTGGTTCCGGCTCTGCCGGCATATCCACGACTACGGGCTGCGGATTGACCGCGGGCAGGGTCACAGCCTGATTGCCGACGCCCAGCAGAGAGCCGACAACTACGCCACCGACGCCCAGTGCGATGACCGCGCAGGCGGCAAGGTCGTTGCCGTTCATTCGCATATCAGTTTACCTCGCAGCAGGTCGGTCATCGTGTAATAGCCAGGGGCCAGCGCAGCAATATAGAGCGCTGCCTGTACGGCACCGTCGGCAAAGACGCCGCGGCTGCCCGCGCTGTGGCTCAGCGTCACGACCTCGTCGGGGCCGCAGAACAGCACATCGTGCTCGCCCACAATGCCGCCGCCGCGGATGGAGCTGATGCCCAGCTCCTGTGCGCCGCGCTTCTGGCGAACCTGCGTGCGGTCATAGACGTACTCATATTTGCCGTTCGCCTCGGTGTTGATGGCGTCGGCAATCATCAGCGCTGTGCCGCTGGGCGCGTCCAGCTTGTTATGATGGTGCTTCTCGATGATCTCAATGTCAAACTCGCCGCCCAGGATCTTCGTAGCCTGGCGGGCCAGCTCGATCAGCACGTTGACACCCACCGACATGTTTGCGCTGCGGAAGATCGGCGTCCTGGTGCTGGCAGCCTCCAGTGCAGCCTCATCCTCCCTGGAAAGGCCGGTGGAGCAGATGACGCAGGGCAGACCGTTGGCGGCACCGTACTGCGCCGCTGCAACCGCCCCGGCGGGTGAGGAAAAATCGATGATGACGCCCTTGCAGGGCAGTGCGTCAAACCCGGCGTAAACGGGGATTTCGCCGATCCGCCCGGCTTCGCAATCCACACCGGCGACGATGCGGCAATCCTCGCGCGCACCGATCTTCTCGACCAGTGCGCGGCCCATGCGGCCATAAATGCCCTGAATGATAATATCCGTCATGTGTTATTGTTCCTTTCATGCAAAAGTCGTGCAAAAGCAAAAAGCCGACCCGCGGCATGGCAGTGGGTCGGCTGTGAAATTATTTCAGCAGGCCGAACTCCTGCATGGCAGTCTCCAGCTGCGCCTGCACTGCGGCGGAGGGCGCAACGAGCGGCAGACGGCAGTCGCCGGCATTCCAGCCAAGGCGGTTCATGGCCCACTTGACCGGGATGGGGTTGACGTCGGCAAACAGTGCCTTGATAAGCGGCACCGCCTTGAGCTGCATGGACAAGCTCTCGGCAGTCTCACCGGCGAACCATTTGGCGCAGATGTCATGGGTGTACTGCGGGGCTACGTTGGACAGCACGCTGATCACGCCCTTGCCGCCCAGAGCCAGCAGCGGCACGATCTGGTCATCGTTGCCGGAGTAAATGTTCAGGCTGTCACCGCAGGCCGCCGCGATCTCGGCCACGTGGCTGATGTTGCCGCTGGCCTCCTTGACGGCGTTGATGTTCGGGTGCTTCGCAAGCTCGGCCAGCGTGGCGGGCGTCAGGTTGCAGCCCGTGCGGCTGGGCACATTGTACAGGATGCAGGGGATATGCACGGCGTCCGCAATGGCTGTGTAGTGGGCCAGCAGGCCAGCCTGGCTCGTCTTGTTGTAGTAGGGCGTGACCAGCAGCAGTGCGTCGGCACCGTCGGCCTCAGCCTGCTGGGACAGCCAGATGGCGTACTTCGTGTCGTTGGAGCCGGTACCCGCAATCACCGGGACGCGGCCTGCCGCCTTTTTGACGGTATAGCGGATGCACTCGGTGTGCTCCTCGTCGGTCAGCGTCGGGGACTCACCCGTCGTGCCGCAGATGACAATGGCATCCGTGCTGTGGGCAATCTGGTCGTCGATGATGCGGCCAAGCTCGTCATAGTTGACGCTGCCGTCGGTGTTCATCGGGGTGATGATCGCCACGGCGGCACCGGTAAATACGGGTCTCTTCATACGAATTCTCCTTACACCAAGGCTGCCATGCGCAGCCAATCAGTCAAAATAGCCCTTGGCAGCCAGCAGCTCGGCCAGCAGCACCGCGCCGCCGGCAGCGCCGCGCAGCGTGTTGTGGGACAGGCAGACGAACTTGTAGTCGTACTGGTTATCCTCACGCAGACGGCCAATGCTGACAGCCATGCCGTTTTCCAGCATACGGTCCAGCTTGGGCTGCGGGCGGTCATTTTCCTCAAAGTAATGCAGGAACTGCTTCGGGGCACTGGGCAGCTCCAGATCCTGTGCGGGACCGTGGAATTCCTTCCAGGCCTGCAGAATTTCTTCCTTAGAAGGCTTATTCTCAAAGCGCACGAACACCGCGCCCATGTGGCCGTCAGAGACAGGCACGCGCAGGCACTGGGCCGTAAAGCGGGGAGACTCGGCCGAGACGATCTTGTCGCCCTCGATGTGGCCCCACAGCTTCAGCGGCTCCTGCTCGCTCTTTTCCTCCTCGCCGCCGATGTAGGGAATGACGTTGTCGAGAATGTCGGGGAAGGTCTCAAACGTCTTGCCTGCGCCGGAGATGGCCTGATAGGTGCAGACGAGCACGTCAGAAATGCCGTATTTGCGCAGGGGATGCAGGGCAGGCACATAGCTCTGCAGGCTGCAGTTGGACTTGACGGCCACAAAGCCACGCTTGGTGCCCAGGCGCTTGCGCTGGGCAGGGATGATGTCGATGTGGTCGGCGTTGATCTCGGGTACGACCATCGGCACGTCAGGGGTAAAGCGGTGCGCGCTGTTGTTGGACACGACCGGGCACTCGGCCTTGGCGTAGGCCTCCTCCAGTGCCTTGATCTCGTCCTTCTTCATGTTGACGGCGCAAAAGACAAAATCGACCTTGGCGGCGACCTCCTCCACATTGGCGGCGTCCAGCACGACCATCTTTTTAACGCTCTCGGGCATGGGGGTCTTCATCAACCAGCGGCTGCCGACGGCCTCCTCATAGGTTTTGCCAGCGCTGCGCGCGCTGGCCGCAAGGGCAACCAGATTAAACCAGGGATGATTTTCCAGCAGCGTAATAAAGCGCTGGCCGACCATACCGGTTGCACCGATAACACCAACATTGTACTGTTTCATCCTGACCAAGACCTTCCTTTCACGATACCCTTCCTTATATCTATGCGGCTCCCACGGAAATTTGCACAGATAATAAAAAAACCGGCTTGAAAACCGGCACAAAATGCAATATAATATCATATTGCATATAACACAGCGCAACACACTGTTTTACAGCGTGACAGTCCCGCACCTGTTCGGCTGCGGACCCAGAAAATGCGTGCCGCGCATTTTCTTCGGCGAAGAACCCTTTCCCGGCTCTCGCCCCTGGCAGGGCATGATGAAAACCGGTACTGATGCGCTTCGCGCCTCTGTGTTTGGATTCATTATAATATTCCCACATAAGAATGTCAAGACAATAACGCTTTAAAGTAAAAAAGGATGATACAAAAATGCTCAAAAAAGATTTCTGGTACGACCTGCCGAAGGAGCTGATCGCGCAGGAGCCTGCCGACCCCCGCGATGCCGCCCGTTTGATGGTGCTGGACCGCAAAAATGATAAGATCCTGCACTCGGTATTCCATGAGCTGCCGCATTATCTTGAAAAGGGCGATCTGCTCGTTGTCAATAACTCCAAGGTTCTGCCTGCCCGCCTGATGGGCACCAAGGTGCCCACAGGCGCTGTCTGCGAGCTGCTGCTGCTCCGCCAGGTCAAGGGCGATACCTGGGAGTGCCTGGCCCGCCCCGGCAAGCGGATGCAGCCGGGCACGAAGGTGGAGTTCGGCGACGGCAGCCTGACCGCCGTGGTGGATGAGACGCTGCCTGACGGCAATAAGTATGTGACCTTTACCTACGACACCGAGACACTGTACGAGAAGCTGGACGAGTTCGGCAAGATGCCGCTGCCGCCCTACATCACGAAGCAGCTCGAGGATCAGAGCCAGTACCAGACCGTCTACGCCAAGGAACTGGGCAGCGCTGCCGCGCCCACCGCGGGCCTGCACTTTACCCCGCAGCTGATGGATACGATCCGCTCCCGCGGTGTCAACATTGCCGAGGTCACGCTGCATGTCGGCCTGGGCACCTTCCGTCCCGTGAATGAGGAATCCATTGAGGACCATCAGATGCACAGCGAGTGGTACTCCGTCAGCGAGGAAACGGCGAAGCTCATCAACGAGACCCGCGCCGCGGGCCACCGCGTCATTGCCGTGGGCACAACGAGCTGCCGCACGCTGGAATCTGTCTGGGCTAAGTACGGCAAGATCGTGCCGTGCAGCGGGAATACCAGCATCTTCATCTATCCCGGCATCGAGCTGAAAGCCATCGACGGCCTGATTACGAACTTCCACCTGCCGGAGAGCACCCTTATCATGCTGATTGCTGCCTTCTACGGCTACGACAAGACGATGGCCGCCTACAAGGTCGCCGTTGAGGAAAAGTACCGCTTCTTCAGCTTTGGCGATGCGATGTTCATTCGGTAACAGAAAATATCTTTTGCGAAAGCGCCGGGGCAGATCTTCGGCGCTTTTGTTGTGATGCGAGGGGGCACTGCATGGAGCAGGGCAGACTGTTCAAAATCGTGTATCATCTGTTGGACAAGGGCAGAGCCACGGCTCCCGAGCTGGCAGAAAAATTTGAAGTATCGGTAAGAACGATTTACCGCGACCTGGATGCCATCAGTACTGCCGGGATACCGATTTATACTGTGCAGGGAAAGGGCGGGGGTATTTTTATCCTGCCGGAGTTTGTGCTGGAGAAATCGCTGCTGACGCCGCAGGAAAAAGAGCAAATTTTGATGGCACTGCGGGGCCTTGCCGCCGCGGAAGACAGCCGGACCGATGAACTGCTTACCAAATTGGGCGGGCTTTTCCGGGTGCAGGGCGTAAATTGGATCGAGGTCGATTTTTCCGACTGGCACAAAAATACGGCGGGTGCGGAGCTGTTCGACGAGCTCAAAAGGGCTGTTTTCAGTTGTCGCAGGGTCAGCTTTTCGTATTTTGCGGGCGAAGGCGGCGGCACTGTCCGCACGGTGGAACCAGTCAAGCTGATTTTCAAGAGCAAGGACTGGTATTTGTACGGCTTCTGCCTTTTGCGAAACGACTACCGCTTTTTTAAGCTGACCCGCATCAAGGATTTGACGCTTCTGCCGGAGACCTTCCTGCGCAGGAAGGCGGATGTCCCGGAGCTAAAACCGACGATACAGCAGGAGCGGCTGATTTCGGTAAGGCTGAAGTTCTCCCCGGCGGCTGCCTTCCGCGTCTATGACGAATTTACCGATACCGTGGAGAAGGATGCGCAGGGAAGCCTGTATGTGACCGTCGATATGCCAGAAAGAACGCTGTATAGCTACATTTTGTCCTATGGTGACGCAGTTGAAATCCTGGAGCCCGACGAATTGCGGCGCAGCATGAAAGAAAAGCTGACCCGCATGGCAGAAAAATATAAAACATGACAGGGGGTGTCATGCTTTCTGCGGTATTCTGAAAAGCGCAAGGAGGCGCTTTTTATGAAATACGAATGGAGAAGGCAGGAAAAGCAGCTTTACGGTGCAAAAACAACCCCTGCCTTGGTGACGGTTCCGACACAAAGCTGCATCATGATAAACGGTGAAGGAAACCCGAATGACACGGATTTTTCAAACCGCGTATCGGTATTGTATTCCGTGGCCTATGCGGTCAAAATGGCTTACAAAAAGACTGCAAAGGGCGAGTATGACGACTTTGCCGTGTACCCACTGGAGGGCGTCTGGCAGAAAATTGAGAACTGCGAGCTCATCAAGGAAAAGCTGCGCTACACTCTCGTGATCCGCCAGCCGGATTTTGTCGGAGAGGACGGCGTGTGCGCTGCGCTGGAACGTACAAAACACCGAAAACCAAACCCGCTCTTGGAAGAAGTCTGCTTCGGCACCGTGCCGGGCGAAACCTGTGTGCAGCTTTTGCATGTCGGCGCGTATGACGATGAGCCGGTTTCTTTCGCAAAAATGGACGAATTTGTACACGCCCATAGCCTGATGCGCACGGAGGAAGGCCACCAGGAAATCTACCTGAGCAATGCCACCCGCACAGAAAAAAACAGGCTCAAAACCATTTTGCGCTATAGGGTAAAATAATTTTCCCGGCGGGGGTAGTGATCCTGCCGATTTACAGTTGACGAACCACGGATTTTCTTTTATAATAATCTATTAGGCGGTGCAGGGAAAAAGCCCCCTGCGCCGCCTTTTTCGATGAAATACTTTTAAAACGGAGATAGAAAGCTATGCCTTACCGCCTTATCAAACAGGAAGGGGCTGCCCGCCGCGGCGAATTTACCACGGTGCACGGCACGGTCCAGACCCCTGCGTTCCAGAATGTCGCCACGGCTGCCGCCATCAAGGGCGGTCTGTCGGCGCTGGACCTCAAGGACATCCGCGCACAGGTCATGCTGTGCAACACCTATCATCTGCACCTGCGCCCGGGCGACAAACTCGTGGCTGAGATGGGCGGTCTGCACAAGTTTACCAAGTGGGATGGCCCCATCCTGACCGACAGCGGCGGCTTTCAGGTGTTCAGTCTGGCCAAGCTGCGCCATATTACGGAGGAGGGCGTGACCTTCAACTCCCACCTCGACGGCCACCGTATCTTTATGGGACCGGAGCAGAGCATGCAGATTCAGGCAAACCTTGGCTCTACGATTGCCATGGCCTTTGACGAGTGCGTCGAAAACCCGGCTACCTACGAGTACGCCAAGAACAGCTGCGCCCGCACGGCCCGTTGGCTGCTGCGCTGTAAGGACGAGATGAACCGCCTGAAGCATGAGGAAAAGGCCGTCAATCCCGACCAGCTGCTGTTTGGCATCAACCAGGGCTGCACGTTCGCCGACCTGCGCGTTGAGCACATGAAGCAGATCGCCGAGTATGATCTGGACGGCTACGCCATCGGCGGTCTGGCCGTCGGTGAACCCGCCGAGGTCATGTATGACATCATCTCTGCCGTAGAGCCGTTTGCGCCGAAAAACAAAATCCGCTATCTGATGGGCGTCGGCACGCCGGGCAACATCATTGAGGGCGTCTACCGCGGCGTTGATCTGTTCGACTGCGTTATGCCCAGCCGCAACGCGCGCCACGGGCATCTGTTCACCTGGGACGGCATCATCAATATCAAGAACCTGAAATACGAGCGCGACGAGTCGCCCATCGACCCGCACTGTGACTGCCCGGTCTGCCGCAATTTCTCCCGCGCGTATATCCGCCATTTGCAGAAAGCAGACGAGCTGCTGGGCATGCGCCTGGCTGTCATGCACAACCTGTACTTCTACAATCACCTGATGGAGCGCATCCGCGAGGCACTGGACAACGGCACCTTCCAGCAGTTCCACGACACCTATGTGCATAAACTTGATACCCGCATCTGATTTTTCCGGCAAAATGCTTGCACAATGCGCATTTATCCGATATAATAGAAGAAATCGTTATTTTAAGGAGTATACTTGCTATGATCCAGTTTCTGAATGCCGCCACCGGCACGGCTACCACGGCTGAAATGCTGATGAGCTTCCTGCCGATGATCCTTATCATCGTGTTCATGATCGTCCTGATCTATGAATATAATGCATAGCACTCTCCTCAAGATGCGCGATTTCTTCCCCGGTCAGCTTGCGTGTCACTTTCGCAGGCCGTCCCATCACCATACTTCCATCCGGGATCGTCTGATTTTCAAGCACAAGACTTCCCGCTGCAACAAGACAGTTCTTTCCGATCACACTTTTGTTCATCACGATCGCGCCCATTCCAATCAGGGTATTATCACCGACCTTGCATCCGTGAATAATCGCATTATGTCCGACGGTCACATGATTTCCAAGGATTGCAGGATCTACCTGCGATGTATGAATTGTGCAGTTATCCTGCACATTCGTTCCCTCTCCAATGATGATCGGATTATCATCGCCACGCAGAACTGCACCAAAAAGCACCGTGCTGTGTGCCCCGATACTGACATCCCCGATCACCACAGATTCTTTTACGATATTCGCTGATTCTGCGATTGTTCCACTTGAATCCAACATATTGCTACGCCTTCCTTCCAATTTTCTAATGGCTTTGTCATTCCGAAAGCCTCCATTTCTACCTGTACCCTAGTCCTGTACACCAGCCAGGTCTTTCATCTTCTCTTTTGTAAAATGATTGAACAATGCGATCACCCGTCTGCTTCTCCAATCGTTTCTGCCGGATGGTGTGTAAGATCAGTTCCACAAGAACAAACACGCTGTAAAGCCCCAGCGTTGTGTTGCCAAGATTATAGCACAAAAATTCCCGCAATGCGAATATCTCTATCCACATCGCGGGAATTTGTATATCGGTTCCGCTATTCTTTTACATTTTACTGTGCTTCTGCCTCCGTAATCGGTGTTGTCTTCTCTGTTGTCATATCAAACCGGTAATATTCCGGATCCTTATTCTCTTCGTTCGGAATATCAACAAAATCAAATGACTTTGCGCCTACCGTCTGAAGCATCACATCTCCATGCTCATATTTTGAGCTGACCTTAAGTACGGATGTCACATTCTTTCCATTTAAGTCACAACTCCACACAGTCATATCATGAAGACCTTCAGTTACAGAAACATACTTTGCATAATATATCTTTTTGCCTACAATCTGCGACTGGGAAGTATTCTGTCCAAGCTTCTTAACCTTCTCTAATCCCTTGGATGTAATCTTGTAGATATACTGCGGGAATGGCGAGATATCGGTCGGTGTATAATTGGATGTAATCATATATTTTCCAGATGCATTGAGGATGGCAAAATTCTTTCTGGCACACTGGAACTTATTTGTCTTCCAATTGTTCCTGACACTGGACGGAGAGATGGACGAAGACCAGGCGGCAGGAATTGCGCAGTACATAGCAACGGAGGTTGGTAATGATACAACAGACCGTATTACGATTTTAGATTCTGATACGAATATGCTTTTTTCCGGCGGAGACAGCAGTTCAAACGCTGGTAAGGCGAGCAGTAATCTTTCGTACAGAACGAAAGTGGAAAATCAGTTCAAGAGCAATGTCAAAGATGTTGTTATGGGAACGAATGTCTATGATAACGTAGAAGTTGGTATGAACCTGGCACTGGATTTTGATAAAGAGAAAGTGACAGACCATCAGTACTATGTAGAAGATGGACAGGAACAGGGATATCTGGATAAAGAGAGTATCTATGAGTCAGAATCCACCGGAGGAGCAGCGGCAGTTCCGGGAACGGATTCTAATGATGATACCACTTATATGATGCGGGATGGTGAAACTACATCATCTACCATTTCAGATATTACCAGAGATTACTCCATCGGCCTGATCGACAGGGTGCAGGACGCGCTTCTGCAGGGCGCGTACACC
>OGWV01001069.1_pt1 | contig 17226 bp, 20 predicted proteins | sample 1576081 | NCBI WGS metagenome assembly OGWV01 (sample SAMEA3541541, study PRJEB24748) | human gut metagenome | biome: human gut; feature: human-associated habitat; material: faeces | place: China | collected 2012 | reverse complement strand
CGGAATCGAAATTGATGCATTAAATGGTTACCCAGGTGTTTACACTAAGCGCTGCATCGAGAAATTACGTCCTGGTGCGAAAGCCAATACTGATAAGCCAGATGAACTTTATCCTGTTCTTCTAGAACTTATGGCAGAAAGTGGCAATCCTTCAACACAGGCAAAGTGGGTTTCTGCAATGGCATATATTGACTCTGAAAAAGAGGTATTTGCAACAGAATACTTGCTGGGTGACATGTGTCCTTGCGCAGGGGAGAGAGTATTCGGATTTGACCAGTATTTCAGACCAACTGGTTTGAACAAGACACTTTCCGAACTGAGTCCTGAAGAAAAGGACAATTATGGTCCAAGAAAGAGAGCTTTTGAAAGCATCTTAAATCAGCTTTAAAGTAACAAGGAGGAATTCTAAATGAAAGAAATTAAATTAAAAATTGAAGGAATGCATTGTACAGGATGTTCAAGCAGATTAGAAAAGGTATTAAACAATACAGATGGTGTAGAAAGTGCTACAGTTAGTTTTGAGAAAAAACAAGCAATAATCACATATAATGAAAGTCAAACAGATATCGAACAAATAAAACAAATTATTCAGGATGCCGGATTCAAAGGAGAATAAGTATGAAAAAAGTATTATTAAAAATTGATGGAATGACATGTAGTGCTTGTTCATCAGGACTAGAAAAGTTTTTAAATAAGCAAGATGGAATAGAAACTGCGTCAGTCAATTTAATTATGAATAATGCAAGTATTAAATATGATGATTCAAAATTAACTTTAGAACAAGTGGAAAAATTTGTAGATAAAGCAGGATTTACAAGTTTAGGAATAGACAATTTAGAAAAAGAAGAAAAGAAAAAATCAAATGAGAAATACAGATTAATAGGAATTTCAGTAATTTCAATATTAATATTATATGTATCAATGTCACATATGGTAAGACTTCCAGTGATACCATTTTTAAATATGATGACACATCCTATAAATTATGCAATTTCATTATTGGTATTAACAATAATAGTATTATGGATGGGAAGAGAGATTTTAAAAAATGGATATAAAAACCTTATTCATAAAACACCTAATATGGATACTTTAGTAATGATAGGGGTTTTGGCAAGTTTTATATATAGTATATATGGAACAATAAGAATTTGCAATGGGAATGTAATGTATGTAGAAAGCTTATATTATGAATCAGCAGCAATAGTAATCTTTTTTATAAAGATAGGAAAATATGTTGAAAGTAAAAATAAAGACAAAACAAAAGAGGCATTACAGCAATTAATGAGCATAACACCAAATCATGCAACTATAATAAGAAACGGAAAAGAAGAAACAGTAACACTTGATGAAATACAAAAAGGAGATATTGTTATTTGCAAGCCAGGAGAGAAAATTGCAGTAGATGGTGAAGTGGTAGAAGGAACAACACATATTAATGAATCATTTATAACAGGTGAAAGTGTTCCTGTAAAAAGAGAAGAAGGCTCAAAAGTAATTGCAGGAAGTATAAATTATGAAGGCACAATAAAATATAAAGCAGAAAAAATAGGTAAAGAATCAACTGTATCTGAAATTGTCAGATTAGTAGTAGAAGCAACAAATACAAAAGCACCAATAGCAAAAGTTGCAGATACAATAAGTGGATATTTTGTACCAACAATAATAGCAATAGCAATGATTGCATTTATAATATGGTTTTTAATTAGTAAAAATGTTGCAATTGCAATAAATATATTTGTAACAATTCTAGTAGTAGCTTGTCCTTGTAGTTTAGGATTAGCAACTCCACTTGCAATAGTTATAGCATCAGGAAATGCAAGTAAAAAAGGAATATTAGTAAAAACAAGTGAAGCTTTAGAAAATGCACATAAAGTAAAAACAATTTGCTTTGACAAAACTGGAACTTTAACAAAAGGAGAACTAACAATTTCTAAAATATATAATTATAGTAGTTTGCCTGAAAATGAAATTATAAAATTAGTAGCAAGTATAGAAAATAAATCTGAACACCCAATTGCAAGAGCAATTGTAAATGAAGCTAAGAGTTTAAAAATAGAACTAGAAGAAATTGCTGATTTTAAATCTATTCCGGGATATGGTGTTAGTGCAACAATAAAAGAAAAAAGATATCTAATAGGAAATAAAAAATTAATGTTAGAAAACAATATTACAATTTTACAAGAGCAAAATGAATTAGAATTGGTCTCAGAAGGAAATAGTATCTTATTTATTGCAGAAAATCAAAATTTAATTACACTAATTGGTGTAAAAGATGTATTAAAAGACGAAAGTATAGATATAGTTAAAAAGCTACAGAAAAGAAACATTGAAGTTGTAATGCTAACAGGAGATAATGAAAAAACAGCAAATGCAATTGCAAAACAAATAGGAGTAGATAAAGTAATTGCAAATGTATTACCAAAACAAAAAGCAGAAGAAATCAAAAAATTAAAACAAAAAGGGCTTGTTATGATGTGTGGAGATGGCATTAATGATAGTGTAAGCCTTGTTACTGCTGATATTGGAGTGTCAGTTTCAAGTGGTACAGATATTGCAATGGATAGTAGTAATGTTGTGCTAATGAATGATAACTTAGAAAAAATTGAAGATTTATTATCTATAAGTCAGAAGACAATTACAAATATTAAACAAAATTTATTCTGGGCATTTTTCTACAATATTTGTATGATTCCAATTGCCTGTGGAGTTCTAGAACCGTTAGGAATTGTTATGAATCCAATGATGGCTGCTTTTGCTATGACAATTAGCAGTTTAACGGTTATTCTTAATGCACTTAGATTAAAACGAATGGATAATTAATAAAATAAAACACACAACATATTATGCTTTATGTTGTGTGTTTTATCTTACTTATTTCTTTCTTGTAACTTTTGATTAAATTTATTTACTAAGTTTTTATCAATTGAATTTCTTATACAGAAAATCAATCCTGCAAGGGCATAGATACAAATTACAATAATTATATTTAACATTTCAATATTTTTACTATATATATTAGTATTTCCTAATATACATAACATTACTAAAATAAGAAGTATAAATGTTACAATTGTTATAAAAACAAATTTGTAAGGATTGCTTGTAGCATATTTTTCATTAAATTTTTTATAATAATTTAATAGTATAGCAAGTAAGTAGTAAGATATTAATGTACCAACAATTTTAAAATCAATATCTTTAACTTTATCAAAGTTAATTATTTCTGAATTAGATATTCGTATAAATGAATTGTGGTCTAATAAATTTTCTATTTCATAAAGTCTATTTTTAGTTGAATATATTTCGTTTGAACACCTAACGTAAACTTTTATGTTTTCAGAATATATTGATTCAATTTCGTTTTGACCTAAAATGTATAACTTTTGGTCTTTATAAGTTTGTAAAGTTTCTTGGGTTATGTTTGATATTTTGTATTTTTGCACTAATTTTTGAATAAATGGTATTTTTAGATAAATATGTGGTTATAAATAGTGCGAAAAATGTGAATAATTTTATTGACTTATTAAAATTATATTATTATAATGTAGATGAATTATAATTGAAAGGTGGTTAATAAAGATGGATAACGAAAAGTATGAAATCATTAAAAATGGACAAGGCTTTATAGCAGCCTTAGATCAAAGTGGAGGAAGCAGTAGCAAAACATTAAAAGCATATGGAATACCAGAAAGCGAATATAACACAGAAGAAGAAATGTTTAATCTAATACATGAAATGAGAAAAAGAGTATTCACAAGTAAATCATTTACAAGTGAACATATATTAGGAGCAATATTATTCGAAAAAACAATGTTATCAAAAGTAAATGATGAATTTACAGCAGATTATTTATGGAATCAAAAACACATAGTATCATTCTTAAAAGTTGATAAAGGACTTCAAGATGAAAAAGATGGTGTTAAATTAATGAAACCAATACCAGAATTAGAAACAGAATTAAAAGAAGCAAACGAAAAACATGTATTTGGAACAAAAATGAGATCAGTAATATATGAACCAAATGCTGAAGGAATAAAAGCAATAGTTGCACAACAATTTGAATTTGCAAAAACAATATGTGATGCAGGTTTAGTGCCAATTATTGAACCAGAAGTTGATATAAATGCACCAGAAAAAGAAAAATGTGAAGAAATCTTAAAAGATGAAATCAAAAAACAATTAGACAACTGGAACAAGGAAGATAAAATAATGTTCAAATTCACAATTCCAACAGTTGCAAATCATTATTTAGAATTATATGATTATGAATGTGTTGTAAGAATAGTTGCTTTATCTGGTGGATATGATATTGACAAAGCTGTAGAATTATTAACAAAAAATAATAGAATGATAGCAAGCTTCTCAAGAGCATTATTACAAGACTTAAATGCAAATCAAACTCAAGAAGAATTTGATACAAAATTAAATGATGTTATAGTTAAAATCTATAATGCATCTATATCATAATAAAGCAAAGCAGATAATTTTTGAATTATCTGCTTTTAGCTAATATATATAAAGAGTTAACTTAGTTATAAATGATTTGTAAATATATAAATGAGAATGTTTATGAATTGGATTTTAAAAAACGAAAATGTCAGATAAAATATTGTTGGTAATTGAGTAAAATAATTCATAAAAACGTCATGGCTTATATAAAATAAAAGAGAAAATAAAGTTTTCAAAATATCTCATCAAGATTGAGAAAAAATAATATAATAATTTTTAGGATGAAACTAAATAAGAGGGTGTGAAAATGGGAGTACTTGAATTAGTATTATTAAGCATTGGATTAGGAATGGATGCTTTTGCAGTATCAGTTTGCAAAGGAATTTCAATGAAAAAAATGAACTGGAAAAAAGCAATTACAATAGGACTATATTTTGGAGGTTTTCAGGCATTGATGCCAGTAATTGGATATTATTTGGGTTCTGCATTTGAGAGCTTGATAACAAATATTGACCATTGGATTGCATTCATACTACTTGGAATTATTGGTGGAAAGATGATAAAAGATTCATTTGCAACAGAAAGTGAAAATTGCAATGATGATGTAAGCTTTAAAACAATGTTTGTTTTAGCTGTTGCAACAAGTATAGACGCATTAGCAGTTGGAATTACATTTGCATTCTTAAATGTAAATGTAATTTTAGCAGTGAGCCTAATTGGAATTATCACATTTTGTTTATCAGTAATAGGAACAAAAATAGGAAGCCAATTTGGAGATACATATGAAAGAAAAGCAGAATTAGTAGGAGGATGTATTTTAATTTTATTAGGAACAAAAATATTGTTAGAACATCTAATTGCATAATTTATAATGCACAGAATGTTGCCACTGTATTAATACAATGCCGAAAACACAAAATTTTATTAATATATTGAAAAAATATATCTTTTATTATATACTATATTAGTAAAGAATTATAAAGTTACTTATGTAATGAAAAAATAAAACTTTTAAAGGAAGAGCAAGAAGAAAAATTAAAACAAGAAAGAGAATTAAGGGAGAAATATAATCCTGACAATATTTTTAAAAAGAAAAATGTAGATAAAAATATGCAAATAGATAATGTTCAATTGATTGAAATAAAAGAAACTTCCTGGTTTAAGAGAACATTAAATAAAATATTAGACTTTTTTCGGAAGAAAAAAATAGGGTAAAAGAAGCCAATTTGGAAGCTGCCGAAAAAGTAACCGGAAAAGGTTTTCAAAAGATAGTGAGTTGGAAAACTATTTTCTAATTCACTATTTTTATGTTCTATAATAGGAAAGGAAATATGAAAAATGGAAAAATCAAAAGTATATTTTACTAAAGAAATTACACCAGAAAGTGTAGTAAAAATGTATGAAACTCTTGAAGTAAATTTACCAGGAAAAGTAGCAGTAAAGTTACATTCAGGAGAACAAGGAAATCAAAATTATATTAGACCAGAATTTGTAAAAGCAATTGTAGAAAAGGTAAATGGAACAGTTGTAGAATGTAATACTGCATATGGAGGAGCTAGAAATACAACAGAAAAACATGAAAAATTAATGGAAGAACATGGTTGGACAAAATACTTTAATGTAGATATAATGGATGCAGAAGGAAATGACTTAGAGCTAGATATTCAAAATGGAAAAGTAATTAAGAAAAATTATGTTGGCAGACATATTCAAAATTATGATTCAATGTTAGTATTATCACATTTTAAAGGTCATCCAATGGGAGGATATGGAGGAGCATTAAAACAATTATCAATTGGCTGTGGTTCTTCAGAAGGAAAAGCTTGGATACATTCAGCTGGTGTAACAAAAGACCAAGAAAAATTATGGGATAACTTGCCAGAGCAAAATAAATTCTTAGAAGCAATGGCAGATGCAGCATCATCAGTTCATAACATGTTTAAGGGAAACATTGCATATATAAATGTTATGTGTAATATGTCTGTTGACTGTGATTGTTGTGCAGTTGCAGAAGATCCATGCATGAAAGATGTTGGGATTCTTGCAAGTACAGATCCAATAGCAGTAGATCAAGCATGTATAGATATAATATATAATTCAAAAGATCCAGGAAGAGATCACTTTGTAGAAAGAGTTGAAAGACAAAATGGAGTTCATACAATAGAAGCTGCAAATGAACTTGGATTTGGTTCAAGAGAGTATGAATTAATAAATATTGACTAAATATGATTGAAATTGAGGCAATTTTTTGATAAAATATGTATGTATTTAAATTAAGTATTTTTATTAAAATAATTTCCTTTTTAGGAATTGACATATAGTAACTAATAAAACAGCACATAATTATGGAGGAATGTACTTACTATGACTAATCTGAGGAAAATTCTTGAAAAAGAGATGGAAAAATCCGGAGGAGCCGCTAAATTGGTTAAACGTGAATATAACATGACAGAAAAGGATTTGAAGACAATAAAAAGAGACGAAAAAACTCTGAATGCTGTGCTTAAAGCAAATCAAAAGCAGGTAATTAGTTGATAATTATCTGCTTTTGTGATATAAATAAAAAAAATAGTATTAAAGGAGAAAATGTATGCAAGATGTTGTTAATTCATTAATAATAGAAATATTTAAAAAAAACCCGTTATTTTGGATAGTTATAATAGCAGGAATATTATGTTGTTTATTTTATAAAGAAATAGTAGGAAAAGCCGGTGAATATTGGACCAAAAAAGAGTTAAAAAAATTAGGAAAAGAATATTTAATTATAAATGATTTAATGATTAGAACAGAGGATAAAAAAACACATCAAATAGATCATGTAGTTATTTCTAAATATGGAATATTTGTAATAGAAACAAAACAATACGATGGTTATATAACCGGAAATGATTATGACAAGAAATGGTGTATGAAAGCAGGAAAAAACAAATTATATATAAATAATCCTGTACATCAAAACTATGGACATATAAAAGCTTTGCAAGAAGTTTTAAAGTTAAACGAAAAAAATTTTATATCAATAGTTTGTATGTCAGGTAATGCAAAATTGAAAATTAAATCTAATAAGGTTGTTAAAGTAAATGATATAATAGATAAAATAAAATCATATCAAAATATATTAATAGACAATTGTGAAGAAATTTATAATGAATTAAGAAACATTAATATTACAGATAGAAAACAAAGAAATAAACACAATAGAGAGATAAAAAACACTAAAAGAAACTAAATAATAATCAGAAAGTGAGACGCAAATTTTATGACATATAAATATATATACAAAACACCAGAGAAACTTTCAAATATGATAATAAATAGTGATGGAGAATACCTGACAGGATTATGGTTTGAAGGTTCAAGAAACAGCATTATGAGAAGGTGTAAATGGTGTAATTTAAATAATCCTAAATATATAGAATATCACGATAAAGAATGGTGTAAACCTAATTACGATGAAAAATATTTATATGAAATGCTAATTTTAGAATCTTTTCAAGCAGGTCTGTCTTGGGAATGTGTATTAAACAAAAGGGACGATTTTAGAAAAGCATTTGATAATTTTGATATAGATAAAATATGCAACTATACAGAAGATAAAATTGAAGAATTATTACAAAATAAAAAGATTATAAGAAATAAACTAAAAATAAATGCAACTATAAATAATAGCAAAATTTTTAAGAAAATTCAAAATGAATATGGAACATTTTATAAGTATTTAAGGACTTTTACAAATGATAAAATTATTTATGAAATTGATAAGACTACAAATGAGTTGTCAGATAGTTTGTCAAAAGATTTGAAAAAAAGAGGAATGAAATTTGTAGGAAGTACAATTATATACTCATATTTGCAAGCAATAGGAGTTATATATTCACATGATAAAGAATGTTTTATGTATAAGAAAGGAAGGAATTAAAATGAAAGATGTAAAAATTTCAAATGATATAATATATATTGGAGCCGATGACAAAGATATTGATTTATTTGAAAATCAATATAAAGTTCCAAATGGAATCTCATATAATTCATATGTTATAATGGATGAAAAAATTGCAATAATGGAAACAATTGATAGAAGAAAAACAGATGAGTGGCTAGAAAGTTTAGAAAAAGCTTTAAATGGTAGAAAACCGGATTATTTAATAATTTCACATTTAGAACCAGATCATGCATACAACATAGGAACAGTAATAAAGAAATATCCTAATATAAAATTAGTAGGAAATAATAAAACATTTGCATTTTTACCTCAGTTTTTTGACATCGAAGATTTAGAAGAAAGAAAAGTTGAAGTAAAAGAAGGAGATACTTTAGAACTAGGAAAACATAAATTACACTTTATAATAGCTCCTATGGTACACTGGCCAGAAGTAATGATGGAATATGAAGAAACAGAAAAAATATTGTTTTCTGCTGATGGTTTTGGAAAATTTGGTACTTTAGATACAGATGAAGATTGGGACTGTGAAGCTAGAAGATATTATTTTAATATAGTTGGGAAATATGGTATGCAAGTACAATCTGTATTAAAAAAGGCAAGTAAATTAGATATAAAAACAATCTGTCCATTACATGGACCAATTTTAAGAGAGAATTTAGAACATTACATTAATAAATATGATATATGGAGTAAATACGAAACTGAAAGTGAAGGAGTATATATAGCATGTGCTTCAATACATGGAAATACATTAAAAGTATGTGAAAAATTAAAAGAAATTTTAGAAAAAAAAGGTGCAGCAAAAGTCGTATTAGCTGATTTATCAAGAGAAGACTGGGCAGAAGCGGTCGAAGATTCATTTAGATATGGAAAAATAGTTTTTGCATCAGCAACATATGATATGGGAATATTTACTCCAATGAGAGATTTATTATTAAATTTAAAAGAAAGAAATTATCAAAACAAAAAAGTTGCAATTATAGAAAATGGAACTTGGGCACCTAATGCAGCAAGATGTATGAAAGAAATTATTTCTACAATGAAAAATATTGAAATAGTTGAACCTGTTGTAACTATAAAATCAACTTTAAAAGAAGAGAATATTGAAAAATTAAATGAATTAGCTAAAAATTTACTAAAATAAGTAGTGGAGGAAATTTGGAAAATGATAAAAGTAATGTTTGTATGTTTAGGCAATATATGTCGTTCTCCTATGGCAGAATTTGTTTTTAAAGATATAGTAAAAAAACAAGGACTAGAAAAAGAATTTTATATAAAATCTTCTGCAACTTCTAGTGAAGAAATAGGAAATGATATTCATTATGGTACTCGTAATAAGCTGATACAAGAAGGAATATCATTTGAAAAAAGAGAGGCAACTAAATTAAAAACAGAAGATTATGAAAAGTATGATTATATTATTGACATGGAAAAGGCAAATATTATAAATATACAGAGAATAGTTGGAAGAGATGTTGATAATAAAGTGTATAGATTATTAGATTTTTCAAATAATCCAAGAGATATTGCAGATCCTTGGTATACAGGAAATTTTGAAATTACATTTAATGATATAGTTGAGGGTTGTAATGGATTTTTAGAGTATCTAAAAAGTAATGGAAGAATAAGTTCGGAGGAGTAGTATGAAATATATAAAAATAGTATTGAAAATATTGTTACTTTTATGTTTAATAGTACTGAGTATGAGTTTTGTAATTAAACATATAGTTATAGATACTTTTTCACAAGAAATTCTTTCTAAAAAAGTGTCGGGATATTTACTTGACGAAATTGTTTATGATGTAGATATAAATGAACTAGGAAAAATAGAAGATAATATTAGAAATAGCAAAACTACCAAGAAGATTGCAGCTAAATTTATAGAGACAGTAGTAGAAAATGTTATTGGTAATGAAAAAATAAAAATGGATATAGAAAATGAAGTGGATATATTAATAAAAGATTATATGCCTAAGGAAACATCAGAAGAAAAATTACAAAATATGAGGAAAAATACGATTAAGCAAATTACTAGAATAGAAAGCGGATTACAAGATGGACTAATAGAGGATTCAGAAAATACTTACTTAACGATTTTTAAAATATATAATTTAATTACAAATATGTATTTTAGAATAATTATATTGATTGTAACTGTTATACTTACACTAGTTTTAATTGTATTAGAAAAAATTAGAGCATTAAAATCCATAAGGAATGTTAGCTTAATAACTACAGTATTTTTGATAGTGATGTTTATAATTATTAAATTAATGACTGATTTTATTGATCAAAAATTCGCAGGGGGCTGGTTGCAAGAGATTAATATAGATTCACTAACTATATCTATTATACTAGGAGTCATAATTAGTAGTTCGTTATTCTTAATATATAAACACATAAATAAAACAGATAATTAGTTGATAATTATCTGTTTTTGTGCTATAAAGGTAATTAGTAGGAGAAGAAATATGAATTCAAGAAAATATTTAAACAGAAATGATGATGATGATAAATTAATAGTCGTACCAGATAGTAGAAAATTTTCCAATAAAGAGATTGAAGCATTAACAGAATTCCAAGAAAGATTTTTTGAACATGAGATTATTAGAGAAAATATAGAATTTAATAATTTATAAGGAGAAAAATTGTGAAAAATAAATATAAAAATATTAGATTAACTCGGAAAAATTGCTAAAGCAAATTGCGTAACACATTCAGGTAAATTTCATGTGGATGATGTTATTTCTACGATATTTCTTAGTAAAATTAGAAAAAACATAGTATTAATAAGAATTCCTACTATTGATGAAAAATTAAATATAGTAAATAAAATAGTTTATGATATAGGAGGTGGAGAATTTGACCATCATCAAAAAAATAGAAATGGACAAAGAGAAAACGGTATTTACTATTCATCAATAGGATTACTATGGAAAAAGTTTGGTAAGGAATATTTAAAAAAATTAAAAGTTAAAAATATAGATAAAACATTTGAATATATGGATAAAGAATTAATCCAATATATTGATGCAATAGACAACATGCAATTAGAACATTTAGAAAACAAAACATTACCTGATTTTATAAAATTATGCAATCCCAAATGGAATGAGAAAATAACTGAAAATGAAGCTTTTATAAATGCATTAAAACTAGCAGATGAATTTTGGAGAATTTATATAAAACATGCTATTGCAGAGGTAGAAGCCATAGAAATTATTTTAGAAAGTATAAATAAGTGCAAAGAATGCTATTTGATATTTGATGTAGAAATGCCATACAGAAAAGCAATTAAATACATTAATAATAACAAAGTAAAATATATAATTTTTAAATCCAGAAGAGAAGGATATGATATTAGAACTTTAGTTGATTCTTGTAAATTTAAAGATGCCATATCACAAGAACCCGATATAAATGTTGCTAAAAAAATAACTGGAATAGATGATTTGATATATGCTGATGTTAATGGTAAATTATGCTGCACAAAAACATTAGAAAGTGCAATTAAAATAATAAAATATAATGAGGAAGATTAGCTTGTTAAGTGTATGATAGTTTCTAAATATTATGCTGGGGAGAAAAATACGAAAAATTATTAACATTTTTTTCAATGCAACTAATAGTAGCATTAATGTAAAGAAAAGTTTATTTAAAAAATACATTATAAAAACTATAATTGCAAATGAAGGAGATGAAAAAAATGATTTTTGAAAAATTACCTAAAACAGAAGAAAGAAGCAAAAAAACATATAGTATAATTTTTGGGATAATATTTGTTCTATTATATTCAGGAATATTACAATATAGTAAATTAAAATTATCATATATATCAGAATTTATGATTAATTTTATAATACATTCTATATGTGTGATTATTTTATATAAAACTTTAAAATTTACTTTTAGAAGAGATATTAAGTATTTTAAAAAGAGTGCGAAAGATTATATTAAATATGGTATTTCAACATTAATTGTATTTGGATTTGTGGAATTAGTAATACAAAATATAATAATAATTTTTACAGGCGGTGTATCATTAAATGAAGCAGATGTTAAAACATTACCAATAATATATCAATTGATTTTTGGAGTATTAATAGATTCTTTTATAGAAGAATGTATGTTTAGAGGATTGATAAGAAAACTTATAAGTAATAAGTACGTATATTTAATAGTCAGTTCAGTGACATTTGGAGCAATGCATGTAATATATGATATAAATGATCCGAAAAATTTATTATTTATATTTGTATATTCAATTGCTGGGTTTGCATTAGCATACAATTATGAAAAAACTGATAATTTAGTTTCGCCGATAGTAATGCATAGCATAAGTAATTTATTTAGTATTATATTAAGTGTTATATAATTTGAAAGGAAGTAAAATATGAAATTTAATGAAAATTTAAAATATTTAAGAAAAGAAGAAAAAATGACACAAGAAAATTTAGCAGAAAGACTGAATGTATCAAGACAAGCAGTAACTAAATGGGAAAGTGGGCAATCTTTACCAGATATTGAAAATTTGAAACAAATTGCTGATTTGTTTGGAGTTACTATGGATAGTTTAGTAGGAGACGTAGAGAGCAAAAAAGAATCTAATATTAACAAAAAGATTAATGATATTGGATATTTTATTTTTGGGGCAATTATATTATTAATAGGAATTTTCTTTTCTATTTATAATTTTATTGAAAAAATAAATTCTAGTGAAGATATAAAAGTAATTTCATCAATTATATTAGGAGGAATTCTATTTATAAGTTTTGTTTTAATGATTAAATTATATCTAAAAGATACAAAAAGTGAAATTATAAATATGAAACCAACAGAAGAAGGAAAAAAAGAACGAGAAAGAAGATTGAAAAAAAAGTGTATAATGGAAATAAAAGGAATGCTTATGTTTGGATTAATAAATAATATTTATTTTTTGCCTGATGGAATTGGTATATATTCCTGGAAAATTCTGGAATGGATTTTAAGTAGTATAATATTAGTTGCAATTATAGCAATAATAGAAAATAAAAAAATTGAAGATAAAGTAAAAAAACTAAATCAAATGGAATAGACATATAATTTATTCAAATAAATTTTCTAAAAAGTATTGACTTAGAGTCAACTCAAAGTGTTATATATAGATTAAGGAGGGATTAAGTATGGAAAAACAAACTGCAGGTAGAGAAAATTTAGGAGAATTAGCACCTAAACTTGCAGAATTAAATGATGATGTATTATGAGGACAAATCCTAATTTGTGTTGACGGAGAAGGTTGGTATCAAGAAGAAGGAAAGGAAGCAAGAAGATTAAAACCAGGAGATGTTGTAACAATTCCAGCAAATGTAAAACATTGGCACGGGGCAATTGCAAAATCTTGGTTTAGCCATATAGCCATTGAAGTGCCAGGAGAAAATACTTCAAATGAATGGTGCGAAAAAGTATCAGATGAGGAATATAACAATTTACCAGAATAAAAACATATCTAATAAAGATAATAATTAAAGACAGCAATTAGCTGTCTTTAATTATAGCTTTTTATGTATAAGGCTTTAGCAATATAAGGTGTTATTTCTTTAAACTTATACCAACCTGAGCTTTTATTATCGTTTTTACCGCCATTAGGGTTCGAAACATATACCATATCTTTGTCATCAGCAGCAAGTAAAACCATATAGTGAGAAGCGGTAGTCCAACGATTGGCATGTGGCTTGTACCATACACAAATCAAAATAGGTCTGTTTGTTTGCAAGTGTTCTTGCAATTTCTGCTGAGAGAAATGAGCTTTATCATAATAAAAATCAGTATTTTTTATATCAAATGTATTAGATAATTCTTTAGAAAGAGAGTTATATTCTAACTTTGGGTAATATTTTTGCCTTAAATCTTCTGGTGTGTATTGTTTATTATATCCACTCAAAATAATTGCAAGAGCTGTTATACCACAACCATTTTCGGCCATAGTGCCACCCCAATATTTATTATTGCTCCAAGGTGAATTGCCATTTTGTTTATATTCAATATAAGTCTTTTTATAATTTTCATTAGTTGTGAAAGTAGAAAAATAACCATCTGTATTTTGAGTTTTTTCTTGACCTATTCCAGAATAATTTTTATTTATATCTTGTTTAATTGTTTTTGATGACGAGTCTTTAAAAAATAAATATATTATGACAAATATTATTAACAATAGCATTATTCTTTTTTTCTTCATTTGATTTCCTCCTTAATATTGGCTTGATTACATTATACAACTGAATTGGAGAATATGTTTTAAGAAATACTTAAACAATTATTAATATTTTCTTATGGCTAGTTATGATATATTTAATTTCTAATGAATATTAACTTAATAATGAGATATAATAATAGCATTCACTTCGCAAAAATGAAAATATTTACTTTTTGCGAAATGAATGTTATAATATATTTGGCTCTTGAAATAAATAAAATCATGCTAAACCTTACAGAAATGTAAGGTTTCTTTTATAGAAAGTATGATATAATAGCAAAGGAGGAAAAATAAATGCCAAAGATATTAATAATAGAAGATGATGAAAAACTAAGAGAAGAATTAAAAATATTTCTAAACAAAAATGGATATAAAGCAACAACATTAACAACATTTGACAACACAATACAAGACATATTGCAAACAAATCCAGACTTAATATTATTGGATATAAATTTGCCAAATACAGATGGAGAATATATATGTAAAGAAATTAGAAAGCAATCAAATATGCCAATAATTATTGTGACAAGTAGAGATAGTGAATTAGATGAATTACTTTCAATAAATAATGGGGCAGATCACTATATTACAAAACCATTTAACATACAGATTTTACTTGCTAAAATAGGTTCATTATTAAGAAGAACAAATATGCAAGAAGTAAATGATAAAATAGATGCAAAAGATTTTATATTAAACACATCAAATAATACAATTGAAAAAGATGGAAAGATAATAGAATTAACTAAAAATGAATATAAAATTTTAAAATACCTAGTACAAAATAGAGGAAAAATAGTATCAAGAGAAGACATAATGGAATGTTTATGGGAAAGTGAAAGTTTTATAGATGATAATACATTAACAGTTAATATTACTAGATTAAGAAATAAATTAGAAGAATTAGAATTAAAAGAACTATTAGAAACCAAAAGAGGACAAGGGTATATTTTAAAAAGAGGAGCAAACTAAATGAAGTTTAAGTTATTTTTAAAAGAGAAAGCTATAACTATTTTATTATTACTATTTGGTATTATTACAATAGAGATATTCCTGATGGCATATAATGTAGGATTGTTTATAAAAATATATATTCCACATATAATAATGGGATTATATGTGGTTTCAATAGCTATAGAATATTTTAAAAAGAAAAAATTTTATGACAATCTATCAAACATGCTGGAAGAGTTAGAAGAAGAATATTTAATTACAGAAATTATAAATACTCCTGATTTTTTAGAAGGGAAAATATTAAAGAACACAATAGAAACAATTGATAAATCAATGTTAGAAAATGTAAACAAATACAAATATATGACAGAGGACTATAAAGAATATATAGAATTATGGATACATGAAATAAAAATACCAATAGCAACCAGCAAAATGGTAATAGAAAATAATAAAAATGCAATAACCAAAAGTATAGATGAAGAGCTAGATAAAGTGGAAAACTATATTGAACAAGCCTTATTTTATGCAAGAAGTAATACTGTAGAAAAAGATTATTATATAAGAAAAGTTGTTTTAAAAGAAATTGTAAATGAAAGCATTAAAAAGAATAAAAGTAGTTTAATACAAGAAAAGATTTCTATTGATATTCATGACTTAGATATAGAAGTTAATACAGATAATAAATGGATAGTATTTATATTAAATCAAATTATACAAAATAGTATCAAATACCGAAGAAAAGAAAACTCTGCAATCGAAATATATGCAAATCAAGGAAAAGAAAATGTAATTTTATATATTAAAGATAATGGAATAGGAATAAAACAAGGAGAAATTACAAGAGTTTTTGAAAAGGGATTTACAGGGACAAATGGAAGATTATCAAATAAAAAATCAACAGGAATAGGTCTATACTTATGCAAAAAGTTATGTAATAAATTAGGAATAGGAATAGAGCTAAATTCAGTACAAAATGAAGGAACAGAAATTAGGTTGGTATTTCCACAAAGTAGCTATGTTGAATTAAAGTAAAAAGAAACAATTATTGAAAACTTACAAAAATGTAAGGAAACTGTAAGCTAAATCGATGGCAACTTACATCAAAATAACTTATAATAATTTTAAAGTCAGAAACAATTTGGACTTTAGGAAGGAATGAGATTAAAAATGGAAAAAATATTAGAAGTAAAAAATATTGAAAAATACTATGGAAACAAATCAAATTTAACAAAAGCCATAGACAATATTAATTTTGATGTAAACAAAGGCGAATTTGTTGGAATTATGGGAGCAAGTGGTTCTGGAAAAACAACATTATTAAACTGCATTTCTACAATAGACAGAGTAACAGCAGGACACATAATCATAAATGGTGAAGACATCACAAAGCTAAAAGGAAATAATTTAAACAAATTTAGAAGAGAAGAACTAGGATTTATATTTCAAGACTTTAACTTATTAGATACTTTAACAGCTTATGAAAATATAGCTTTAGCATTAACAATTCAAAAGGTAAAGGCAAATGAAATTGATAGAAGAGTAAACGAAATAGCAGGTAAATTAGGAATTAAAGAAATTCTTACAAAATATCCTTATCAAGTATCAGGTGGTCAAAAACAAAGAATTGCATCAGCAAGAG
>OGWV01001068.1_pt1 | contig 17260 bp, 16 predicted proteins | sample 1576081 | NCBI WGS metagenome assembly OGWV01 (sample SAMEA3541541, study PRJEB24748) | human gut metagenome | biome: human gut; feature: human-associated habitat; material: faeces | place: China | collected 2012 | reverse complement strand
AATATAAGGGGCTGCGGCCCCTTATCAACCCCGGGATTTTCGACAGACTGGTATATATAAGCGTAATGCAATAAGCTTTATTTGAGCCTGAGCCGGAGGTCGTCTCCCTCCAGCCGCAGCACCATGGTCTCCCGGGGCGCTACGAGGCGGGAAAAGAATCTGTCTCCGTAGCTTGCGAGAATGTCGTCAAGGCTCCTGTTGGTGGCCCAAAGGGTGGCCTTCCTGGCGCTCTGCCGCTCGTTGAGGATGGAGAACAGCGTCTCTCGGGTGACGGAGTTTATCATTGGCTCTGTGCCCAGGTCGTCTATTATCATGAGATCAGGGCCGAGGATGTCCGGACTTTCGCCCCTGCCCCGTATGCTCTCCATAAAGGCGTTGATGAGGTTGTAGGCGGAGGCCTTGTATACGTCGTAGCCCTTGGAGGATACCTCCAAAGCTATGGCGTTTAGCAGGTAGCTCTTGCCGAGGCCTGTGCCGCCCATGAGCAGTATCCCCATGGGGTCGCACTTTGGGAAGGCCATTGCGTACCCCTCGCACAGCTCCTTTGCCTTCAGGGCGATGCGCTTCTGGCGGTCGCACGGGTATATGTCGGAGCGAAACATTGCGAAACTCTGTTGCGTATCCATACCCGATGTGGCGTACATTTCTTCCAGAATGCGGGCTTTCATGCAGGGACAGAGCTTTTTCACCGTATCCCCCACATAACCGGTATCGTTACAGGCTTTACAGCGATAGTGTGGCAACATATGGTCTGGCGGCAAACCGGCCGAAAGAAGCAAATTCAGCTCTTCTTTGTCCAGCTGCTCAACTTTATTGCGAAGCTCAGACGAGTCCTCCCCCCGCATTATCATAAGCCCTGTGTCGAAGGCCAGACGGCGGCGCTGGTCGGCTATTTCCCTGAGCCTCGGTATGGCCGTACATGCGGCCTCCCGGCGCTCCCCGGCCTCCCGCTCCGCCCTTTCGCGGCTCATTCTGTATTCGTATATCAGCTCCGGCGTAGGCTTCATTTTTTGTCCTCCTCGTCCTCCAAGAGAGTTATTCCGATGCTCTTTAGATCCTCGTCGGAGTATTTGCGCTGGCCGTAGTTCATAAAGTAAGAGGATTGCTGCTTTTTGCCGCCCTCTGCGGCGGGCTGCTTTTCCAGCTCCTCTATGGCCTTCCTGGCCTGCTGCAGAGTGGTAACGCCCTTTTCGTGCAGCTGCTCTATGAGCCGGCGGGTCCTGTCGAAGGGGTGGCTGTAGCCTGCTGAGCGTTCAGCTGCCAGCAGCACCGCCTCCGGCTGCATGTGCCAGGATACCGTCCATGTGCTTACCGCTTCCTTTTCCCTGCGCCCCGGCGCGCCCTTTAGCCCGGCGCGGGAATAAATCTCCCGGGCAAGCTCCTCGGTGAGGGCGGCGGACTTAATGGCCTCCTGCACCCCTCCCTCCATGCGCATGCCCTCCAGTATGGCATTCAGGTATGCGAAGGTGGGCTTATCTGAAGAGGTCATGGCGGGGCAGGCGGAAAGTATCTCGTCCAGCGTCATGCCCCATTCCTCGGTCCATTTCTTATACAGGGCAAGCTCGTCCTCAGTGGCCATGCGCCCCTTGCGCCAGCGGGCAAGTATGGCCTTTGCGCCGCCCTGAAGCTCGGTGTCCAGCTTTATGCGCTGCTCCGCGTCTGCGGCGGTAAGCACCCCTTCTTTGGCCCATTCCCGGGCCATCTTGTCCATGAACTGTATCTTGACGGAGGGCCCCTTCAGCTCCATGCAGCGGCGTACAAGCATTACTGCCGCCGCCTCCTCCAGGCCGAATACCTCTATCCAATCGTATATCTTTGAAAGCTCGCCGGGGGTGAGCACCCGCGCGCCGCATACCTGACGAAGCGCCGAAACGAGCGGGGCGTACTTGCGGGTGCCGCCGGTGACGGGCCCTGCCTGAACGGATAAATATTCAACGCTTAACGGCTCCTGCTCCACTATGCGCAGCAGGCCCATGTCCTGCCAGTATAAGAAGGCCTCCACCGCCTTGGCGCTGTCGATGCCGAGGGACGCGCAGAGGTCGGCGTTTTCCAGCCTCCGGCAGCCGCACTGCATAAGGCCGAAAAGGTATACCTTGCAGTATAGCTCTGGTGCCTTGGGCATGTACTCCAGTATGAAGATGTTCTGCACAGAGGTACAGCCTATCAGGGCCGCACCCTGCTCAAAGCCGCAGCGTATCATTTATGGCGCCTTTCGTGAGTGTATTTTATAAAATCAGTATTTATACAGCATTTCTGCCGGTTAATTCATCTGTATGTGCATATATGGTATGTTACATTACTTTGCTCTTATCTTGCAGGTGAAATCATTGGTGGTCATCTTATACAGGCATACGGCATCCGCCATACTGGCGGTGAAGGGCGCCTCTATGCCCGCCTGATGCTTCATTATCCTGTTCAGGGCGTATATTTTTTCTTCTGTATACTCTATGAACTCCACATTGCCGGTACCTATGACGCTGGCGAAGGTGTAGCCATAGGCGCAGGGGTTCGCGTCTTCAACAAGCTCGCCCCGGCCGTCCAGCTCGAGGCATACCGTGGGGTTCTTTTTTAGTATTTCCAGCTTGCGGCCCTCTTTGGCGCTGTGAAAGTAGAAGGTCAGCGCGCCGTCCGCGTACTCATAGCCGTAGTTCAGCGGCACTATGTAGGGGACGCCGCCGTCTGTCATGGCGAGGCGGCAGACCTTGCATTCGGATACAAGCTCCAATATTGCGCATATGTCGGTTATCTCTCTGTCCTTGCGGCGCATTGCCCGTCCCTCCGTATATTTTTATTATACCGGTTTTTCGCTTAAATTCAAAACACAGGGAGCGAGCTGGCTCGCCCCCTGTGGAAAAAAGCATCGTTTTACTTCTTTACGTCGTTATCGTTGAATGGGTCGCCGCACTGGGGGCAGAACTTGGGCGGGTTCTTGGGGTCATTGGGCTCCCAGCCGCACTTGTCGCACTTGTAAAGAGGTGCGGAGTCGGGCTTCTTCGCGCCGCACTCCATGCAGAACTTGCCCTTGTTCACCGCGCCGCAGTTGGTGCAGGTCCAGCCTTCAGCCTTGGGCTGGGGCTTGCCGCACTCCATGCAGAACTTGCCGGTGTTCACCGCGCCGCACTCGCACTTCCAGCTGTTGGCAGCGGGCGCCGCAGGGGCCGCCTGCTGGGCGGGCTGCTGAACGGGCTGCTGATACTGCTGTTGCTGCTGACCCATCTGGAACAGGTTTCCTACGTTGCCGCCCATGCCCTGAGCCATGTTGATGCCGGCGAAGGCTGCGAATGCGCCTGCACCCTCGTTTTTGGCAGCATTCTGCATTGCCGCGCCCTGAGAGCTTGCAAGGTATGCCGCCGCCATAGTGGGATCCCTGAGGGCTGCGCTCTGCTGCAATTCTTTGATGCGCTGCTCGTCCTCGTCGCTGGCCTTGATGGAGCTGATGCCCAGGGAAACCATCTCTATGCCGCGCAGGTCGCGCCACTTTGCGGAAAGCTCCTCGTTCAGGCACTGGGCCAGCTCTGTGGTGTGGCCGGGGAGGGAGCTGTACTTTATGCCCATGTCGCTTATGCGGGCGAAGGCGGGCTGGAGCGCCGTCATCATCTCGGAGCGCATCTGGGAGTCTATGCGGTCACGGGTGTAGCTGTCGGTGACGTTGCTGCACACGTTCTTGTAGAACAGCATGGGGTTGGTTATCTTATAGGAATATTCGCCGAAGCACTTTACGGATACCTCAAGCTCCAGCCCCGCGCCTATGTTGTTATATACCACGCGGAAGGGGACCGGGTTGGCGGTGCCGTACTTGTTGCCTATGATCTCCTTGGTGTTGAAATAGTAGATACGCTGGTCCTTCGCCGGGTTAGCGCCGAAGGTGAAGCGCTTCTTCAATATCTCCCAGGTGGACTTGAGGTTGTCGCTAAGGTTGCCGTAGAATATGGAAGGCTCGGTGGAATTGTCCCACACGAATTCTCCCGCCTGCGCAGAGAACTCCACTATGGCGCCCTGCTCTACGATCATCATGCACTGGCCCTCGTTTACGGCGATAATGGAGCCGTTGGTGATGATGTTGTCCTCGCCCTTGGTGTTGGCGTTGCGGCTGCCCGTGCGCTTTACGCCCTTGGTCATCAGGACGTTCTCCGGCATGGAGTCGCAGTAGAAGTATTCGCGCCACTGATCGGCCAGTACGCCGCTCAGCGCGCCTATTCCTGCCTGTAAAAGACCCATGTTGTTATATATCTCCTTTCAGAATGTAGGGAAATGAAATGAGTATCCATATTTAAAGTTATTATATCACATGTCGCCGTTTTGCGCTATTAAGACTTTGTAAACCTGAGGTGGCCGCGAAAAAGACAACAGTCCGCAGAGCGCGAACATGGAAAAACATGATATAAGCTCTTTACAACGGCAAAATTTGATATATACTATTATTAGATGTCCTTTGAATACGGACACAGAGAAGGTCAATTCCCCGGCAAATCTTATTTTATAAAACAGGAGCGGCAAAAAAATGGAAATGATGGACGCATTGGTAAAAGCGGCACCGGAAAAAGGGCTTGTTCTGACTCAGGTACCAAAGCCTGTGCCAGGCATGGGCGAAGTGCTTATCAAGATCCACAAGACCGCTATATGCGGCACTGACGTACACATCTACAACTGGAACCAGTGGGCGCAGGAGACCATAAAGCCCCCCATGGTCATAGGCCACGAGTACGTGGGCGAGATAGCGGAGCTGGGCCCCGGCGTAACGGCCTACCACGTAGGCCAGATAGTATCCGGCGAAGGCCATATTGTATGCGGCCACTGCCGCAACTGCCGTGCCGGCAACGGTCAGTACTGCCGCCACACAAAGGGTGTGGGCGTGAACAGGGACGGCGCGTTTGCGGAATACCTCTGCATACCAGCAAGCAATGTGGTGCCAATACCAGATGGTATCCCGGAGGACGTGGTATCCTTCTTTGACGCGCTGGGCAATGCCACACATACCGCCCTCATGTTCGATGTGATAGGCGAGGACGTGCTCATCACCGGCGCAGGCCCCATAGGCATGATGGCCACCGCCATCTGCAGGCGCAACGGCGCACGCAGCGTAGTGGTCACCGACGTGAACGACTACCGGCTGGATATGGCAAGGAAGATGGGCGCCACAGCCACGGTGAACGTAGCGCATGACAAGCTGGAGAGCATATTCGGGCCCCAGCACATGGTAGAGGGCTTTGACGTAGGCCTGGAGATGAGCGGCAACGTAGCGGCCCTGAACACCATGATAGACAACATGCGCAACGGCGGCAAGATCGCCCTTCTGGGCATACACCCCGGCAACATAGAGATAAACATAAACAAGGTCATCTGGAACAGCCTGACCCTTCAGGGCGTATACGGCCGCAAGATGTACGAGACCTGGTACAAGATGATAACCATGGTGGAGGGTGGCCTTGACATGACTCCCATGATCACCCACCGCTTCAACTATCGCGATTTCGACAAGGGCTTCGAGGCCATGAACAGCGGCAGGAGCGGCAAGGTAGTGCTTGACTGGACAAAGTAAGGGAATCCCGCAATAAAAAATAACATAGAAAGGAACAGCATATGAAATCCGCACTTAAGCATTACGGCGAGATGCTCCAAAGCATCAGGGAATCCGGCACCTATAAGAACGAACGCATAATCACTACCCCCCAGAAGGCGCGCATAGACACCACCGAGGCGAAGAACGTGCTCAATATGTGCGCGAACAACTACCTTGGCCTTTCCGACAGCAAGGAGCTTATCGAGGCCGCAAAGGCCAGCTATGACAAATGGGGCTTCGGCCTCTCCTCCGTGCGCTTCATCTGCGGCACCCAGGGGCTGCACAAGGAGCTGGAGCATAAGATAGCCAACTTTGTAAAGATGGACGACTGCATACTGTACTCCTCCTGCTTCGACGCAAACGGAGGCCTGTTCGAGACCCTGCTGGGCCCCGAGGACGCCGTGATATCCGACGAACTGAACCACGCCTCCATAATAGACGGCGTGCGGCTCTGCAAGGCCAAGAGGTATCGCTATAAGAACAACAATATGGAAGACCTTCGCGCCCAGCTTCAGGACGCCAAGGATTCCGGCTGCAAGATAAAGCTCATCGCCACCGACGGCGTGTTCTCCATGGACGGCTACATAGCCAACCTTAAGGGCATATGCGACCTGGCCGACGAGTTTGACGCGCTGGTAATGGTGGACGACAGCCACGCAGTGGGCTTCATGGGCGAGCACGGCCGCGGCACCGCCGAGTATTGCGGAGTTGAAGGCCGGGTGGATATCATCACCGGTACCCTGGGCAAGGCTCTGGGCGGGGCTTCCGGCGGCTACACCGCCGCAAGGCAGGAGATAGTGGACCTGCTCCGCCAGCGCAGCCGTCCATACCTCTTTTCAAATACCGTTGCCCCCGCTATCTGCGCCGCGGCCTGCAAGACCATCGATATGCTGACCGAGAGCACCGCCCTCAGGGACAAGGTACACGAAAATGCCCGCTACTTCCGCGCCGAGATGGAAAAGTGCGGCTTCGACCTGCTGCCCGGCGAGCATCCCATAGTGCCCGTAATGCTCTATGACCCCAAGGTAGCCAATGAGTTCGCCGCCCGAATGCTCAAGAAGGGCGTATACGTGGTAGGCTTCTGCTATCCCGTGGTGCCCAAGGGCAGGGACCGCATACGTACCCAGATCTCCGCCGGCCATACCAAGGAGGATCTTGACTTCGCGGTCAAGTGCTTCAGGGAAGTCAAGGAAGAGATGGGCCTGTAACCTGTAAAAGCAAAGGAAGGAGCGGTTGCTCCTTCTTTTTATTCGAACAGCTTTTTAAGGCTCTCGGAGTAGGGCGGGCGGCATATGCCCTTTTCCGTGATAATGGCGGAGATAAGCGAATTGTCCGTCACATCGAAGGCGGGGTTGTAGCACTTGACATCGGGCAGCGCCACGGGCTCCGCGAAGAATCTGCTCCTTATCTCTTCCCCGTCCCGGAGCTCGATATTTATGTCCTCCCCTGTGGTGCAGCTCATATCTATGGTGGAGGTAGGGCCCAGCACGTAGAAGGGTATGCCGTAGTGCTTTGCAAGTATGGCTACGCCGCTGGTGCCTATTTTGTTTGCTGTGTCGCCGTTGGCGGCTACCCTGTCGCAGCCTACCATGCAGCACTGCACCCAGCCGTTTTTCATGACTATTGACGCCATGCTGTCGCATATAAGGGTGACGTCCACGCCGGCGTTGTACAGCTCAAAGCTCGTAAGCCGGGCGCCCTGCAGGAGGGGCCTGGTCTCGTCCGCGAATACCCTTATATCCATGCCCCGCTCCTTTGCAAGGAACAGCGGCCCCTGCCCCGTGCCGTAGCGGGAGGTGGCCAGCGGCCCCGCGTTGCAGTGGGTCAGCACCCCGTCCCCATCGTGAAGGAGGGAAAGGCCGTATTCGGATATTTTGCGGCACCTCTCCATATCCTCGCTGTGTATGGCAAGGCACTCCCGCTTCAGCGCCGAAAGCACCGCCTCCACAGGCATATCCCGGTGATCCTCAGCGGCGTCCAGCATGCGGTTCAGCGCCCAGCTGAGGTTTACCGCCGTAGGGCGGGAGCCGTTGAGATAGCGGCAGTCCTCCACCCAGTGGTCGTAGAAATCGTCGAAGGAATCGTGGGGGGCCTGAAGGGCCAGGCAGTAGGCGCAGTAGCCCGCGCATATGCCTATTGCCGGAGCGCCGCGCACGCGGAGCATGGCTATCGCCTCGAACATCTCCTCTCTTGTGGTAAGCGCTATGTATTCCAGCCTGTTGGGCAACAGCGTCTGATCGATTATCACCACCGAGCGCCCGTCGTCGGAAAGCTTTATGTTATCTGTATGAGTGACTTCTTCCAGAGGGGTATCCATGGCAGGGGCTCCTTTCGCGTGTTTACACAAATTATAATACCTACATCCGCCAAACATTGTCAACAGGCTGTGAAGTTGGGCAAAACGGCTTGAATAATCGGCGTGGGCTGGTCTATAATACAAAGTTGTGAAGGCTTTGCCTTTTCAATAAGAAAAAACTATGGGAAAGAGATGTAAAAGCAAATGACCAAGGTTGATATTTTTTCCGGCTTTCTGGGCGCTGGCAAGACCACCCTTATAAAAAAGCTCATAGCCGAGGCCTACAAGGGCGAAAAGCTTGTGCTCATAGAGAACGAATTCGGCGAGATAGGCATAGACGGCGGCTTCATGCAGGACGCCGGGATAGAAGTTACCGAGATGAACTCGGGCTGCATCTGCTGCAGCCTGGTTGGCGACTTCGGCAAGGCACTCAGGAAGGTTGTGGACGAGTACGCCCCCGACCGCATACTTATAGAGCCCTCCGGCGTAGGCAAGCTCAGCGACGTTATACGGGCGGTGCAGAACGTAGGCTCTGACGCCCTGCAGCTCAACAGCTTCACGGCCGTTGTGGATGCAAACAAGTGCAAGATGTACATGAAGAACTTCGGCGAGTTCTTCAACGACCAGGTAGAGCACGCCAACGCAATTATACTCAGCCGCACCGGCGAGATAAGCCCGGATAAGCTGAATACCGATATAGCCCTTCTCCGGGAGCATAACCCAAACGCCTCCCTCATAGTCACCCCCTGGAGCGAGCTGACAGGCGCCCAGATACTGGAGGCCATGGAAAAGCGCAACACCCTTGAGGCAGAGCTTGAGCTTCTCACGGAGGAGAGCCGGCATGAGCATCACCACCATGAGGATGACGACGATGAGCACGAGTGCTGCGGCCATCACCATCACGACGATGACGACGCTGAGTGCTGCTGCGGACATCACCATCACGACGATGACGATGAGCACGAGTGCTGCGGGCATCACCACGGCCATGACCAAGATGAACACCAGCATCACCATCATCACCACGACGGCGGGGAGTGCGACGATCCCGAATGCGAGTGCCATCATCACCATCACCACCACGCCGACGAGGTGTTTACCAGCTGGGGAGTGGAGACTCCCAAGGCCTTTACCATGGACGAACTCAAGGCAGACCTTGCGGCGCTGGACGATGGGGAGAAGTACGGCGCCGTGCTGCGCGCCAAGGGCATAGTAAAGGGCGAGGGCTGCTGGATACACTTCGACTACGTGCCCGGCGAGAGCAATATACGCACAGGCTCTGCTTCCGTTATGGGCCGCCTCTGCGTCATAGGCTCCAAGCTCAACGAGCATGAGCTTTCCGAGCTGTTCGGCGTCTGATGAAGGGAACGTAAGCGCTTTATGAAGGAGATCCCGGTATACATGTTCACCGGCTTCCTGGAGGGGGGCAAGACCCGCTTTATGCAGGAGACGTTGGAGGACGAAAGGTTCAATTCCGGCGAAAAGACGCTGCTTTTGCAGTGCGAGGAGGGCATTGAGGAGCTGGACCCCTCAAGGTTCCCTGGCGGCGGAAAGAACATACTGATACAGGAGATAGATTCCCCGGAGCAGATAAACGCCGCTTACCTGAACGAGCTGGCGAAAAAAGCAAAGGCCGAGCGGGTGCTCATAGAGTACAACGGCATGTGGAACCTTAACGACCTTGCTCAGGCCATGCCGGAAAACTGGATAGTCTATCAGGAATTCATGTTTGCGGATGCCCGGTGCTTCCTCAGCTACAACGCCAACATGAGGAGCCTTATGGTGGACAAGCTGATGACAGCCGAGCTCATAGTGCTCAACCGCGCCACGCCGGACCTTGACAAGATGGAGATACACAAGGTAATCCGCGGCGTGTCCCGCCGTGTGAACATCGCCTACGAGTACCCTGACGGGAGGGTAGAGTACGACGAGATAGAAGACCCCCTTCCCTTCGACGTGAACGCCGACCCCATAGTCATAGAGGACAGCGACTATGCCCTGTGGTACAGGGACATGTCCGAGGAGATGGAGAAGTATTCGGGCAAGACGGTGCGCTTCAAGGCCCTCATAGCCAAAAACGCCAGAATGCCCGACAATATGTTCGTGGCGGGCCGTCACGTCATGACCTGCTGCGTGCAGGACATACAGTACAGCGGCCTCGTATGCAAGTGGCTGGACGCAAACAAGCTGAAGAACCGCACCTGGGGCACGGTGACTGCAAAGATAGAGCTGCGCTTCAGCAAGTTTTACGGGCGCAAGGGCCCGGTACTCAACATAATCTCAGTGGAGCCCGCCGAAAAGCCCGAGCAGGAGGTCGCAACTTTTTATTGATGAAGTACAAAATAAATATCCCACGGCGCAGCCGTGGGGTATTTATTATTTTATTTTATTGCCTATATTTTTCCAGCCTTTTTCCTGCCCACAGAGCCAGCGCCAGCTTGGCGAGGTCCGGCAGTATGAAGGGAAATACGCACTTGGAGAGGGCGGCAAGAAGCGTTATGGGCCCCTTCGTGTCGCCGTAAACCTTTACGAACCAGAGGGTGCCGAAGGCATAGCAGGCCAGCAGGCCGAGGAATAGCGCCAGCGCCTTAGCCCAAAGCCCCGCCTTATTGCGGCAGAGCAGGCCATAGATGGGGCATAGGAGCAGGAAACCAACTATGTAGCCGCCGGTGGGCCCGAGAAGCGCCCCCATGCCGCCGTTAAAGCCGGAAAACACCGGCGCGCCCATAGCGCCCAGCAGTATGTACAGCGCTATGGCTATGGCCCCGTCCTTGGCGCCCAACAGCAAAAGCGTCAGAAAAACGCCGAAGGTCTGCATGGTGAAGGGGGGCTGAGTGGGTATCGACAGCCATGCGCAAGGGGCGAGAAGGGCCGCGCAGAGGGCGATGCGTGTCATGCGTTTTGTAGTCATACGGTAAGTGTTATCTCCTCAGTTTTAAAGAAATAAGCCGGGCAAGATCCTCCGCGCTGCCGGAAAACAGTTCCCCGGCGTCCTCATAGAGCTGCCGCCGCTGTGCGAATATCTCCCGGAGCCTGCCCGCTCCGCCAGAAAGGAGCGGCCTGTTTGCTGCGTCTATATCCGCCACGGTTTCTTCGATATCGCGGAATATCCAGATTATATCACCGGTGCGGCGCATGAATTGTATATTCTCACCTTGGCACACTATGCCGCCCCCCGTGGAGACTATGCCGCAGGGCTGGTTTCCCAAGGAAAACAGGGCTTTTTGCTCCAGCTTTCTAAAATGCGCCTCGCCGTATTCCTTAAAAATTTCGGGTATCGTCATTCCGGAACTACGCTGAATGATTTCGTCGATATCGTAAAAGGGCAGCTTCAGCGCCTCCGCCGCGGCGCGGCCCTTGGTGGTCTTGCCGCAGCCCATCATGCCAATGAGGTATATCATAGCCCCTCCATGCAGTTCAATATTCCCAAACACAGCGCCGCCTCCGCCGCAGCCAGGCCCCGGAGGGCTATGCAGCTGTCATGCCTGCCCCCTACAGTTATCCGGGCGTTTTGCAGCTCCCGCAGGTTTACCGTGTGCTGGGGCTGAGTTATGGAGGGGGTAGGCCGGAAAGCCACCCTGAGAAGCACAGGCGCGCCGTTGGCCATGCCGCCGTTTATGCCGCCGGAATTATTGCTCTCGAAGGCTATTTTGCCGTCTTTTATCCTTATGCCGTCGTTGGCGTCGCTGCCATGCATATCCGCCATGCGGAAGCCCGCGCCGAATTCGACGCCCTTCACCCCGGGAACGGCGTACATTATTGAAGCTATTGAGCTTTCCAGCCCCTCCCATAGAGGGCCGCCGGTCCCTACGGGCAATCCCAGCGCGCAAAGCTCCACGCTGCCGCCCACGGAATCGCCCCGCTCCGCCGCCTCTCCTATCCTGTCCTCCATGGCCCTGCGGGCGCTTACGTCCAGAACGGGAAAGTCGGAGCCCCTCAACCTGTCCAGCGTATATCTGTCCACCTGCAGCGGGTCGAAGGGAGAGTCCCAGGCTCCGCCGATATCGTAATAATGCCCGCCTGCGGTCATGCCCCTTTGCATCAGCAGCTGCCGGGCCACGGCCCCTGCGAATACCAGAGGCAGCGTCATGCGGCCGGAGAATATACCGCCGCCGGAGGGTATGCCGCCGTATTTTATGTACGCCGGGTAGTCGCAGTGGGAGGGACGGGGCAGTGAGGATATGTCCGCGTAATCCTTCGGTCTAACGTTCGAATTTTCAAATTCCACACGAAGCGTATCTCCCGTGGTCACGCCGCCTCGCACGCCGGAAATGTATATTGGAACGTCGGCCTCCGTCCGGGAGGTAACGCCTTTTTTGCTTACGCCCCTGCGCCTTTCAATGTCCCGGGAAATGATTTCCCCGTCCAGCCTCAGCCCCTTTGGCAGCTCCATGGTAAGGCCCACCCGCTTTTCGTGTGAGCCGCCGTAAATATCGAGCTTTATGCTTCCCCATGGCCTCATGATATGCTGCCCCCCAGCTGTCTGTATTCATCAAAGAACCCCGGCGCGGACTTGCTGACGCACTCCGCCCCATTAAGCTCTATCCCGCCGCAAAGGCCCGCCGCCATTATCAAAAGCATGGCTATGCGGTGGTCGTTATGGCAGAGGCAGGCTGCGCCGTGCAGCTTCCCGCCGCCCCTTATGGTGAATCCGTCGGGAGCCTCATCTATATCCGCCCCCAGCCTTTTAAGCTCGGTTGCGATGGCGCTTATCCTGTCGCACTCCTTGAAGCGCAGCCGCCCGCCGTTTTTGACCACGGTGCTGCCTTCTGCCGCCAGAGCCGCCAGCGCTATGGCGGGGGCAAGATCCGGAGTGTCGGATACGTCTACGTCTATACCGCGAAGCCGGCCGGGGGATACCGTGACGCTGCCGCCGCCCATATCCACCCTTGCCCCCATGCGGTACAGTATGCTGAGCATTGCCCTGTCTCCCTGTATGGAACCGGGGTCCAGGCCCGTCACGGTTATGGGGCCGTATACCGCGCCCGCCGCTAAAAACAGCGATGCGTGGGTATAGTCCCCCTCAACGGTCACGTCCGCGGCTTTGAGGCGCCGGGGCTTTACCAGTATGGTGTCCTGGCCCATCCATTGGCTCTCGCCACCGAATGCGGAGAGCGAAGCGCGGGTCAATTCGACGTAGCTTTTGCTCTGTAGGGGAGTGGTGAGCCGTATGCGGCTTTCCCCCTCCAGCAGCGACAGTGCCAGCAGCAGCCCGCTTATATATTGGGAAGAAACGTCTCCCCTTATGGGAAACTCCCCGGGGCCGAAGCTCCCGGAGACGCTGAGCTTCTCCGCTGCTACACCCTTGCTTTTGAGAAGCTCTGTTACGGGCTCCATTGGCCGGGCGGCCAGCGACGGGGACAGCACAAACTCCGCCCTCCCCCCAATGAGGGGAGCAACGGGGTAAAGCAGCCTGTATGTGGCGCCGGAATCCCGGCAATCAAGGCGGAGGACGTCCGGCCTTGCATTTATGCCTGTTATTTCAAGGGTGTCGTCCCGGAATACGGCAGCGGCCCCGAGGGCGCGTATGCAGCATAGGGTAGCGGTCAGGTCGTCCGGCAGCTCCCCCGGCAGGCCCCGTATGACGCTTCTGCCTTGGGCCAGGGCGGCGCATATCATATATCTGTGTGCGGCGCTCTTTGAGGGTATGGCTGTCACGGAGCCATGGGGCCGCCCGGAAAACCGCGTCATCGGGCCAGACTCAGCGCCCTGTCGCAAAGCTCCCCTATGGGCATGGCGATCACGGCAGCCTGTCCGATCTTTTTCAGGAACACGGCGTTGACGGTTTCGCCGTCCCCCTTCTTATCCAGCAGCATGGCGGCGCGGAAGGCATCTTTGTCTATATTCTCCATCTCTGTGGGCAGCCCGGCGGCGGAAAGGGCGGATATGAGCTGCTCCGCCGTGCCCGGCTCGGTCAGCCCCATGCTCTCGCCTATTTTTGCCATGGCTACCATGCCTATGGATACGCCGCAGCCGTGCAGCAGCTCAAAGCCGCTTGCCCGCTCCAGCGCGTGGCCTATGGTGTGGCCGAAGTTCAGCTCCCGGCGAATGCCGGTATCCTTGGGGTCAGCCTGAACATAGCCCGCCTTTATCATGGCGGTGCGGTATACGGTTCGGGTGAGGTCGTCCTCCCCTGAGTTAAGGTCGCCCGAGGATATGGCGCCGCACTTTATGACCTCAGCCATGCCGGAGGCGAGGTGCTCCCTGGGCAGTGTGGAAAGGAGGGCTGTATCTGTCACCACCAGTACGGGCTGGTAGAATGTGCCTATGAGGTTTTTGCCCCGGGGATGGTCTATGGCCACCTTTCCCCCGATGGAGGAATCCGCCTGGGCCAGCAGCGTGGTGGGACAGTGTACGAGGGGCACGCCCCGTCTGTACGTGGCTGCGGCAAACCCCGCCGCGTCCCCTACGGTGCCGCCGCCAAAGGCTATCACCGCGTCTGAGCGGCCTATCAGGTTGTCCATAAGGCCGGAATATATGTCGAAAAGCCTGTCGTGGCTCTTTATCTCCTCGCCGGGGGGTAGTATGATGCTGCCGGCTCTGACCTTTGCCCGCTCCAGCGTGGCCATGATGGTATCGAGGTGCAGCTTTGCCACAGTCTCGTCCGTCACCACCGCCGCCCTGCGGAAGCCGGTGAACAGGCCCTCTTCCTTTATCATGCCGGGACCTATCTGTACGCTGTATTCCCGGTTGTCTGCGTTTACGGAAATTCTCATGTCAATTTACTCCAAGGGCATCTCATGCCATACTATTTCAGCACCTATAATAACACATATCCGTCCCAATATCATCATAGCGTCTGGAAAAAAACCGTGGCGTAGTGTAAACTATATATGATTAAAAAAGCGACAGGAGGCTTAAATATATGCTGGAAAAACTCAGGAAGGCTATGAAGACTGCCGATATAGACATGCTGCTGATACCCTCGGCAGACCCCCACGGCTCGGAGTACCCGGAGGAATACTTCAAGGCACGCAAGCACTTTTCGGGCTTTACGGGCAGCGCCGGAACTCTGCTCATATGGCAGGGGGGCGCCGGGCTTTGGACCGACGGACGGTATTTCATTCAGGCGGAGAGGCAGCTTGAGGGCAGCGGCATAGACCTGTTCAAGATGCGGGAGCCGGGCGTTCCCACGGTGGATGAGTTCATAGCGGAAAACATAAAGGGCGGCGTATTGGGCGCCGACCTTCGCACCATATCCGCCAGCGAGGGCATGGAGCTTGAAAAGGGCGGAGCCATATTAAAGGACTGCCGCAGCCTGATAGACGGCTGCTGGGAGGGAAGGCCGGAGCTTTCAAGGGAGCCGGCGTATGTGCTGCCTATGGAGCTTGCGGGGGTATCCTCATCGGATAAGCTTGGGGCTGTCCGCGCCGAGATGGCAAAGTGCGATGCCAATGCATGCATATTTACGGATCTTGCGGATATAGCGTGGCTGTTCAATATACGGGGCAACGACGTAAAGTATCTTCCCGTGGCCCTGTCCTACGCCATAGTTGAAAAGCAGAAGGCATATGTATTCATGGATGCTGCCAAGGCGGCCCCCATAGCGGCGCACCTCAAGGCTCTGGATACAGAGATACTGCCATATGACGCCATATATGAGTTCATAGGCCGCTACGGCGAGAAGGACGCCGTAATGTGCGCGCTGTCGATACTGAACTATAAGCTGTATCAGGGCATAGCGCGATGCAGGGTGGTGGATATGGATCCGGTGCAGCTGCTGAAGGCCGTAAAGAATCCTGTGGAGCTTGAGAACTTCCGCAAGACCCACATAAAGGACGGCGTGGCCGTTACCCGCTTCATGCACTGGGCAAAGACCCACGCAAAAGAGGGATATACCGAAATGCAGGCCGCCGACGCGCTGGAGGGCTTCCGCAAAGAGCAGGAAGGGTATATGTACCCCAGCTTTGAGACTATCGCGGGCTACGGCCCCCACGGAGCCATAGTACACTATTCCGCTACCCCTGAGACGGATATACCCGTAAAGCCGGAGGGGCTGCTGCTGGTGGATTCCGGCGGGCAGTACATGGGCGGCACCACCGACATAACCCGCACCATAGCCCTGGGGCCCTTAACAAAAGAGGAAAAGCAGGCCTTTACCATAGTCCTGGAAAGCATGCTTGCGCTGCTCACCTTCAGATTCCCAAAGGGCTGCGCGGGCTTTAACCTGGACGCCATAGCCCGGGCTCCATTCTGGAGCAGGGGCATGGACTACAACCACGGCACAGGTCACGGCGTAGGCTATATGCTTTCGGTACACGAGGGCCCCAACGGCATATGCTGGCAGCGCCGGGTAAAGTCCGAGGACGCGGCATTCGCCCCCGGCATGATAACCTCGGACGAACCGGGCATATATATCGAGGGCAAATACGGCGTCCGCCACGAGAACCTGACGGAGTGCGTGGAAACGGAGCCAGACTCAAGGTATCTGGAGTTCCGGCCCATAACCTTCGCGCCCATAGACCTTGACGCCATAGATGAGGATACCCTGACCGAGACTGCGAGACTGCAGCTCAACGCCTACCATAAGGAGGTATACGCCAAGCTTGCCCCTCATATGGGTGAGGAAGAGCTGGTATGGCTGAAGGAATATACGAGGGAAATATAGCGTGGAGCGTGAACCGCAGGATAAAAAGCTGTTTTGCAGGTGGGGCGAGCTTGCCTTCGCGCTGGGCACCTTCTTCATAGCGCTGGGGGTTTCGCTTATGGAAAAGGGTGGCCTCGGCATGTCAATGGTAACGTCACAGTCCTACATAATATCCCTTGCCGTGCCTTTTTTCACATTCGGCATGGCGGACTACCTGCTTCAAGGGGTGCTGCTCATAGGGTACTATATAATAGTACGCAGGTTCGACTGGAAGAACATACTGTCCTTCTTCTCCGCCTTTATCTTCGGCGTGGTGCTGGACGGCATAATGTGGGTGATGCGGGACCTTCAGGCGGCAGCCCTTGTACAGCGCATATTCTTCTTCGCAATGGGGATGCAGATAAACTCGCTGGGCGTGGCCTTATTTTTCCAGACCTACCTGCCATTGCAGGTGTATGAGCTGTTCGTGACGGGCATTGTGGAGCGCACCGGCTGGCGGCTGCACAGGGTAAAGACCTGCTTCGACATGTGCTGCTGCCTGTCCTCCGTAATACTTTCCCTGGTATTCTTCGGGAAGCTCAGGGCAATAGGTGTGGGGACGGTGGTGTGTGCGCTGTTTTCCGGTACTCTCATAGGCCTTTATACAAAGGTAATGCACAGATACATAGACTTCTCCCCCGCCTTCCCGAAGCTTTACGCCTTCTTCAGGAAGGACGCGGTAAAACAGGCATAGCAAATATAAAGCCTATCAAGAAACTACCGGGGGTTGATAAGGGGCCGCAGCCCCTTATGTTTAATCCGGCTCTGACGACATGTG
>OGWV01001066.1_pt1 | contig 17265 bp, 23 predicted proteins | sample 1576081 | NCBI WGS metagenome assembly OGWV01 (sample SAMEA3541541, study PRJEB24748) | human gut metagenome | biome: human gut; feature: human-associated habitat; material: faeces | place: China | collected 2012 | reverse complement strand
CTTGCAACATTAGTCGGTGCAGCTGGTGAAGACGGTAAGCCCTTGCGGGGCGCGACGTTTATTGCGTGGCTGTATCTTTGAACGAAACAATAAGTTCACCGTCGCACCAGTATTCGTACTCAACATCCTCATGCGCAGATAGCATAGATGCTCCTTTCGTATTTGAATCAGTACATTCTACAAAATCATAGAAGCCACGCTTGCGCATATTCCAATCATCCCCATCGTCATACCGATAACCGCAAGTTTTAAGTTCCTTTCTGTTCTTGTCATCATTTCACCATCGATCCGTTCAATTCTCGAGTGCAGATCATCGCAAGTCTTTGAAATGGAATCGAACTGTTCTCGACGTGTACCAATCTCGTCCTGCAAATCATCGTTCAAATCAAGCATCATGCTGTTGTACTTGTCCTGAATGGAACTCACTGTGCCCATCTGTGGCTCGTTCGGTGTCTCAAACTCCATGAACTCTGCAACCATCTTACCCCCAATACGCGAACTGATAACAAACCAACAGGCATCCGATAATGACGATGCCCACACCTGCACGTGCTGCGCGTATGTTCTCGCGCTCACGTCTCCAACACGTGTTGCAATCCGTGCTTGTCAACGAACAATAGACTAGCGCGGTACCGAACAGAATCACGGCTATGCAGACTAGCATTTCTTCCCCGTCACCGTTGAAACGTGCTCGAAGAACTCGTTCACAGCCTTGTCCATGTCGAACACGATTCCGCTCAACGGTTCGCTGGTTTTCGGCTTCACCCTAGTGGTGAACCCGCTCTCATTCCCGTCCATGTACTCGACAATCTCGAACACTTCCTTGCTGGCGTAAATCATCAGCCCATCACCACCAGCTTTCTCGTCCATGAGAAGTTCCAACGGGCAACGCTTGTGGAGAATGTACACCTCTCCGTCACGGTAGGAATAGAACAATCTAGCCATAGCACAGTCCTTTCAATCGATTTTGTCTGCAATAGTATAGTATCAAAAACCACTTGCCTTGTCAAGAAGAAAAGCAGCCCTCTTTCGAGGGCTGCAAGCTAGATGCCGTAATACACGCTGTTCACATAGTCCTGCACGGTCTGGTAGTCATAACCAGCAGCCGTAAGGCGGTCGTACCTGTCCTGACCGTTTCCGTAGTTGCCAAGGTACACGTCGTATGCAACGTCGGCAATCCAATCGGAACCAGTTGAACCGCCGCCGATGCCGTAATACACACGGTTCACGTAGTCCTGCACGGTCTGATAGTCATAACCAGCAGCTTCAAGATTGTACTGTCGCTCTGGATGGTTTCCGTACCATCCCTGCATCACACCGTATGCGGCTTCCTCGATGCTGCCAGGAACAGGCGCTTCTGGCGTATCGGGCGCGGAACCCTCGCCATCGTCATAGGTCATAGCAGACGGGTTGTCGAGGTAATACTGAACAAGGTTCTCGAAATCGCCCCAAGTCTTGCCCCACTTTGCGAAGTACGGAATAGGGTCAACGTGGTCTGTGCCGCCCCACACGTAACGCGCTTCGTTGTGGGAAACCATTCGGTCGATGCCCCAACCCTGCTGGTTGAGGTACACGGCGCACCATTGCGCCGCCGTGTCGAACCCAACCTCGAAGTCGTGCTGGTTGGTGGCTTCGCAAATCTCGATGCCGACGCTGTACCAGTTTCCGTTGCCAACGTGCCACGCAACGGCGTTTCCGCTCATGGTCTGGTACACCGTGCCGCCGTCAGTCCAGTCGGCAACCCATTGCGCCATAGGCGCATCATTGCCCATCCGCTGCCAGTATTGGACGTGATTCCATGCGGTCGCTCCCTCGTTCGCCGTGGAATGCACTACAAGGTTCTGCGGTTGGAACCAGCCGTGACCGTCTGCGATGAAGTTGTCATGTTCCGTCCATGCGTATGCGGGCGCGGCTGTGCCGACCAGCATAGCGAACACGGCAAGCGCCGTGATTGCGCCGATTCTAAGACGCTTCATAAAAGTGCCGATCATTCTAACCCTCCATCTTGTCCACATGGTCATCGAACTTCGTGGTGAGCGCGGTAATGGCAAGCGTGAGATCTTTCAGCGTGTCGTTAATCTTCACGTAAAGCCACCCCATGAAGCAGCAAGCCACGATAGGGAACCCCACGCTGCCGATAGCCGTGATCACCATATCGAACGTAGCAGTGTCCATTTCAACCTCCTTCCTAAAATCCCAGATAGTCGAACACGTTGTTGAAGAACTCTCGCGTCTCGATAGTGTCGAAGAACACGCTTCCCTGCATGTACAGCTTGCGCACGCTCCGCAACACCACGCTAGACTTCTCTATCATGAGCAGGTTAGGCTGCATATCCGATTTTGTCAAGACGTAAACCAGCGCATCTTTCGGGTACCTGCGCGACACGTAGTAAACACCCTCCGTGTAGTCAACCCAAACACCGACCGTCCTGTTGTCGAACCGCAACGCGAAGTAGAATCGCGCTTCCTCCGACTTCTTGGCGATGAACTTGTCGTTGTCATCGTAGAACATGTTTCCCACTGCGTAATCGTAATATGACGTTCCACGTATCATCTGACCGAATCTTGTCGTGTCCACGTGCGCCCTGAACCGCTCGCTCTGCACAATCTCTACACACATGTACCCTTTGTGCGCCATGAGAAAGCGCTTTCCCTTCCTCGGCTTCAACCTCCATCCGATGAAGTACGGATTGGTGAGCGCCACGGCGTTAGCCATGAACATAACCTTAACCCTGTCCTGAAATCGGTCAACCGTGTTGTAGAAGTCTTGGAACTGCTTCAACTCGTTTTGCAAGTAATGCAGCGAACCCTTGTCAATGATGAACTCGTCAAATCCTATCATATCAACGTCGGGATAGGGTACAGACTTTTTGGTCAGCGCGTTTGCCAACGTGATGAAGAAACATAGCACGCGCCATTTCTCTGGCTTTTCATCACCTATCGCAACCTTTCTGATGTACCCTTTCATTCCCTCAACTTTGAACTCCCACGATGGGAAGCGGTCAACAATATCCTGAAAGAACTCCTGCTTGTCATCGAACTCCGACTTGTATCTGCGCAAGTATATGAACTGCTTACCAGTCTTTATGAAATGCCTGATTCGTTTGTACTTGAAATCATACGTCTTGCCAGTGCCACGCCCGCCGATAACGAAATTGAACATAGCGTTGCGCGTCATAATGTCGTGAGAATCGTAATACATGCTGTCGCTCATAGGTACCGTCTCACCTCCCAATAATACATGTACCGTGGATAGTTCCTAGCATCGGTTGTGGTTTGGTCTGGTCCGTAATCGGGTCCACCATGTCCCCAAAGTTCATTGTTGCCCATGTACAGTTCAACGTGGTCAAATGAGCTGTTCCAACCATTCCACATAATCAGCACCAAATCGGCTGGCTCCATATCCTCGATGGGTAGGTTGTCACCAGAATAGCCGCTTGCTATCTTCGTCCCCTTGCCCGCCATAGCGCCCGTCCACGTGCCAACGTCGATTCCAGCAACCTGCTGGTACGCGAACCACACCGTAGAAGAACAGTCACCATATCCGCTGCTTATGGGGTCAAGCCGTCCAGCACCCTGCGAGTACGCGAACCTGTCAAGCCATGTGCGGTACAATTCGCATATGGCGTTCTGCGCTTCGCTTCCGCTCTCCGAACCGCCGCCCTCGTTGCCGCCGCCAATGTCAGTTCCGTTCGCGTTGTACCCGTTAATCCAAACCTGACCAGATGCAGGATAAAATATCACTCCTTTTGCGTACTCGTCTCTGCCATATAATATGAGTGTATCGCCATTCTGAATGATGTACCCCAACTTGCTTTTTTCTGTGCTAATCCCAGGGGTGTTGCCGCCGGGCGTGGTGTCAACGTCTCCGCTCTGACCGAAATCAGGCGGGTTGCTCTCACCGTCCCAATCTTTCAATCTCTGGTACACGGTATTGTAACGGTTTCTGTACCGCCCAAGAACGCCGTGGTTCATGCAAACGCCGTATATCATATCGAGGTCGGCGCTGCCGCCCGCCGTTGCAATGACCTGTCCAGCGCTTGCTGGCGATTGATGGTACATGCTCATTGCGAAAATCAAAGGTTTCGGGTACGACTGACTCATTCCCCAGCCTTCAAGCGTCGCAATGTACCCCTCGAAATCGGCGATAGCCTGATTCTCCTGAATCACATGGTTCTGTTCCTCTTTGAACACCGTTATGATGCTGTTCCCCTCCGCCTTGGTCAGATAGCGAGTGTCCCAGTAGCCCGCGCTAGCGACGTGCGATTCCAAATCCGAGCGGAGGGACGATGCCAGCTGCACGTAGGCAGCTGGCATCTCGTCCTTCACGCGGTTCAGCAGCGCCGCCGCACGTGTCCCGTACCACTGCATCATGCCAATGGTAATGGGGTCGTTGTAATTCACCGAAGTCCAGTCCCAGTTGGATTCTACCTCGCCGATAACGTACATTGCGTAATAGCAAATGGTTCTGGTACTTGGCATCGTTCACTCCTTACCAAGTGCTGTAATCAATCATTACCTGAATCGAGGTAATCTGCGTCCAATCAATACGCGAAGCGCCAACGGTGTTATACCCCTCAACTCTAATGTTGCCGTTGGTCTGAACATTGATGTTTCCGACGAACACCATAGCGTTGGTGCCAGATCTGTATGCTCGAACACCAGCGTAAATCGTTCGCTCTTGTTTCGGATTGGGAATTCCAAGCGCCGAACAAGTGGCGATAGTCACGTACTCGGCGTTGTTCGAGCCGGTTAGTTCAAGATTGAACGTGAACTTGATCATCTTCCATTTCTTATACACCGCGCATTGCCTCAAGCCCTGAGCCCATGAACCCGCACTTGGATTGGGTAGCTGAACAATCGTAGGGGTCAGCCATTCCTTAATGGCGTTCTGCACGCCCGTAGGGGATGCCGCCGTGCCAGTTGATGCAGCAGTCTCACCCGCCGTGTCCGTCACCTTCAAATGCCCGAAGTTCGTAGAAGAACCCTGCCCGTAGGTGTTGGCTGTGCTTGCGTGGTTGATCGGTGCTTTCTGGTTCACGGCAGTCTGCAATCCGCTAATGTCGTTCTGCGCTTCCGTGATGTTGCCCTCTGCAACTCCAACGCGCGTATTAATAGACGCAATATCGGTCTTGTTCTTATTCGCGGCACCCTCAACCGCGGTCACGCGACCAGTGAGCGACGTAACGTCGGCTTTCGTGCCCGCAATGCCGCTCTCGTTGGTCTTTGCGAGGGAAAGCGCATCGTCAGCCGTCTTTTGAACGGCCGTGATTTGCGTCCCGTGCGTCTTCACAGTGGATTCCAGCGCCGAAATGTCCTTCTGCGCTTCGGTCATCTGCGTTTGCAGCGTGAGAACGTTGGCGTTGGCGTTGGTCACGTCATCAGCGCTCTTCTTCATCTGCGTGTCAATCTTGCCCATAGCGGCGTTGTACTGGTCGCGCAGGTTAGGCTTGTCAGCCGAAGCGTACAGGTCAAGATTGTAGTTCGGCGTGTATTCCGTAGCCATCATTCACTCCCTTCTACGATGCGGGCTTGAAGTACACAATGCCCGCTTTGGTCACTTTTGCTTCCGACAACTGCTGCACAGTCAGAGTTGCGTCGTTATCTTGCGGCTTAAACGCACCGCCTTCCAAATTGGCCACCTTGCCCTCGAGCTTGGTGATTGCCGCTTTGTTCGCGTTAGCCGTTGCCAACGCGCTGTCTGCGGTGGACTTAGCCGTACCTGCCGCCGACGTTGCGGATGCCGCTTTGTCGGAATTGGTTTTCATCTGCGTGTCGATTTTCTCCATCGCCTGATTGTACGCGCCCGTGAGATCTGGCGCGTCCGTGTCGGCGTAAGTCGGCAACTGATAGTTAGTCGTTGGCGTTCCTGCCATCATTCATTCCCTTCTACGAAGTACCCGCCCCGCACCTCACCGTTAGCGAGAATCGAGCAGGTCAGCTTCCCATCGAGCGGCGGTGCGCCGTCGTATGTGATGCCCTCTGGCACGAAATCCTCGCCCATTAGATAACCACTGAAAACGGCCAATCCGCGAACGTTCAACCCGCATTCCGCAAGCTGGTCAACGGTCAAGTCAAGCTGCGCGAGCGTGTCAACGGTGATTGCATGTACCGTAACGTCGTTGAAGAAATCTCGCATTGCGCGAACGTTGCCCGTGTACCTGCCAACCGTCACATTCCAGATAAGCATACCAACCTGCAAACCTGCAATCAGGTCGCGCAACTCCTTGTCCAGCTTGGCAATCTCCGAATCCGTGTACCCTTCAAGCTGTTCAGTCTGCGCTACCTGCTCCGCATGAATCTGGCTCTTGAAGTCATCGAACTCAACCGTAGTCACAAAATCGCTGTCGATGTTGGCAATCTTGCCGAACAGACAAGCGATCTGCTGCTCCACGGATAGCGATTCGTCGTACACTAGCGGGGTTGTAATCTGGTTGCACGTTCGCCCGCCGCCAAGAAACGGATAGTAGATTCCCATAAATCTCACCTCCCTAAAGCGCGTTCCAATAATCAGTGTATATACCCATGAAAAGCTCGTTCAAATCGCCTATAACCATCATGTCGATGTTCAGGAACGTCTCACGGAACTGCATGAGGGCTTGTGACTTGGTGATACCCGATATGCCGCTCACGTGCGTGACGTAATCCTCCAACGTCTTTGAACTCGCCTTCGTGGTGTCGCTTGCTTCGCTTTCCGCATTGCTGTCCTGCGCACTCGTTCCCTTCGCAATCGTGTTGCTCGTGCTGTCAGTGAGGTTGGTCGCGTAGTCCTCGTTCCCGGAAAGCTGCATCTGCGGTGTCGTGCTTACCACGGTTCGCGCCGTGCTGTCGGTGTCGTTCACCGTCTCGCTCGTTGCCTTGGTAGCCGTGTTCTCGGTACGCGAATAGTCCCTAGACTGGTCAGACGTTCCGCTCGTGCTTCCCTCCGTGCGCATGTCATAGTTGCTGAACGGGTCGAAATCCTGCAACGCGCTCTTGTACAGTTGATTGTAGAACGGCATAATCTCGTTCATCTTGCGGTTCAGAAAACGCCTGAAAAGCGCGGGAGTCTCCTGTCCAATCTCTCGAAAGAAGAAATGCTCAACAATCTTCGCGTTCAGCGGCGCACGGTATTCTTCATCGAAAATGGGGTATTTGTCAAGCCCCAAATCGAATCCGTTTTCGACAAGCGAACCCAACTCCACCGTGAAGATCGCCCCACGATGATAGGGAACGCCGCACTCTCCGTCCTCGTACAAACTCATAACCCAGCACCTCCATCCGTCTGAACCTCGGGGTCAGCCATGAGAAGCACGTTCATGTTCTGGCTAGAAACGTCCTTGTTCATGTCGCACCAAACCTCAAGCCCGTACTTGCGGTTAATCTGCCTGCACGCTTCGCGTCTGCAATTCAGGCGAATAAGGCGGTTCGCTTCAATCTGACCGTTGTTCGCTTCGACCTCGGCGCTCTGAACTCGCTCCGCTTTGCTGATGTTCGTGTTCTCGATGCCGAAGTACGTCATAATCTCTGCCCAAACCGTCTGCTTTGCTTTGAGCAGTTCGGGCGTGATGAACGGCGCACCAGAACTAAGGTAGGTAATCTGCGACGGGTCGAACATTCCGTCAGCGCCCACGATGATAGGCTCGTTGCCCACATACTGCTTCATAAGGTTCTGAATGGTCAACCGCTGCGATTCAGGGACAACCGCGAATATCGGCATCTTCTGGCTCATAAGGTTCACGTCCACGGTTCTGTCAATGTCCGCAAGCCTACGCGCGTAGATTCGCATTGCGTTAATGTCTGGTCTGCGCAGATAGTTGTTCCAGATGGGTACGCATTCGGTAGACTTCAACCGACGATGAAAGCCGTTAGTGCCGTATGCGATATACGCAAGCGGATTCTGGTACATGTTAATCTGCCCAGACGGTGCGCCCATCGTAGAGAAATAAGCATCGTACTCGTCATCCCAGAAAAACACGCTCATTCCGCGATTGAAAAGTGTCAGTTCGAGAAAGCGCTGGTCAATCTCCGTCGGCAATCCCTCCCAACGGTATATCGCGCAAGCCATCTGCTCCAACATTTCATAGTACATGCGGTACTGCAAGTTGTTCATTTCAGCAGACTGCCACGTGTTGCGCTTGCCCTTGCGATTCCGTCCCATCAGTAACGCACCCCCTTCACAGGCTCGTTGTCGGCTAGGTCAATCTTGTACATTTTATCAGGGTCGCTCCAAACTGTCACGCCCTTTTCAAAAATGCCCCTGATGCTCTCCTTGAACAGTTCGGGAACCTCGCTTGTCGAAAGCGAAACGCTCTGCATCTTCCAATACGTGAAGTTCTCCATGCACTTCAAGTCGGCGGGCGGCACAATCCAACGGTTCACGTAGTAGCCGTAGCGCAGCCAGAAATCGCCAACCTGACGCAGGAAGTTCAGCTTCAACCTCTTGAACTTCAACCGCACGCCCATGTACCCCTTGCAGAAGTTGAACGCATCGCCGCCGTTCTGTCCCGAAGTGGACGGCTGCGTGAGCCGCGCATCCTGAACCTTTGCCTGAATGCCCTGAATAGCCGTCTCGTAGTCCCCGTTCGCGGCGTACACGGCATAGTCATAGTTCGTGTCCCTCATGTACCCCTGCAAGCCGATGTTGTTCTGCGTGGTCGCGGTAGCCGCGCCAACCTGCGTCGCGGTAGTCCTGTTAATCCAGTCGGCGTTCAGCGCGGTGTTCGCACCAGCGAGCGCCATGTTGGCAACGTCCGCGGCGGCACCGCCGAAGTTGCCAGATGCAAGGCTGCCAACAGCGCCAACGCCAGACGAAATCATGGACGAAGCGCCGTTCCACAGGTTCTTCTCCTGCGATATTCCGCTCAATGCCCAGTTCGCCTGATTGGCTACCTGCTGGTTCGCCCATGCGTTCTGCATGTTCGCCCCGCTCTGGTTGAACGAAAGCTGCGCTGCCGTAAGCGACTTCTGCTGTGACCAATCTGCTGCGGCGAACTGGTACGCAAGCCTGTTTCGGTTCGATGCCATATAATATATGTACTGATTGTTCACAAGCGAGAACTGCGGAAAGTTGCTGAACTGAATGGCTATGTCCAAACCCTCTTGGTTGTACTCCGAATGCGGGAACGATTCGCCGCTAGGAAGATAGTAGTCAGCATCAACGCGGCCGCCAACCCCGTTGGCTGTGTTGTACCCCTCCACATACGAATAGCCTCGAATGTCGGGCGGTGCCACAACCGTCTCCGTGACAAGCAAGATGCTGTCCTGACCTTGGTACGAGTTAATCTGCAAGCATTCGGGCTTCAGCACAATCTCGCCGCCGTTGTACGCCGTCATTTCGATAACGCAGTACGGTGACGTGTAGAACTTCAAAAGGTTCTTGTACCGCTCGGGAATATGGAACATGTCCATAACGTGCATCAGGTGCAACGATGTGATGTTCTCGGCTGGTGTCTCTGGCATACGAAGCATAGGGACTCCCGCAACGGTCGTTTCCGTGGCGTTCTGAACGAAACGTGCAGGAACCACCGTAACCATGCTGATGCACTGCGAAACCCACGGCGCATCTTGCAGCTTCTTCATCAACTCCAAGAAGTTCCCGCTGTTGCAAGCGTACACCGCCGAACCAGACGGCATACCGTCGTTGACGGAACCAGTAGCCGTTTTGAGCGTCGGGTTTGACACGCTGCCGAACCCAGCAGTTAAATCAGCGGTGCACATGATAACGATGTACGGCGGTTCATTGAGAAAGTTGTCGATTGCGAGGTCTGTAATCTCGTACTCGTCACCTATGTTCAAACCCTCCGCATCTGTCATGTACTCCGAAAGGTTGTAGATGGTGCTGTTCTCGTTGGCGATTCCGATGTGACCCTTGTTCACGTAGCAAAGGTCGAAGCTGATTCTGTCGTAGTATGTCATCCACACGTCAAGCTGCACATTCACCTGCGTGGTGTTCGGCGCTATGTACTTCGCGTCGTTCACGAAGTAGTAGAAAACGTCTGGCTGTCTGCCGCCAGACGGAGGTACGGGTTGCAGCGGGTTCTTCACAACCATGTAGTTGCAACGTGTAACCATGTCAAAGGGCGCGTTCACACGGATAGGCTCGCCGTATCGAAGATATACAAGCCCGTTCAGCGTGAACGCATACCCGTCAACGGAGCGGGACGCGAAATAAGCGTCCCGCTCCTTGTCGGAATCAAAGCGCACCACGTCACGGTACGAAGAATCCCACGGCACGTTGCACATGAGAATAGACGTGTTCGGTGTCCATACCGAATAGTTAAACCTATTCTCGTACTCATAGATGTTCTCTGGCAACCCAGGGAAATCTTGTGCCATGACTTACTCCTTAGCCTGCGGACGTGTACGCCTTGTCAATGCCGATAATCAAATCCTTGTGCTGGTACACCTGCGAACCCATCGCAACGGTCGGGTCAATGTAAGTGCTGGTCGCAGTAACGGTAACGTTCTCCGCAACCTCGTCCTCGGCAACGTGAAGAACGCCCTCGGCATCCACGAACGTGCCCAGCTTCAACCGAACGCCGCCGCTCGCAACACCCGTGTTGTTCGCGGTGATTGCGAACGTGCAGCCCTGCGGAACCGTGTACCCCTCCGTCTCGGGCGTTACGGTGCCCTGAACCGTGGCGATAAGGCGCGTCTTTCCACCGCGCTCTGCGTAAGTGGGTTTCACTCCGTCAACCTCCGCATAGTCGAGCGTCACGCCAGTGGCCTTAATGGACGGAACGGTGACGCTGGTGCCAGCTTCCGTGGTGAACATGACTGCGTTCACGAAACGGGACACGGAATAGATGCCGTGGTGATGCAGCCAGTAGTTCCACGAAATCGCCTTGGGATTGCGGATGCTCTCGAAGTCGATAAGCGTGTCCGCGCACATGAAGAAATCGCGGTCGCACAGAATGGCTTGGCAACCTTCGATGCCGAAATCGTCAATCTCGATAACGCGCATCTTGAAGTCGGCTGCGGATGCGTTGAACGCGAACGCGATAACGTTAACGTCGAGCATAGCCACGAACTCGGGAGTTGCGAACAGAACAAGGTCGTTGTTGTTCGTGAACGTCGGCGCACCTGCGGCGTTGTACTGTCCAGAAAGAAAGCGCATCTTGCCCGCCATCGAGCGCACGGCTTCCGTAATCGCCATAGCATCGTCCTGCTTCTCCGAACGGGTTGCAGCAGCCGACGCATCGGGAACCTGCACCTTGTAGAAGCCGTCGATTCGCGCGTACTCTGCGAAAAGGTTGCGCATGATAAGGTACTCGTCCCAGTAGTCGGACGTGTACGGCGTTTCCATGATGCGCCCCACGAGGTCTTGCAGCCCGTAGTCGTTCAAAAACGCACGGCGCAGAAGCATGTCGTTGACGGTCAACTCGTAGTAGTCCTGACGGTTGATGCTGTGAAAGTTGCTCATAACGTCGGGCGCGTGGCAAGCGAACACGTCATCATAGCACTTGTTCGGGTCGTAGCGCTTAGCCTGGATCAGCGTGGTGGCAAGTTCCTCGATAGTCTCGCCGTACTGCATCATGCCGCGCTTGAACTGCGCGAGCGGGTTAGTCCAAACCTTGCTCTTGATTACAACGTCTCCGATGCGGTTCACAAGCGCGTCGATGAACTCGTTCATCATCGGGCGGTATTCGAGCAGGTTGTTCACCGTCTCGGTAATGTCACCCTGCGTCGCAGCAGGAATGCGCTGCTGGTACGCGAACGAAGCATCGGTGCGAATCGCGTTCAAAATCTGCGCGTTCGTCGCGTTCAGCGTCTTGATAGTCTTAGTTGCCATTGTTGCTGTCCTCCTTGTCATCGGTGAAAAGGTTGTCGATGTGGTACACGGTGCCGTCCTCGTCCACGTCCTCAACGACAACACCGTCACCGTCGTTGTCCCCGCTGTTGTCGGCGGGAATCTGCATCAGCAGGTCATAGTTGCGAGCCTTCAAACTCTGAATGTCAGCCTTCATGGCCTCCTCGTTCGACGCATACTCGCTCATGCGGGCTTCCGCAGAACTTCGGTACTCGTCGGCATCCGCTCCCCGCTTAGCCATGTCCGTGAGGAACGTCTCTGCGGTCGCGTACTCGCCATCCTCCATCCTCTCACGGAGCCAAGCGAGCAAATCCTCTAGGTTCATGTTCTTCTCCTTCCAACAAAATAGCCCCCGCCATCTGGTTGTGACCGTGGCGAGGGCTGACTGTGCTGGTGATATTGCCATTCCCGAAACGCCGCCGCTGCTAATGCGGCTCGCACTCGTGCGGGCGGCATCACCCGTAGCAACCCCGCATCGGTCATCGTCCAGACGGATTGGGTATCACCATAGCCAACATAACCCACTTCGCAAGCACTGTCAAGCACTCGCGTTCATTTTCACCAGATCGATCGAATCGGAGTAGGCGTTCAAAAACTGCGAGATCGCGACGCGCACCAGATACGATATGGGCAGGTTCTCCCTCTCGCCAATCTCCTTCAACTGCTCGTACATGGATTCGTCAATCCTGAAACTGCGCTCAATCATTGCTGTACCTCCTATCAGGTGAGCGTGAACGTTATGGGTTCGAGCACTATACCGCCCCTAACGTGCCTTGGCTTCAGCTTCCCGTGAAGCTGCAAGCCCCTCTTGAAACTGTCGAACGTCACCATGCGCTTCAACTCCTCCGGCATACCGGCGCACTTAACGTCATCGAACGGCTGAACGTCAACCATCCTGTATTCGCCATCAACCATCTTGCCAACCTGATAGATTCTCTCCATGTACGTCTTAGCCCTGATATATTTAGCCATGCTGAAATTGCTCTCATGCTTCCACGCGCCCAAACGTGTAGGATGCACCTCCAAACCCTCGGGAATGTCGGTGCCGCAAATGTGTATGCTGTCCGTGTCACAGTACATGAACCTATCGTATACGCTTTGCGCTGCATTGATGGTCTTGTACCTAGCCCATGCGGTAATGAAGCAACCCATAGGCGTGTACACGGGGTCGCGCGTCTCTTTCTCTCCCAATCTGTACCCAACTGAACCGTCCTCTTTCAAGTAAGGCAGTTTCGGCGTAACGTCTGGGTTCGTGGCGAACTTGCCATAAAGTGAGTTCAACATGAGCTTCGCAAGCTGTCGCAAACCGCCCGTGGTAGTTTCTTTAATGTGCATCCAATAGTCTATGTAATCTTTGAACAGTCCAGTGGCTTGCTCGAACATGTACCCGCCGTTGTACGAAAACACCGTCACGTCGTACTGCTGCATGAGTATTTCCAAGTCTATGTTGGTCAAAGCCAACTCAACTGTTCCCTCCGTGTCATGGATGTACTCCGTTTCGGAATAATACGGGTTGTTCTTAATCTGCAACGTGGGGAGGTGGTCGGGCTTCAACTTGCAATGGCAGGTGAGGAATTGAATGTACAGGGGATATTGGGGGTTGTCCTTGTACTCTCCGTGGAAATATATCGGCTGCCCGATTGGCAACGGTCTGTTGTACATAACGTCGGGGTACAACGAGTTAACGTCAAACGCAGCCCCGTAGCCCTGCAGCCTGTCCTCGTGTTCCTCGTCAGCCTGAAACCTAGGGTTCGCGTATGTGTAGCCGCCGCGATACGCCTTGCGTATCATCGCGTCCATTTCCAGATGGATCTTAGGGAACCAGTCATCCCACTTCGAGCCTATTATGTCCTTGTACCCGTTGAGCGCGTCGCTTCCGATGGTAAGCCTGTCAAGCCCCTTGCCGAACTGCTGATGCAGCGCCCTAGCGACGATCTGAACGTCGTTCCTGATGTAGTCTCGTTCCTGCGCTGTCAACTCGTGACCCATGGGGCGGTACTCCGTATAGTCAATCTCCAACTTGGATATGGGGAGGTCGAAAGCCTTTGCAATCTGCGATACCTTCATGGGGAGTTTCTTCAAGCTGTCTTTGAATGTGCAAGTTAGCGCTTTCTTCTTGCCCTTCTTCTCAAAGCAAACCTTCATCTGATAGAACTTGCCCATGTTTGATATGAGCGTTTTGAAAGTCTTTGTCCTCGCCTTTTCGCTGTACTCAAATCCGTTGGTCAGCAGGTACCATATAATGAACTCACAATCGAATGCAGCATTGTGGAAATAATATGTGCCGCCGTGAACCTTGCAGAAATCAAGAAACGTGGCAATGTCCGTGCCATAGCTTAGTGCGTCGGGGTTGTCAATCTCGCACACGCACCACGCCCAAACGCGACAATCATTTATATCTGTGGTTGTCTCGAAGTCTGCGGCGTACTCCATAGCTACCTACGTTTTTTGCTTTTACGCTTGCGTTTTCCGGTCTGCTTCTTGGGGTACTGGTTCTGTACCTGTTGAATGGTCAGTATCATATGCTCTTTCTGCGCTTCATCGTCCATAGCGTCAGCCTGTGCGCCCATCACGTTATCGCGGTCGGTGTTTATGTACCTGTAATAAAGGGGGACGAAGTTTGTGAAGTTCTGCAACGCAAACAGTTGTTCGTTGCTCAACTTCCTAATCATGTTGGGTATTCGCGGGTCGTTGAACGTCGCGGCGTGTTCCAAAAGGTTCTTGCGAAGCTGCGTTATCCGCTTGCGCTGGTACGTCGGGGATAGTTCGCGCTTCAAAATCTGCGCTCGCTTCCGCAAATCCGCTTCGCTGCGTATCTGCTCGGGGAGTAGTTGGCGCTGATAGTCTATGTTTCCGAACGGCAAGCCCTTAACATGAGCCATAGCCGAACGCATCCCCAATGTGGTATCGCTCTCGCCGTAGGCAGTCAGGAACGGATGCGCGGCGAACTTCTGCCAATATCTGTTATGTTCCCTGTTCCATTGCCTTTCAAGCAGTTTGTAATCCCTATAAGCCGTGTACGGTATCGGGGTGCCGTCGCGCCCCGCAACGAAACGGGTCGAACGTGATATGAACTTTTCCAACTGGTTGGCGTATGAGTTTAGCGCCCTCGTGTTCGACGGGTCAACCGTCCTGAACGGCTCTACGCTGCCCGTCCTTACGCCCTTGTTCTGCAATCTCTTGATCTTGCGCCGCGCCCTCCGTTCTGCATCCGCAACACGGGCGCGGGCGTTCTCGTTAGCCTTGGTCATCGGCTCACCTCCTTAACAGAAAGGGCGGGCATTTCGCCCGCCCTCGCGTTCCGCTCTGCTTCGGGGTGTTTACTTGTGGCGCTGCAAGCTGGTGAACTTGTACCCGTTGCGCCCCTGCTTCTTCACAACTTCGAACTTGATCGCGGGATTCCACGGCGGGCAACCTACGATGCTGAAAAGGTTCTTCATCGAGGTTTCAACGCCCGTGCTGGTGCATCCGTAGGCATCGCCCTTCGGGGTGATAAGCACGATGCGATTGCGCTGCGTAATCTCACCCGTCGCACTGTCGGTCATTTCCACGGGCTGAATAATGACGTTCTCAACCTCCACGACCTTCCCCACCATGTCATCGAGGGGGAGGGAGTTAGAAACAGCCTCGTAAATGTCCAGCCTGTCCTCTTGCGTCTCCGCATGGATCGAGCAGTACATGCCCTTAACCATGTCGGGCGCGTCGTTCGTGATGGTCGCAAGTTCGGTGTTCTCCATGTCTTTTTCCTTTCGTTCATGGGCGGCGTTTTCGCCGCCCGCTCTACCGTGTTAGTCCTCGTCCGCTTCGGTCGCGTCGCAAGGGGTGGCGTACTTCTTGAAGTCCTCAAACGTCATCTTGTACAGCTGCTCATGCTCCACAACGTCAACGGCTGCAAAACTAGGCTCCTGCTTGCGAATGAGCGCCTGCGCGGTGTTCAGTCCGCACTTCTTGTCAAGCTGATAGGCAACCTGCACGGGCTGACCGTCCTTGATAACGTACCCGCGCACCTCCGTGGTGGTGAACTTCTTCTGAATCGTGTTGCGTGCCATGATAAAATCCTTTCCGTTGTGTACCTTAATGGCAACTCATATATTACGCCTTGCAGTGCGGCTTGTCAAGTATTAAAACCCACTTGCAAGCCGCTCCACAAAACCTACATAATTGGGGAGCTAGTCCGCATCATCAATCTTGCTTTTCTTGTTTCATCGATACCTCCTGCAAATGTAAACCATTCCGATTGCATATGCTATGATGGCGAATATGGTTTCCGGGTTCATAGTCACCCTACTTTCTTCATGGAAACGAAAACGTAAGACGGATGTTTTTCCATGAATTGAAGATATTCGCATGCTGCTTTGATCGTATCACAGTGCATATGTTTAAGCTCGTAAACCCCGGTTTCTTTGTTGAGTTGGTAATATTTGATTACGTAGAACATGGTAGGCTCCTTTGACTTGTTTAACTGACACTTACAATGATAGCGAGAATCACGTCCATCGTTGCCTACTCAACAATGCCCGCAGCAAACCAATACGGGCTATCATCGTCCGCACCTTTCGCCGTCGCGCGAATATCGGCAGCGCTCATATCGGGCACGAAGTCGCAAAAATCATTGATGAACGCATGTACATGCTTCCACGTGGTTACGCTGTAGTCATAGCGCGGAAGCAGATAGCAACGCATCTTGCAGAACACAGCCACACGCGACGCATACGAGGTGAGAACATAGGCATTTTCAAGTTGCAAGTTCTCGCCATTCTCAAGCCTTAGCGTGATGGATGCCACATGGTCAACGGTGGCTCTCATGTTGCGGAGTTTCATTTTCGTCCCTTTCTGTTGTATTCTAGCGCCTTCCCTTCGGCGCAATTACAATATACGCCACTATGTACCACTTTGCAATAGCTGTTTATGTTCTCCATATTTCCTACATAAAGCCGCATAATCCACTTGAAAATATGTACTTGACAACTGTACACGATTGCTATATTATAATAGTACACCAACCGAAAGGAGTAACAATGTACAGCACCAGCGAACAGGTATACACAGCGGCTAACAACCTCACGGACAATATAGGCGGCTTCTTTAGCGAACTTCTGCGGCTGCTTTTTGCGCTGATTGATACGCTTATAGAGTGCGCTATGTATGTCTTTGATTGCGTCACAAGTAACCCCGTTCTACTGCTTGCGTTCGTCGTGTGCTTCATGTACTATGTACGCCGCAAGTATTATGCGCATAGTGTGAAGCCTAAGCGTGTACGTAAGCAATAACATAATATGTACTTGCATATGCTCACCACCTATGCTATAATGTAGTCACAAAGAAAGGAGATATACATATGAATGATGTTGTTCTTGTTCCTCATGTACTCCCTAGCCCGTACAAGACTGCGGCGCTGGGGAGGTACATGGGAAACGGGGGGCTTCTAACTCTTCCCGATAAGCAGTATCGGCATTATTTTCTGTGAAATCAAT
>OGWV01001049.1_pt1 | contig 17351 bp, 17 predicted proteins | sample 1576081 | NCBI WGS metagenome assembly OGWV01 (sample SAMEA3541541, study PRJEB24748) | human gut metagenome | biome: human gut; feature: human-associated habitat; material: faeces | place: China | collected 2012 | reverse complement strand
AAGTGGTCTTCTGATTCTTCTCATCACTGTGGATCGGCTTTCCAAGTACCTCTTCTGTACTCGTCACATCCAGAATGTCATCCTGGATCTGGAATGCAACACCTACATAATGTGCAATCTTTTCTACGCTCTGTATTTCTGCATTCGAAGCACCGCCAAGGATTGCGCCGATCATCATTGCACATTCGATCAGAGCGCCCGTCTTCAGTTCATATATGGTATCCAGCACATCTTTTGAAACCGCATGTCCGGTCTCTTTTACATCGATCACCTGCCCGCCGATCATTCCATAGATACCTGCTTTTCTCCCAAGGACAGTAAGTGCACGCCCGATCTTAAGACTGTCTTCCGGAGACTGCTCAAATGCCCGGAATGCTGTCTCAAATGCGTAATTCAAAAGTGCATCTCCTGCCAGGATTCCCATATCTTCCCCGTATACAATGTGTGTCGTCTTTCTGCCTCTGCGGTACTCATCATTATCCATTGCCGGAAGATCATCATGCACCAGTGAATATGTATGGATCATCTCAAGTGCTGCCATAAAAGGCTTTAATGTCTCCGGTTCTTCTCCAAAAAGTCTGCAGGTCTCCTGCATCAGCATCGGTCGGAGTCTTTTCCCGCCTGCCATCAGACTGTACTCCATTGCCTCCATGATCACCTTCTGATATCCTTCTGCCTCCGGAAGATATCGTTTCAGGATTTCTTCGATCTCTGCCACTTTCATTTTCATCTGTATTGTAAATTCTTCTTTAGAATTCATGTTCCTCACCCTCTTCATCTAATAACAGCATCTTCTTTTCTACTTTATCGATCTTGCTGTTACAGGCTTTCAGCATATCCATGCCCTGATGATACAGCTGAAAAGATTCCTCCAGTGAAATCTCTCCTTCTTCCATCTTTTTTATCGTCTGTTCCAGATCTGAGAATATCTCCTCAAGGCTCTGTTCTTCCAAAGATTGTCCTTTTTTTTCCGCCATTTGTTTCTCCTGGTATCTGTCTGTTCTATTTGTTCCGTGCTTTGCACCGGCATCATTTATATCTCATACGTCTTATTCCGCACAGCTTCTACGGATGTCTGAATCAGTCCGTCTGTCACATACACCGTCAGTTCATCACCTTTTTTTACTTGCCGGATACTCTTTATCACACTGCCATCCGCTTCTTCTACATAAGAAAATCCCTGATTCAGCTTCCGGATCGGAGACAATCCATTCATCTTCTCGATCTGGATCGCCAGACGGTATCTTGCTTCCTTCACACGGTCATTCATCATCTGACGGAGTTCATCTTCCAGCTCAGCCAACCTCTGCTGCTGTTCCTGTAACTTATGACGCGGATGCAGATAAGAAAGTCTGGTCTCCATCTCTTTCAGCCGCAGCCGGTTCATACGGACGGCTCCTACTACACTCCGATTCATGCGCAGACGGCATTCTGCCAAATAATTCTCCACCTGTCTGTAATCCCACACTGCAAGCTCCGCAGCCGCCGAAGGTGTCGGAGCACGTAAGTCTGCCACGTAATCTGCGATTGTCACGTCTGTCTCATGACCTACCGCCGATATCACCGGAACCGTACAGTCGAAGATTGCCCTTGCCACTTCTTCTTCATTGAAGGCCCACAGATCTTCGATCGAGCCGCCGCCTCTTCCAATGATAATCACATCTACTTCTTTCATCTCCAGCATACGGATTCCCCGCACAATGGACTCTTTGGCGCCTTCTCCCTGCACCTGAGCCGGATAAAGAATCAGCTGTACATACGGATTGCGTCTCGCAGATATATTCATGATATCCCGGACTGCAGCTCCCGTCGGCGCAGTCACAACACCGATCCGCTTTGCATATGCCGGAATCTGTTGCTTATATTCGGGTGCGAACATTCCCATCTCTTCGAGTTCCTGCTTCAGCATCTGGTACTTCTCATAAAGTGCTCCTTCTCCATCCAGCCGGATCTCATTCGCATAAAGCTGGTAAGCGCCGGTTCTTTCATAGACATTTACGGAACCAAACACAATGATCTGCTGTCCTTCTCTCATATGAAAAGAGAGCCCGCCTCGCTGCCCCGCAAACATGACACAGGCAATCGTTCCGGACTCATCCTTTAATGAAAAATATATATGTCCCGATGTGTGATACTTACAGTTAGAAACTTCTCCCTTTACATAGATACGGTTCAGCATAAAGTCCTGGGTGAACATATTCTTGATATATGCATTCACCTGTTTTACTGTATATACATTTCGAGCCATTTCCTACCTCTGATTAATCTGCAAGCTTTGCCAGTACTCCATTTACAAATGATGCACCGTCTTCACTGCTGTATTTCTTCGCAAGATTGACAGCTTCGTTGATTGCAACACCTGTCGGGACATCCTCGTCCCACTTCATCTCATAAACCGCAAGTCTCAGGATTGTAAGATCTACCTTGTTCATACGTCCTGTCTTCCATCCGGTCGTATGCTCATTGATCATTGCATCGATTTCATCAATCTTCTCTACAACTTTCTGCGCTTTTTCACTGATATACTGCATATCTTTTTCTGTGGCGCCTTCGATCTGTTCAAAATACAGTTCTGCCTGTGTTCCCTGTTCTGCTTCTTCGTTAAAATCAGCACCAAATATCAACTTAAAGATATGTTCTCTCTGCTCTGTTCTCTTCACTTATGCTTCCTCCGGTATCTCGACTCCGGCAACGCGGATGTTCACATCTGCCACCTCAAGTCCTGTCATATTCTCAATTGCAGTTTTTACCTTTTCCTGCACTTTAGAAGTGATGTCTTTGATGCTGTAACCATAATTCAGGTTCAATGCCAGGGATACCGTTACGATCCCGTCCAGCACATCTACTTTTACACCTTTAGATAGAGACTTCATTCCAAGCTTGCTGATCAGTTCTCTTGTCGCATTTCCCGCCATAGAAGCAACACCTTCTACTTCCATTGCAGCAAGACCTGCGATGATCGCTACAACTTCATCTGCAATCTTGATCTCTCCAAGATTTTCATCTGTTTTTATTGTATACGTATTTTTTTCTTCTTTACTCATATTCTAAGCGACCTCCCGTCTGGTTTTTCACTGTCTTTTATTATAACAAACTTATATACATTTGAAAACCCCCAGTCATCCCGGGAGTTTTATTTCTGCTGATATTTTTATGATCTGCCGAACTCGGTCAGTTTCAGTCCTTCATTTCTGTCTACCGTCATACGGATGCTCCATTCATTGACAAATAACAGAAGCGGACGTCCCTTCAGATCTTTTACCTTTTTCATATCCGAAGTTCCGGTCAGTTTATCCAGATCAATTTCTTCATTTTCAATCCAGCGGATGTACTCATATGGCAGATTTTCCAGACGGATCTCCACGTTATATTCGTTCTCCAGACGGTATTTTAACACATCAAACTGAAGCACTCCGACAACACCGACAATGATCTCTTCCATACCGGTATTGTATTCCTGGAATATCTGTATTGCACCCTCCTGGGCAATCTGGTTGATTCCCTTAATGAACTGCTTTCTCTTCATAGTATCAACCTGGCGCACACGTGCAAAATGCTCCGGCGCAAATGTCGGGATCCCTTCATATGTGAATTTATCCTGTGCGGTCGTCAGTGTATCTCCGATTGAAAAGATTCCCGGATCAAATACACCGATGATATCTCCGCCGTAAGCTTTACTGATCATCTTACGCTCGCTTGCCATCATCTGCTGCGGCTGGGAAAGACGTACTTTCTTTCCGCCCTGCATATGATATACATCCATACCGGCTTCGAATTCTCCGGAGCAGATACGCATAAATGCAATCCTGTCCCGGTGCGCTTTATTCATATTCGCCTGGATCTTAAATACAAATGCCGAGAAATCTCCTTCTTCCATCGGATCGATCGGACCTCTGTCAGATGTTCTCGGAAGCGGTGATGTCGTCATCTGAAGGAAATGCTGGAGGAATGTCTCCACTCCAAAGTTGGTAAGCGCGGATCCAAAGAAGACCGGTGAAAGTTCTCCCTTGCTTACCAGTTCCTGGTCGAATTCTGCTCCGGCACCATCCTGAAGTTCAATCTCTTCTTCCAGCTGCACTCTCTGATCATCTGTGATCAGCCACGAGATCTCCGGATCATTGATATCTACCTTCTTTACTTCTCCCTGCGTCGTTCCCTTTTTTGTATCCGAGAAGATTTCCACCTTTTTACTTGCTCTGTCATATACACCTCTGAACTCTTTACCTGAACCGATCGGCCAGTTGATCGGGCATGTTGCGATTCCAAGTTCATTTTCAATATCATCCAGAAGTTCAAATGTATCCATTGCTTCACGGTCCATCTTATTGATGAATGTAAAGATCGGGATATGGCGCATCGTACATACTTTAAACAGCTTTCTCGTCTGTGCCTCGACACCCTTGGATGCATCGATAACCATCACCGCAGAATCTGCTGCCATCAGGGTACGGTAGGTATCCTCCGAAAAGTCCTGATGTCCCGGTGTGTCCAGGATATTGATACAGTATCCGTCATAATTAAACTGCAATACGGAAGAAGTAACCGAGATACCTCTTTCTTTCTCAATCTCCATCCAGTCAGAAACCGCATGTTTTGCAGTTGCCTTTCCTTTTACGCTTCCCGCCTGATTGATGGCACCTCCGTAGAGAAGGAACTTCTCTGTCAGTGTCGTCTTACCTGCATCGGGATGTGAGATAATTGCAAATGTTCTTCTTTTCTTTATCTGATTCTTTACTTCATTCGTAATCTGTGACATATATTATACACTCCTAATTTATAGTATATCCGTTTATAGGCACTATTAATCAGTATAACATATGTCTTTAAAATGCTCAAACATATTTTTCCTGTATTTTCAAGGTTTTCCCTTGTTTTCTGCAGCTTACTTCGAATCCGCATTCACCGGATTGATCACAATATTCTGTGCTGCCACCCCCGTCTTTCTGGTCACAATATCTTCGATCTGCGCACGGTTTGCATCACTTAACTCGGAAGCTCCTACGATCACATCTGCCTGATCATCCGTAATGCTCACAACGGAATTATGAAATCCTTTGGCTGCCAGGAGTGACTCTGCAGCCGATTCTTTTTCTGCGGTCTCCGTCATCTGTACCATCTGGTTCACGGCTTTTTCTTTTTCTTCGGCGCTGAGATTCTTATTATCGATAATATTCTGTAATGTTTCTTTATTCTTAGAGCGCACCTGTTCCCTGCTCACCTTTGCCTGCGACACAACCGAACTTACCGATCCATTTGTAAGGACTGCTTCTCCGGGTGTTCCGTCTACACTTCCGTCATCTGTGCTTCCGGCATTGCTGTCTGCGCCGCTGCCGGAATCCCCCTCCTGACTTTTCATATCTCCAGATGACACCGATGCATCTTCATCGGAAATATCCAGCAATTCCTTGTTCGCAAGTTCAGAATTGGTCTCCTGTGTCTTCGTCTTGTTCGGAAATAATTTGCCCGAGTAATTCATATACCCTGCGGCTGCGATCATCACTGCCAGTGTTGCGATCACAATCTGATTCTTCTTTGCAATCTTTTTCAATGTTATGCCCTCCTGTCCGTTTTACACTGCTTTAATTCATCTGCTTTTTCATTATTCTAATCTTATGCGGTTCGATATCAAATAATGCCTGGACCGCACTGCTGATATTTTCTTTCACCACTGCATTCCCGCCGCCATCTGCGATCACGACCACACCTTCGATTTCGGGACTTAATTCTTTGCTTACATATGGAGATCCGCTACCCTGAGTAGTACTGTCACTGTCACTTGCATATACCGTATTTTCTTTTTTAGATGCCTTTGACGACTGTCTGGTTCCTCCCTGGCTGTCTTCTTCCGTCACCGTTTCCTGATCCGATTCTGTATCCTTATCCAGCACCTTTTCTGCTGAAGATTTCAGTGTGATCATCACCTTTACTTCTCCGGCTCCTTCAATCTGCGATAAGATCCGGCTCAGGCGGTCTTCCAGATAGGTAGTATACGCTTCTTCGTCTGTCCCATCAGATGTCCCCCTTACAGTTTTTCCTGTATTGCCGTCTGATGCGGACGAAGCATGTTCTTTCGTCTTTCCTGCCGGAACTGCGATCACCATCAGAAGAATTCCTGCAAGAAGCAGAATCAGGAGCTGATCTTTTTTTAGATTTTTAAACGAAAACTTTTTCCAGTTTGTAAGTTTGTTCGGAAACAATTCACTCAGATTCTTTGCCGATTTCAATCTGCTCCACCTCGATTCTTCTGTTCCGGCTTGTATTTTCATCATTCTGTCCGTCTATCCCGAAAATCTCTTCCTGAACTTTCTGACTTTTTTCTTCCAGTTCACTGACCTGAATCTTATATACACTGTTATGATAAATTTCTTCAAATGCGGTTCTCTTATCCAATAATTCCAATACCGGAACAACCAACATTGCTGTCAGAATCAGTCCCAAAACGAAACGGACATATTTTTGGAACCCATGATCCGGCAGCATCTGTAAGATCATGCTTCCAAGCACTGCAAAAAATGATAACTTTAAGATCCAGTTATAGATAAACTCCATCTGTCCCGCTCCTTTTTGGTCATGCATTCGTCACCGCCGCCACGATTGCGATCGTCAGCAGAAATAACACTCCCACAGTAAATACAATCTGCATCAGTATCTGACATCCTTCTCCTACCGCTTCTACGCAGCCCGTGACACGTTCATCCGACACCGGCTGGATCATGGCAGCCGCAAGCTTATAAAGAAGAGCTGTTCCCGCAGTCTGGACTAACGGTATGACACATAAGGCAATACAGATCACCGCTCCTGCCATCCCGATTCCATTCTTTACCAGTACTGCCGTTCCAAGCGCCACCTCCGTCATTCCACCCAGAAGATTACCTATTCCCGGGATTGCCTCTGCACCTTTCAGTACGGTGCTTCTTTTCACCGTATCGATCGCAGGACTGATCATTCCCTGGATCAGGTTCGCACCGATGACACACGCAAGTGCTGTCTTAAGCGTCCAGCGGATGACAATTTCCAGGAATTCCGATAATTTCTCCAACATATCTTCCGGTCCCAGAAAATTCAGGATACGGATGATCATATATACTCTCACCATCGGCAGCAGTACATTTCCGATTATGATCTCAACCGCATAGATTAAAAACAGAACAAGATTGTAAAATGCCACCCCGGTCACACTTCCCTTCGCCACCGCAACCGCCAGAAAATAAACCGGATAGAATACTCCCATAAAAGCAGTGATATTCCGTATCCCGGATTCCACCCACTTAAGAACCACATCAAAAGCAGCGACCGTCAGTGCCGCCAATAACATGTAAATCATATAGAATCCGACACTTGCCACCTGTCGGTTCTGAAGGGTACCTGCAAACTGATTCATGAATGCTGCAATCATTGCAATCAGCAAAATATGTATCAAATTCTTTTTGCCCGTCTGAAGCAGATAAAACATCTGCTCCCTGACAAATTCTGAAAGAAGCTTTGCAGATGCCTTCAGATTTCCGGTTAAGATTTCCGATATTACTTCTTTAAATATGATCCGTTTTTCAGGGAACAAAGACTGTAAGGAATCGTCAATTTCGCCGTATTCAAATTCTGAGAGGATGCTTTCTTTTATTTTCTGTTGTTCCTGTTCTGGATCCGCCGCATAACAATATGTAACTCCGATATGCCCCACTACCGGAAACAATAGCAAAAATATCAAAACACACCCGATATAAACGCCCGTTATTTTTTTATATCCCGCACTACATCTCATACCAAAAATCCCCGTATCGTCTGCAAAAGCGCACTTAACACCGGAAGACTTAACACCAGGATCGTAATCTTGGCGAACACTTCGATCTGTAATGCAATCGTCTGATACCCCGCATCTTTACATATTGCCGAAGAAAATTCGGCCGCATATGTGATCCCAAGAATCTTCCACAATGTTTTCCAATAATCATTGCCAGGCCCGGCAACGCTGTTGATCTCATTCAACACATCTTTGATCAGTCTGATCTTCCCAAGCAAAGTGGCAAAGATCAAAAGACCAAGGACAATACTGATATAGATGCCATATTCGGATTTACCACTTTTGAACTGCAAAGCCAGAAGAACTCCTGCTACTCCCAGTATTCCGATCTGCAGCATACTCATATGTTCCGCCTCCTTTTCCCATATAGCACATGCTTCTCAGACATCACACATTTTATAACGAGAACAGATCCTGGATGGATTCAAACAGATCATAGATATATGGCACGATCCAGAATAAAACCAGTAAAAGTCCTGCCAGACTGGTCAAGAATGCCTGTTCTTCTCTTCCGCTGTGTTTTAACACCTGACAAAGTATGGATACAAGAATCCCTACCGCCGCAATTTTAAATATCAGATTCACACTCATATACTGCCTCCTATTTTTTACAGGAGGATAATTGCCAGAAATATGCCTCCGGTCACTCCGACACACTGGTACAGACGGATTCTCTCCTTCTGCTCCGTTCTCATGTCCTCCATTTTCTGTTCCATTTGTTCCAGGTACAGATCCAATGTCTTCACCTGCATCTCGATATCGATCGTTCCCAATTCACTGCCAAGGCGTATCAGACTCTCCATCATATCCTGCGGGATTCCGGTTTCCGCAAGATATTTCCTCGTCTCTTCTTCCCATATTCCCGCCAGACTTGTACCCTGTCTTTTCGTCAGCCTCTCGCACAAAGAAAGCAGCCACATCTTATACGGTTCCTGCGCTTCGCTCCCTACATGCAGAAACGCTTCCGGAAGCACCTGTCTGGAATAACGGATCTCACTTCTGATCCGAAAAATCAGTTTTCTCAGATATCGCATCTGTCTGTAACACTCTTCTATTTTTGCAGCCTGCAACATTCCCCAGCCCCCGCCTGCAAGAATGACCATGACTGCCCCGATTCCTTTTATCATTTCGCCATTTCCATCATTTCTTTGTATAGAAGGCTTCCCCTGTTATCAAAGATTCCTTCGATCTGTCCCACGTGTGCGTCATTTCCAAGTAAAATATACCGTTCGAACCTTCCTTCTCCGATCATCCGGTTGAACAGTGGTTTTTTCCTAAGTTCTTCCATTGACTCTGCATGTACGGTCGCCAGCATCTTACACCCACAGTGCATGGCATATTCTATGGCATGTACATCTTCCGGTGTCCCAATCTCATCCACAGCGATCACCTGCGGTCCCATTGAACGGATCAGCATGATCATCCCTTCTGCTTTCGGGCACCCATCCAGAATATCCGTACGGATTCCAAGATGATTCTGCGCCACACCCATATAGCAGCCGCCAATCTCCGAACGTTCATCCACCACACCTACCGCAAGTCCCGGAAGCCAGGAATTTCCTTCCGATATCTGACGGATCAGATCTCTTAACAGTGTCGTCTTACCACATCCCGGCGGCGACACGATCAATGTATGACATAACAACCGGTTACATACAATATAGGGAAATACCGCATCGGCACATCCGATCATCTCATGTGCCACACGGATATTCACCGAAGAAATGTATTTCAGGTTCTTTACCTTCCCATTTTCCATAATAGCCTGTCCCGACAATCCCACTCTGTGTCCTCCTTCGATCGTGATAAATCCCTGCCGCATCTCCTGCTCGCACGCATACAGGGAATAATTACTGATGTATTCCAGCATTTCGCGGATATTATCTTTCGTCACCAGGTATGGCCGTCTGGCTTTCGCTCCGGGGATAACTTCCGTGTCATGATACAGGAAGATCAGCGGCTTTCCCTCCCGGAGACGGATCTCCTGTAAATATTCGAACTCCAGCTTTTCCTTTTGTATAATACTTCTGACATCCCATGGCAGGACTTTTAAGATTGTATCTTCTTTCATGTTCATCACCTCTTTACACCCATGTATATGTGGATGGGCGGAGATTATGACTGGTATTTTTCCAGAAACACAAAAAAGCCTCGGGTTTCCACTACCGGAAATCCGAGGCTTTCACATAACATCTGATATTAAATTATAATCTTATTCCGCTACATCCTTCATAGAGAATGAGATTCTTCCCATCTTGTCCTTGCCAAGGCATACAACCTTAACAACATCGCCAAGTGTGAGAACGTCTTCTACACGATTCACTCTTTCTTTGGAAAGCTTAGAAATGTGTACCATTCCTTCTTTTCCAGGTGCGAACTCAAGGAATGCACCGAAGTCTTTGATGCTGACAACTTTTCCTTCCAGAACCTGTCCGGCCTCAAAATCTGTGACGATGATGTGGATCATCTTCTGTGCTTCTTCCATACCTTTGGCATCTGTTCCGCAGATAGATACGGCACCATCATCTGTAATGTCGATCTTCACACCTGTCTGCTCGATGATCGCATTGATTGTCTTTCCACGCTGTCCGACAACATCACCGATCTTCTGTGGATCGATCTGCATCTGAATGATCTTCGGAGCGAATTCTCCAACCTCTGCTCTTGGAGCATCGATTGCTTTATTCATAACTTCATCAATGATGTAAAGTCTTGCTTTTCTTGTCTTAGCAATAGCTTCTTCAATGATCGGTCTTGTCAGTCCGTGGATCTTGATATCCATCTGGATCGCTGTGATACCTTTATGTGTACCGGCTACCTTAAAGTCCATGTCTCCGAAGAAGTCTTCCAGCCCCTGGATATCTGTAAGCACCAGATAATCATCGTCTGTATCACCGGTAACAAGTCCACATGAGATACCTGCTACTGCAGCCTTGATTGGTACACCTGCTGACATCAGTGACATAGAAGATGCACATACACTTGCCTGAGATGTAGAACCGTTAGATTCGAATGTCTCAGATACAGTACGGATCGCATACGGGAATTCTGCTTCGCTTGGAAGTACCGGAAGCAGCGCACGCTCTGCCAGTGCTCCATGTCCGATCTCGCGGCGTCCCGGTCCTCTGGATGGCTTTGTCTCACCTACAGAGTATGATGGGAAGTTGTAATGATGCATATATCTTTTGACTGTCTCTGCTTCATCCAGACCATCCAGTTTCTGAGCTTCAGAAAGTGGTGCTAATGTACAGATATTGCAGATCTGTGTCTGTCCACGGGTAAACATTGCAGAGCCATGTACTCTAGGGATCAGGTCAACTTCTGCCGCAAGCGGTCTGATTTCATCAAGGCCTCTGCCGTCAACACGTCTGCCCTGAACAAGCCATGCGCGAACGATTTCCTTTTGCATTTTGTAAAGAATTTCGCCGATTTGCTCGTTTATGTCAGGGAACTGTTCTTCAAGAGCAGGGATAATTTCGTCTGTAATTTTACCGATTCTTTCATCACGAACATTTTTGTCGTCTGTATCAAGAGCATACTGTAACTTCTCAAAAGCCATATTCTTGATTGCGTCATATAGGTCGTGGTCAACATCGTGTGATTCGTATGTGAACTTCTCTTTGCCGATTTCAGCTTGAATACCGCTTATAAAATCGCAAAGTTCGATAATGTGCTTGTGAGCGAATTTAATACCTTCAAGCATAACGCTTTCTTCAACTTCGTTAGCACCGGCCTCAATCATAACAACCTTTTGCTTTGTACCTGCAACAGTTACAAGCATTTCGCTCTTTTCTCTTTGTTCAACAGTTGGGTTGATAACGTATTCGCCGTCAACAAGACCAAGCCAAACACCGCCGATAGGACCGTTCCAAGGAACGTCTGAAATAGAAATAGCGATTGAAGTACCAATCATAGCGGCAACTTCCGGTGGGTTGTCCTGTTCAACTGAAAGTACTGTTGCGACAACAGATACGTCATTTCTCAAATCTGACGGGAAAAGAGGTCTGATAGGTCTGTCGATAACACGGGAGGTAAGGATTGCGTGCTCGCTTGCCTTTCCCTCTCTCTTATTGAAACCGCCCGGAATCTTTCCTACGGCGTACATTTTCTCTTCATATTCAACGCTTAACGGGAAAAAGTCGATTCCCTCTCTTGGCTCCTTGGATGCAGTTGCTGTAGCAAGGTTCGTCATGGGCACGCTGCTGGGCGGTGCGTATGAGTACCTGTGCAGTGTTTTCACCGAGGTCGTTTTCGGTGCGGTGTTCTGGGACTACAGCGCGATCCCGTTCAACCTGGGCGGGCGCATCAACCTGCTGTACTGCTTCTTCTGGGGCTTTGCGGCGATTGCCTGGTTCAAGGTGCTGTTCCCGCCGATCTCCGCCTGCATCGAGAAGCTGCCGCCCCGTGGCGGCAGAGTGCTGACTTGGGCACTGTGCATCTTTATGGCGGCGGACATTGCCGTCAGCTCCGCCGCGCTTGTGCGGTACAATGACCGCCTGAACGGCGTACCTGCGTCCAACAGCGTCGAGGTCTATCTCGACGGGCACTACGGCAATGACCGGATGAATCAGGTCTACCCCAAGGCCGTGCATACGTCCTAAAGCCTTCCCCCTGGGGGGCTGCGCCCGCAGGCGCGTGTCGGAGCGCAACCGCCGGAGGCGGCTCTTAGCGCGTAGACTGAAGGTGGCCCCGCAGGGCCGGATGAGGGGCGAGTGTGCCATCATAACCCGTTCATGGGCAATATCGGCAGGTACAGCCCTCATCAGTCACCTTCGGTGACAGCTTCCCCCGATGGGGAAGCCTTTTAAAAGTCTTTGTATATTCCGCACAGATGTGCTATAATAATTTTGTAGCTAATGTATAAGTTTTGAGGAGGCGATGGGTCGTGAACCGTGCAGATGGAATCGATTGCTACCAGAAAGCCCTTCGACAGGGCCAGCGCGATTACCGCGAGAAGATGAACGCTGGGCAGTCGCCGTTTTTGCCCGTATTGGACGATATTCTGCAAAACGTCCCTGTGGAGAACCAGATCCCGCTCGGCCAGGTAGAGATTCCGCTGGAGCTGCTCGTTGGTACCAAGACCTCGGGCCGCACAGCGGCGTTTGCGTCCAACTTTATGCCGCTGCTCGGTCTCAAGACCGAGTTTGCCACCAAGTGGATCAACCTGTGCGTGTCCCATGTGGATGAGGGCATCCGTGACCCCATCACCTGCTATGAGTACATGGGCCGCTTCTACGTGCAGGAGGGCAATAAGCGCGTCAGCGTGCTGAAGTATTTTGACGCCAGCAGCATCACCGGCAATGTCACCCGCGTCGTGCCGCAGTACAGCGACGACCCCGCCGTGCAGATGTACTACGAGTTCATGCACTTTTACCCGGTCATGCAGAACTATCTGCTGACCTTCACCAAGCCCGGCAGCTATGCCCGCCTGCAAAAAATACTGGGCAAGGCGCCGGACGAAAAGTGGACTGGCGAGGATCGAACCGAGGTCTTATCGCTGTACAACTGGGTCAAGAAGGCGTTTCTGGCCCACGGCGGCGCACGGCTGCAGTGTACCGTCGGCGACGTGCTGCTGCTTCTGCTGCGCATCTACACCAAGGAGGAGCTGGCCAATTTAAGCCCCAGCGAGCTGAGCGAAAAGCTCGACGCCCTGTGGGACGATGTGCTGGCCCTGCAGAAATCGGACCCCGTGCAGGTCAGCGACAAACCCGCCGCCCCGAAGCAGACCGGCCTGCTGGATTTTATCCTGCCCGGCAAGCACACCGCGCCCAGCCATTTGAAGGTTGCCTTTGTGCATGAGCGCGCCCCCGGCACCAGCTCCTGGACAAGCCAGCATGAGTTTGGCCGCACCCAGCTGGACACTGTGTTTGAGGGCAAGGTCGAGACGGCAGCCTACTTCAACGCCGTCCCGGGCAAGAACGCCGATGCCCTTGTCGAGCAGGCCATCACCGACGGTGCGGATGTCGTCTTTACGACCAGCCCCAAGCTGGTAGGCGCATCCCTGCGCGCCGCCGTCCAGCACCCGCAGGTACACATCCTGAACTGCTCGATGGAGATGCCCTACGCCAGCATCCGCACCTACTACACCCGCGTGTATGAGGCCAAGTTCATCACCGGCGCGATTGCCGGTGCCATGGCGGGCGGGGACCGCATCGGCTATGTGGCCGACTACCCCAGTTTCGGCGTGCCTGCCAACATCAACGCATTCGCGCTCGGCGCGCGGATGACGAACCCCAACGTCCGCATCGACCTGCAATGGACCTGTCTGCCCGACCAGCTTGACCCGCTGCACGTCTTTACCCAGAAGGGCATCACCGTCATCTCGGGCCGCGACGCACCGATGCCGAACCGCCCGCAGCGGGAGTTCGGCACGTTTCTGGTGCGCCCGGGCGGCGTGCTGCAGGACCTGGCCACGCCGTTCTGGCACTGGGGCCAGTTCTATGAGAACGTCATCCGCACCGTTTTGAACGGCGGCTGGGTGCGGGACAAGTCCGGCACCGATGGCCGCGCCGTCAACTACTGGTGGGGCATGAACAGCGGCGTCATGGACGTGCTGCTCAGCCGCGAGCTGCCGCCCGATGTGACCCATCTGGCGCAGATCCTGCGCACCGGCGTCACCTCCGGCATGATCGACCCGTTCCACTGCCGGATCACCGGGCAGGACGGCAGCGTCAAGAACAGCGGACGCCACGGGCTGGACCTGGAGCAGATCGCCCACATGGACTGGCTGTGCGACGCCGTTGACGGCCACATCCCCGAATATGACGAGCTGGCCGAGGTCTCGAAGCCGATGTACCGGATGCAGGGCATCCACCGCGATCTTCTTCCCGTCGAGAAGGAGGCCGAGCTATGAAGATCCTGGCCGTTGCGGACGAGGAGTGCAAGGCCCTCTGGGACTACTTCACCCCCGACAAGCTCGAGGGCGTCGAACTCATCATTGCCTGCGGCGATTTGAGCCGCCATTATCTGGAATACCTTGCCACCATGGCGCCCGTGCCGCTTTTGTACGTACACGGCAACCATGACGAGAGCTACGACACCCGCCCGCCGCAGGGCGTCATCTGCCTGGATGACGACGTGTACGTACACAACGGCCTGCGCATCGCCGGGCTGGGCGGCAGCTGCCGCTACCGTACCGGCGCCTGGCAGTTTACCGAGGCCGAGATGAAAAAGCGCATCAACCATCTGCGCGGCAAGATCGACCGCCATGGCGGCATTGACATACTGGTCACCCACGCGCCGCTGCACGGCTACGGCGATATGACCGACCTGCCGCACCGCGGCTTCACAGCGTTTTCGGTCCTGCTGGACCGCTACCATCCGCAGCTGATGCTGCACGGGCACATCCATCTGAACTACGGCTGCTCCATCCCGCGGGAGCAACAGTACGGCGCGACCCGCATCGTCAATTGCTATGAGCGGGTGTATCTGGACGTGGACGCCCCCGCCCCCAAGCCCCGCCAGCGGCTGTTTGCTTCGCTGCTGGGACGGAATGCCCGGTAGGGGCGAGGCATGCCTCGCCCTCGGCCTTCCCGTGGGCATTCTTCTGCCTTTCACGCTGAGGGCCGGACACGTCCGGCCCCTGCCAAGCGGCACGGCCAACTTCATCAAACAAGGAGAACTATTCCCATGACAAAAATCGCAGTATTCGGTGCAGGCACCTGGGGCATTGCGCTGGCGCGGCTGCTGGCCGCCAACGGGCGCGACGTCACCGTATGGAGCGCCATCCCCGCCGAGCTGAAGTCTTTAAGCACCACGCACCGCCACCCCAACCTGCCCGGTATGGAGCTGCCCGCCGCAATGCACTACACCGCCGACATTGCTGAGGCCTGCACGGGCCGCGACATCCTGCTCTTTGCCGTGCCGTCCCCGTTTGTGCGTGCCACCGCAAAAAAGGCCGCGCCGCACATCCCGGAGGGTCAGCTGATCGTTGACGTCGCCAAGGGCGTCGAGGACAAGACCCTGATGACGATGAGCGAGATCATCGAGGATGAGCTTGCCAAGGCCGGGCGCAAAGTGCGCGTTGTGGCACTGTCCGGCCCGACCCACGCCGAGGAGGTCGCCCGCGACATGCCCACCGCCATCGTGGCCGCCAGTGCCGACGAGGACGCCGCCAAAACCGTGCAGAAGGTCTTTACCACACCGGCCTTCCGCGTCTACACCAACGATGACCGCCGCGGCACCGAGCTGGGCGGTGCGGTCAAGAATGTCATTGCGCTGGCTGTCGGCATTGCGCTGGGCCTGGGCTACGGTGACAACGCCAAGGCCGCGCTCATCACCCGCGGCAACGCCGAGCTGTCCCGACTGGGCATCGCCATGGGCTGCAAGGCCGAGACCTTTGCGGGCCTGTCCGGTATGGGCGACCTGATCGTCACCTGCACGAGTATGCACAGCCGCAACCTGCACGCCGGTATGCTGATTGGCCGCGGCAAGTCGGTGGAGGAGGCCAAGACCGAGGTCGGCCAGGTCGTTGAGGGCATCAACGCACTACCCGCCGCCTGCCGCCTTGCCAAGCAGTATAAGGTTGAAATGCCCATCGTCCAGGCCGTGGAGGCCATTCTGGACGGCAAGCTCGAGGCCCGCAGCGCACTGATGGCGCTGATGGGCCGCAGACTCAAGCGCGAATAAGGAGCACCGCCATGGCACAAATCAAGGCCGCATTTTTTGATATTGACGGCACGCTGCTTCCGTTCCACGCCAAGGCCCTGCCGGAATCCACCGTGCAGGCGCTGGCCGCACTGCGAGAAAACGGCGTCAAAACGTTTATTGCCACAGGCCGCCCGCCGGTGCACCTGCCGTACCTGCACGCGCTGGACGGCATCCCGTTTGACGGCTATGTGACGATGAACGGCCAATACTGCTATCTGGCCGACGGCACGCCACTGTACAGCCGGTACATTGACCGCGCCGCCCTGCGCACGCTGCTGCCGTATATTGAAAAGGAACGTATCTCCGTCGGTTTTGTGGGCAAGGATTTCTGCCTGTTCAACCACATCAACGATTTGAGCCGCCAGTTTGCGCTGGACCTGCAGCAGGGTGAGGGCGATGTCGCCGCGTGCATCGAGTCCGACGCCATCTATCAATTGAGCGCCTTTTTACCCGAGGAAAACGAGCCGGAGTTTCTGCGCAGCTGCCCCGGCTGCATTGCTGTGCGATGGAGCCCGGATTTCTGTGATATTCTGCCCGCGGGCGGCGGCAAGCCCAACGGCCTGGCCCACACGCTGGCCCATCTGGGCCTGACGCGGGAGCAGTCCATCGCCTTTGGCGACGGCGGCAACGACGTGACGATGCTGGAATATGCCGGGATCGGCGTCGCCATGGGAAACGCCTGCGATGCCGCCAAGGCCGCCGCGGATTATGTCACCGACGACATTACCGCAGACGGCCTTGCAAAGGCACTGGCGCATTTTGGGCTGATTTGAATAAATTGTCTTCCCCCCAGAGGGAGACGCCCCGCAGGGGCCGCATATATGCGGCCCGCAGCTGTACGGCAGATGACCTCTTGCGGGAAAGCCGCGGGCCGGGCATGTTTGTCAAATCCTATGGATGTCTA
>OGWV01001041.1_pt1 | contig 17419 bp, 20 predicted proteins | sample 1576081 | NCBI WGS metagenome assembly OGWV01 (sample SAMEA3541541, study PRJEB24748) | human gut metagenome | biome: human gut; feature: human-associated habitat; material: faeces | place: China | collected 2012 | reverse complement strand
CGGCAGTTATAGAAAAATAATTGACGCCTATAATAGCTACCAAACAGATGTAGGAGGCCCGACCGTCACATACGCATCACCTTGGTGCGCTGTGTTCGTTTCATATGTCGGCATTGCTTTAGGCTTAACGGATATTATTTTTCCGACAGCCTCTTGTCCTTACATGGTAACGCTATATCAGAACGTTAACCGATGGGAAGAAAATGACGCTTATGTCCCACAGATGGGGGACATTATTCAATACGATTGGGACGACTCTGGTTCTGGTGACAATCAGGGGCAGCCAGACCATTGTGGTATTGTCGGAGTAGTTGACACAGCGAGTAACACATTCACTGTGATTGAGGGAAATAACGGCGACTCTGTTAAGCTGACAGAACGCACCGTAGACCAGAAGTCTATTCGTGGCTACTGTCTCCCTGATTACGCAAGTATGGCCTCTGAGGGGTTAGAGTGGGTAGCTTACTACACTAACGAGCTTGGCAAAATGACAGCAGATGCAATGCGAAACAATGCACGCATCATCTGGAATTATTTTGGCGCTTTAGGTTGGTCAGTCAACGCCGTTGCTGGTATGCTAGGCAATATGCAAGTTGAATCAAGTTTGAACCCCGGTCAGACGGAAGCGACGTTTGCTCTCGGAGACCCAAACGCTGGCTACGGCCTCGTACAATGGACGCCACGAACAAAGTTTAGTGACTGGGCGGGGGACGGTTGGGATGACCCGTTGCGTTGCGGCGATTTGGAATTGAGCCGGATTAAGTATGAGTATGACAACAATCTCCAATTCGGCCAAAATCCTTACTTTCCGTCTTATACAAATACGTGGCAAACGTTCATTCATTCCACCGATTCTCCCGCCACTTTAGCGGACATTTGGCTTGTGCAGTATGAGCGCCCCAATCTTTCAGCTTGGGAACAGACCCGGTCGTTGCGCATGACCTACGCCGACAAATGGTATACCTACCTAACAAATCTTCCAGCCCCACAGCCCGTTCCCAAAAAGTCAAAGTCAATGCCATTATGGATGATGATAAATCCATATGCTCGATTCTATTAAGGAGGAATTTTAATGTGCTAACCCGTGAACAGTTTCAGACGATTATCGGCAAGTATGCCACTGCCGACGATGAAGATACGCTCAAAGACGTTTCTGACCTTATGACTACGTTCGATGAAATGTCTAACCCGCAGTTGCAGCAGGAGCGCGACGAATACAAAGAAAAGTATGAGAACGTGGTGAAGGAATACAAAGACCGTTTTCTCACCCCGAATTCTTCGGCAGACCCCAAACTCCCGGAAGATGAACCTGATGAAGATGAATCTCCGGAAAAATATGACGACTTGTTTTCTTGAAAGGAGTAAATGCTTATGCCTGTTAAGCCTAAGATTAGGACGCTTACTACGTCCGCAGCGGACATTCTGAATGTTATCCGCAATAACGCTTCGGTCGATTATCGAAATTATGTCCCCAAAGCTGACGCAAACGATGTTGAATCCGTTCGCACGATTGGCGCGATTATCATGGATTATCCGGCTCTCCAGAATGAATTCCTGAATGCTCTGGTTAACCGCATTGGCCGCGTCATGCTTACGTCGAAGATGTATTCCAACCCCATCGCGTTCTTCAAGAAAGGCGTTCTTGAATACGGCGAGTCTATTGAGGAAATCTTCGTTAATATCGCTAAGGTTCAGGAGTTCAATCCTGAGATTGCCGAGCAGGAAGTTTTCAAGCGCGTTGTGCCCGATGTTCGTGCGGCTTTCCACATCATGAACTATCAGAAGTTCTACAAGGCGACCGTTACGCAGGAGCAGCTTAAACAGGCGTTTCTGTCCTGGGATGGCGTGACCGACCTCATTGCTCGAATCGTCGATTCTATGTACACTGGCGCTAACTACGATGAGTTCCTTGTTATGAAATACCTGCTTGCCCGCCATATTCTTGATGGACGCGTGTACCCCGTCACCGTCCCGACCGTTACTGCTGAAAATGCGAAAGCTATTGTCACCACCGTTAAGGGCGTGTCCAATAAGCTGACGTTCATGAACAGCGATTACAACCCGGCGGCTGTCCGCACCTTCACCGAAAAGGGCGACCAGTACATGATTGTCAACTCTGTGTTCGATGCGACTATGGACGTGAACGTCCTTGCTTCTGCGTTCAATATGGACAAGGCCGAGTTCCTTGGTCATCGAGTTCTGATTGACGGTTTCGGCGACCTTGACATTGCCCGCCTTGGCGAAATCTTTGCGGGCGACCCGACGTATCATGAACCGTCTCAGGATGAGCTTACGGCTCTTAACGCAATCCCGGCAGTGATTGTTGACAAGGATTGGTTCATGGTTTTCGATATGCTGACGCAGTTCACTGAACAGTATAACGGTCAGGGCCTTTACTGGAACTATTTCTACCACGTGTGGAAAACGTTTTCGGTGTCCCCGTTCGCTAACTCTGTTCTGTTCGTTCCGGGCACTCCGTCGGTCACTTCCGTTGCTGTGTCCCCGGAGACTGCATCCGTCCCCAAAGGCGGTAGCGTGTCTCTTTCCGCTGTTGTTGAGACTGAATACTTCGCTCCGCAGACGGTTGTGTGGACGAGCAGCGCAGAGGATGTTAAAGTTTCTGCTGCCGGTGTTGTCACGGTCGATGCAGACGCAAAGTCTGCTACCGCGACGATTACCGCAACTTCCGCTTTCGACGCGACGAAGAAAGCGACGTGTACGGTTACTATTAAGTAACTAAGTTACAGACGAATGGCTACGGCGTTAAAATAGTAGTCGGGTGGGTAGGCGGGAATTTTTTAAAGGCAGGTGGTTTCATGTCGATGATTGTTCCGAATTCAGAGGTATTCATTCTAAAGAATGTCCCTCTTGAACCGTCATTCGACCATACCATTTGGTTTGATAGCGCAGACCAGCAAGCTACGGCATTTACTACATATACGCTTGCGTATTATTTTGATAAAGTTTCATATCAGCGTTATCCTAGGCCATACATTACCTTGGACAAAACTGTCGATGAACTGCTCGGCTGCAATTACCTGATGTTCCGTAATACCGGTTATGGAGAAAAATGGTTTTATGCGTTCATTACGCAGGTTGAATATATCAGTAATACCACTTCGCGCATTTACTATACGATTGACCCCATGCAGACGTATTTGTTCGACGTTAATGTTGAGCAGTGCTTTGTTGAGCGTGAGCATGCCATGACTGACGCGATTGGTGACAACCTCATCCCCGAATCTTTTGAACTTGGCGAATATGTGTATGATGCTGATTATTTTCCGAATCTTTTCTTAAAAACTAATTATGTAATTTGTATTCTAGCTACATGGAAAGCCGTTTATGAAGATAACAAGTGGGTCATTAAAGATGCTTCTACCGGCGGCGTCGGCGGCGTGGATAGTGGCATTTATACCGGCCTGACAAAGAATCTTTGCGAATATGACCCAGCCAACCCTAAAGCTTGTACTGAAAAAGCGAACGCTATTATTGAGGCCGCTACGAAAGCAAATAAAGCGGACGGCATTGTTAGTATTACGATGTACCCGAAGTTTTTCATGAATTGGTCGATTACCGGCGATTTGGCTACCGGCCTTGTCCCGCATACTGTTGATTCTATTCCAGCTTTCACCGGCACGTTTGACGGCTACAGGCCAAAAAACAATAAACTATATACTGCTCCATTTTGCGGGGTGTATGTCGATAATCTTCAAGGCAATGCGGCGAACTATGCTTATGAATACTTCTCAAATAGGAAGCCAACATTTAACATTGTAGGCGTAGTAAACGGCAATCTTGAATGTGCGTCTATACCCCTTAACTATAAAGGGCTTCCAACAAACTTTCAGGAATCGCTTATTATGGGCGGTTTTCCGCAATGCGCGTGGAATGTTGACACTTTCAAGGCGTGGATTGCGCAAAACAAGTATGCTATTGCTGCTGGAGTTGCTAATACTGCTATTGATACCGTTAAACAAGTTGCAGGTGCAGTTGCTGGCGCGGGTTTGGCTAGTGCCGCCACTGGCGCAGCGGCTCAGGCCGGCAATGTTTCACAATTTGCTGGGGGTTATGCCAATCAGATGGCGGCTCAGCAGAATTTGACAGAAGTAAATGCAGCTACTTCTGGCGATGTTCTAAGCAAAACAATCAACTTGGTTGCTCAGGTTAAGACAGCATCCACTCAGCCAAATCACGCGCGTGGCCAGCAGTCGTCTAGCGTTTTTTGCGCTATGGGTTATCAAGGCTTTCATTATATGCCATATCGCATTCAAGGCCAGTTTGCCCGAATCATCGACGATTTCTTTTCCATGTACGGTTACAAGACGAACCGCCTGAAAGTCCCCAATCGCAATGGTAGAAAAGCATGGAACTACGTCAAGACTTGTGGATGCACCCTCACTGGCAGCGCTCCCGCCGACGTGACCGCAGCCCTTGTTCAGATTTACGACCGGGGCATTACATTCTGGCGCTGCATTGACCTGTCTGCCGGAAACCCGTTTACGCGCGTAGGCAACTACTCGCTCGATAACTCACTGTAAGTAGGTGATATAAATTTGAGTAAACCATACCGAAACCCTAAAGGCTCTCACTCGCGGCAGTTTTGGGAAACGGCATACGACAACACGACACGGTATCAGTTTTACTTCAACAAGCTAACGGAAATCGCAACATCGCTGTTCACGTGGGAAAATCTCCCACCGAGCGTTGACCCGCGCTTCTTGGAGTTGTGCCTGTTCTCGACCGGCTGTGCCGTGTTCTTTAAGGATGATGTGCTTTCAGAAGCGGCGCGTCTTGAGGGCAAAGAAGATTACGACAAGCAAGGCTACCTTGCGCTGCGTGTAATGGCGAACGGCCCGTTTGACGTGTACAACACGCCAATCAACCGCGTGGCATATGCTTCTAGCGTCGGTAGGAATCAGTGGAAGCTGGACAACACTAACTCTGTTCTCATCTGGAATAACCGACTGAGGCTTCCGTCCGCATATGAAGCATGGGTTTATGCCCACCGTCTCGAAAACATTGACCGCGATGTTGACGTTAACGCAGCGGCGCAGAAAACTCCGGTCATTGTTACGTGCCCCGAATCTCAGCGCTTGACGTTTAAGAATCTTATGATGCAGTATGACGGAAATGTCCCCATTATTTTTGGCGACAAAGACCTGAATCTGAATAACATTCAGGTGCTTAATCCCGGCGTCCCATATACGGCGGCAGAACTGCAAGACCTTAAACGTGAAATCTGGAATGAAGCGCTCTCAATGCAGGGCGTACCGAACCTTACCATTTCTAAACGCGAGCGTCTTGTCACTGATGAAATCCAACAGGCAACTGCTGGCACGTCAGCTTGCCGAATGTCAAAGCTAGAAGCCCGTCAGCAAGCCGCCGAGCAAATCAATAAAATGTTCGGGCTTAACATTAAAGTTTCCGTTAATTCTCTTTATACGTCTGGTATTTCCGACGATGATGGAAACACCGTTAACGATTGGCTCGACCCGAATTCTGATAGTGGCGGGGGTGAACCGAAAGAATGAGCTTATACACAACGCAAGTAAGATTCATTTGTGAATCGTTGGTAGATGATGTTACCAAACCGATTGACGAAATTATCGGCATTGCCGCTCCTAAAATGTTCCCCATTGGCAGCACGGGTAGAGAAGATTCACCGTTTAAGCGCTGCGTCATTCCGTGGGAATTTGTTGATGGGCCTACCACCTATTATATTTGTAAGCGTATCCTTGCCCACTATTATACCCGTGAAATCGGCTGGGAAACGGCGGCACTTTGGGTGTTCCACATGAATGAGCAGCTCGCCGAAATTGCGCCGTATTATACACAGCTTGTTAAGTCTACGTTCAACAGTATTCGTGATTTTACGGCTGAGGACATTGAAGCGTTGTATGGTGACACCGATCTTGTACGTACATTCACAGGTGACTATAACAACAAGGCTCTTGGCGGCAGCACAAATAACAACACTATCACTGCCGACAACTATAATCTCGACAGCGACACACCGCAGAACGGCCTTGTGTCCGTGAAACCCGCCGAAGATTCCGCTGGCATGGCGTACCTGTCCTATGCTCGCCGCGCGTTGGTTGACCAGAAGAACGACAACACAGAATCGCATAATGAAACGTCTGACAGAAAAGCCAACACCACGGAGACAATCAAAGGTAAATCTGGCGGCAAGGCTAGAATTGAACTTATGAAAGATGTTGCTAATACGCTTGTTAATATTGAGCGCAAAATGATTGGCGAACTTTCAACCGAATTTATGAACGTATGGTAAAGGAGTGAAGTTATGGACACAGTTAATATGTTGAATACCATGAGATTTTACTGCCAGCCCATTCTCCCGCTTGTGTATGACGAAAGCATGAGTTACTACGAAACCCTTTGTAAGGTAGTTGGTCAGCTTAACACCACTGGCGACGCAGTTAATAAACTTAACGAGGGTTTGACGAACGAAATCGCTGATAGACAGGCAGCAGACGCTGCGCTTGATGAGCGCCTGAAAAAGATTGAAAGCACAAACGCAAAAATTCATTTCATGGCTTTTGCCGGTACGCCTCCGCATAAGGCTAAGCCTGTTCTAGCCATGCCGAAAAGAGACGAATTGCGTCAGTGGGTAACAGATAGGGACATGATTGTTACCCTATTGGAAACCACCGATGAAGGTAGTAATATAGTATATGCTGCGTCATGCGGCTATAATGCCCCAAATTGGGAAAATGCATCATTTGATGGCTTTAATATTATCGTCCCTATCAGTACAGCTTACGACAGCGAAGGAGACTACGCCGTTCGTCAGAAAATTGCAAAAATCACGATTCCGCCCGCTTCTGCGGCTTCTCTTGATGAGGAATGGGGTTTGCAGATTATCGAGATTAACACCCCGTATACCTCTGCCGAGGGTATTGTTAATTTTACTGCCACAGCGGACGGTGAAACTGTAACAGCTAATATCACCCCAGCAGACTTTATCAGGATGTTCGATGCAGCTAGCGTTACAAGCAAACTTTGTGTCGGCGTAAACGCTAGACTGAATTACAATGCGCTTGAACTTGGCTCTAGCGTGGCGACTGTTTATGACAATTCCACGGCTAAACGTGAGGTTAGAATTACCTTTATGCCCGACCCTCACGCGGGACGGCGCGACTATGTTCCTAGCGAAATCTTTGATATAGTAAATATTGTCGGTGACAAGGATGCAAATACGTGGAAGATTGAAACATTCGGCACTGAACTGTTTGATTTTCAGAGATATGAAGGTTTCCGGTTTATTAGAAAGGCCGGAGACATTATTGAAGCGGCCGAAGATTGCGACCCCGCAAGTGTAGCGCGGTATTATAATAACTTCCATGGTTTCCATGGTAAGGACTATCAGAACTTGCCTGTTCGCTTGATTGATACAGTCGATAATGCAGATTACTGGAACGGAACATTTGATATGTACGGCGATAATCACATGACGTTTACTTTCGTCACGTCCAATTACGATACGGCTTCCGATAAAATGCTTGTTCGCATTATCGAGCTTTCTGCTCATGTTAATGACGCGGCATGGAAGTATGGGGTGAAGGAATTTGACCCCATTACTGTAACTTCTACCAAAGTTACATCCTTGGGCTACGATGCGTCAGAAGGCGTGACAAAATGGACGGTTATTTTTGACGAAAGTTTTGATTCCATTCTTGCGAACCTTGCGGCGAACAAGCCGATGAAATTCAATATTACTTTGCCCGACAACACTACCGGCTTGTCTGTTTCGTTTAATACTGGCTATGTGTCAGCAGGTAATGACAGTGTCTATATTTTTACAGGTACAGTTGGTAATTCTCCTGTCACGCTGAGTATTACTAAGCTTGGCTCTGCCACTGTGTATTTGTATGAGTCCTATCTCCCAAGCCCGAACCCGGACGACTCCGACAGTGGAAAGATTTTGTCCGTTAATGGCCACAAGTGGGAAATGCAAAAGCCCTCGACCGTTTCTCTCGAGGATGGTGCTGTGACCACACAGAAACTTGCGGACAGGGCTGTCACTGATGCCAAACTCGCAGACGGCGCAGTTACTACGTCAAAAATTGGTAATGCGGCCGTGACTGACGATGAACTCGCGGATAGTGCTGTGACTACGTCAAAAATTGATAATGCGGCCGTGACTGACGATAAACTCGCAGACGGCGCTGTGTACGGTTCAAAGATTAAGGTTGGCGGCATGAGGAGCGACGCGTCAGAACGGTGGTCGCCTACGGTAATTGTTTCAAAATCCGGAAAGGTTACAATTACAGACAAATACTTATACTATTTTCCGGGGCTTGATGCTGTTTATTTTAGCTTGACGCTGAGCGGCTTTGAGGACGCTGACATTGCAGGTATTATAGGCATCGAAATGAACGTTTCTACCCCGATTAACGGAATCTCACTTCTACCCAAAATTGCGGTTGGGTTTCCTGCGCAATTCTTTGTTCAGTCCACGAGCGGCCTTTCTCCCAACTCTATGGTTTCCCCCGCCTATCTTAACGAAAATGGTTTGCTTGGCATAGTCCTGACCGAAGACGCGCCGGGAGCTCTAACGTCCTATGCCACGATTAGCGGGTGGTATCTTGCTAATAATCATACAGACACCCCCCTTCCGTCTTACGCAAACGGAAATGAGGTGGCTTATTGATGGCGAATAAGTTGTACGAAGAATCATCCGTACAAGCCATTGCAAATGCTATCCGGGCTAAAAACGGAACTACAACGAAATACAAAATTGGAGAAATGGGGGGCGCTGTGATGGGCATTACTGGCGCGGAGGATGTTGAGTGGCATCAATGCCCAGAGGCAGTACGTAATTATCTGGCGAATGTTACGTACAACCCCGATGATTATAGCACATCTGAAATTGCGACTTATGCCCCGGCAACAGCAGTTGTAAGTAATTACAAGCCGATTGGAAAGACTGTTGGCAGCATTACATACTTCAATGAAGTGCCTAATGTGCTTACGCCATTTGCTGGTGGCGGTGCGGCTGGAACTCTAAAGCCACTTGACTTTTTGCGCTGGATTCGCACACGGGACAACTCCGCTGAGGCGTGGAATGCCCGCGACCTTGGCGGCTGGGCTTGCGATGGTGGCACGGACATTTCTGCGACGGCGGTGTCTGGCAGTACCGTGAACATTGACAATGTGACTGGTGATATCACAATTACTTGCGCGGCAGTCATCACAAATATCATTGATACCATTGGAATCTCTGGTGATACGCGACTGAGCGCGGACAGCGGAACGAATAAGCCCCAGTCTGGCTGGGCGACAATCGGTGCAAATATGGACGCATCAAGTATGATTCACTTGAACCCGGGGGATGTTCTCCGCATCAAGGGCATGAATCTCCCCGCGTCCAGTGATTCTAACAGTATAGCTGTGGCGTATAATGAAACGGCTACATTTATTAGTGCTGGTTATATTTATAATGGTTACGTTTGGAATCAGCTTAGTTTTGCCAGCAGCGGAGACACCGTAACTATAACGTCGCCCGTTGAGCATTTCATCCGAGTAAGTCTAGCCTGCGCTGACACGTCGGCTGTAATTGCCACTATCAACGAGCCAATCCCTTAATAAGAAAGGATGTAAGTTACAAATGACTACGGCAAATCTTCGTGACTTGCTTGTTGCAACTGCCCGTGCCTACATGGGCGCGAACACTTACAACGGGCAGAAGCAGGAAATTATTGATATCTACAACAAAAATCAGCCTAGACCCAGAGGCTACAAAGTGCAGTACAGCGACGCATGGTGTGCTACATTCGTCAGCGCTATGGGGTACATTGCGGGATTTTCCCGCATTGTATTCCCGGAGTGCTCTTGTCCTGAAATGATTACCAAATATATGTTTGCCAACTGCTGGGAAGAGCGAGACGATTATGTGCCGAAGCCGGGGGACATTATCTTCTACGACTGGGATGATAGTGGCCACGGCGACTGTACTGGTGTGCCCGACCATGTTGGTATTGTTGAAAGCTGCAATGGCTACAATATCACAGTTATCGAGGGAAACAAGGGCGACGCGGTTGGCAGACGGAATTTGATTGTCAACTCCCGCTACGTGCGCGGGTACGGCGTGCCGAATTATTCGCTGCTTGCTGATGAGAAAGACGAACCTGAAAGTGAGGAAGATGAAATGGTTTATCACAATCTGAATGAAGTTCCCGATTGGGGGAAAGATACTATCAAGGCTCTCTGCGATTGCGGTGCTCTTGGTGGTGTCGGTAATGGCGACCTTAACCTGAATGAAACTCTGCTTAGAGCGCTTGTTGTAATGAAGCGCTATATGGATAGGAAGTAAGCCAAAATGGAAAGTAAGTATTATGATGGCACAAAGCTGCTAAGTCTGCTAGACATTGACGGGAACAAACCCGAAATCTATATCTGCACAAGCAACAGAAGTGCGGGCAAAACCACATGGTTTAATCGCTATGTTGTGCGTAGGTATCTTAGAGGCAAGGGAAAGTTCTGCCTGATTTATCGCTACAAGTATGAATTGCAGGATTGCGCGGACAAGTTCTTCAAGGAAATTGGTGCGCTATTCTTTCCGGGGTATACGCTCACGCAGCAAATGTCTGAAAGCAAAGCCTTTGTCCATTTGATGCTTGCAAAAGACGGCGGTGAAGCTGAGTGTTGCGGTTATGCCGTGGCACTCAACTCCGCCGAACAGGTAAAGAAATATTCGCACTACCTGAACGACACGACTGTTCTGTTGTTCGATGAATTCCAAAGCGAAACAGGGGTGTACTGCCCTAATGAAATGAATAAGTTCATTTCAATTCACAAGTCCATTGCGAGAGGCGGCGGCGAACAGAGTAGATACGTGCCTGTAATTATGATTAGTAACCCGGTTACTGTTCTGAATCCGTATTACTCTGCTATGGGAATCAGCAGCAGACTGAATGATAAGGTGAAGTTCATGCGCGGACATGGTTTCGTGCTGGAACAGGGCTACAATGAAAGCGCCGCAAAGGCACAGGCCGAAAGCGGATTCTCTAAGGCGTTCAGTAATACCGCATACATCGGATTCTCCGATAGCGGTAAATATCTTAGTGATAATCAGGCGTTTGTCGAAGAAATGACCGGCAAGAATGTGTACCTATGCACGATTAAATATCACGGGAATGAGTATGGCGTGAGAGAATACCCGGAAGCAAATAAGTTTGGCAGTATGCTTTACTGTTCGCCCTCTGTTGACCATACACACCCCATGAAAATCACAGTCAACACAGACGACCACGATGTTGACTATATTCTCGGCGGCGGTTATGATAGCCTCATTGCACTGCTGAGACACCAGTTTGAAATGGGCAGATTCAGGTTCAAAAACCTTGAAAGCAAAGAAGCCCTTGTGAAAACAATCTCCTGTTGAGGTATCTGCACCGCGTCCCTGTTGTGCCACGACGAGAGGCTACCGGGTGAAACCGGCTCGGCGTAGGTTATCGGTATTAGCGACCGCGCAGCAGCAAGCAGTGTTTTAGATATAGTTATACCCCCTATCGTATTGGTAGGGGGTGTAATTTTTATTCGTCTGTTTTATTGCCTATTACATCCACAAGGTCAACGAAATTGCTAATGCTAAACCTGTTGGAATACTAATTTTCATATTTTTTAACCCTCCTTAAATTGAAATGTTGTATCTACAAGCACGATACCGCCCGGAATTCTCTTTGGGCGCAGCTTGCCCGGAACGCATAGCCCTACCTTGAAGTCCTCAATAGTTCTTCGCTCAGATAGGAATTCTCGTTCCATATCATTTTCAGGCTCGACACCTTCATCTTCGCCGCACGACTGCAAGAACAGCTTCTTGCTACGCTGAGGCATGCCCGCGCACTTCAAGTCATAATGCGGCTTCACTTCTTCATGGTTCTCTTTAACTACGTGTTCGACGTAGGTTTTCTGCCGCTGGAACAGCCCGTAATCCCATTCGCTTTCACATTTCCAGCAGCCATAGGTACGTGGGTGCTCTGTAATTCCTTTCACTTCTTCTGGGCTGCAATTCAGATGTATGCTGTCGGTATCTGCATAGCAGAAATGTTCATAATTTGCTTGTGCGGCGCGTATGGTATAACAGCGGGCATAGCTAGTAATGGCCGCGCCGATAGCAATGTAGCCGGGGGTTTTATCCTGCGCGTAATTAGGGTAAAAGCCGATAGATGTATCATCCTTTACATATGCCACTTTGAAACTACTATCCGGTGAAGCAGCGGTTTTGCCATAAAGATTGTTAGAGAATAGCTTTGCGAGATACCGAATACCGCCTGTGCTGTTTTCCTTAATCTCTCTATATTTGTTAAGATACTGGTCAAATATTCCTTTCCTTGTCTGGAAATAGCACCCGTCAAGAATTTCTAAATCAAACACGTCATAATGTTCGCGGAATAGTTCATAATCAGAACAAGTCATTGTGAGCGTCACGAATGGTTTTACTTTCTTACCGTCGCAGTTTATAATGGTAGAATGATATATGCCTGTGCGTGGGTTATACACGTCGGACGTTTTCAACCACTCCGTGCCTTTATACAATGGGTTGCCTTTAATTTGCACTGTGGGCAAATAACCTTGCCGCAGTTTGAAACGGCATTTGAAGCGGATGAAATAATAATCAGGTTTATACCTGCCGCCATCCCTCTTTTTCTCTCCTAATGTGCAGCACTCCGGTATGTAATTGCCACGCCAAAAACTAGGCAAACCTTCGGGATATTCATTGCCGGACATACTGTGCATAACATACGGGTATAAAGAATTCACATCGAATGTGCAGCCTTTGGCTTGCGGCTTCCCGGCAAACTTTGGGTTTACATAGCACCATCCACCTTTATATGCCCGCTGGATATACCGGCCAATGCACGGAGAACCAAATATTTCTTCATCAATATGGCGCTGCCACAAATTAGGATATTCCTCTTTGTAAATGGAATCCCCTCCTAGTGTTTTCTTCCACTCATCAAAGCAGCACGAACCAATGGTCAGGCGGGTGTGACCCTCTGCAAATGTTGTTTCAAGACACTCTTTCAAAACAAGCACGTCGTTTGCTATGTAATCATATTCTTCCGGGCTAATGAAGCCGCCCGCATGACGTTCACCCTTGTATTCCATTTCAAGTTTCTGGTGCTTTGTTTTGAATGATTCACCCAACTTTTTAAGCGATAGTGGCAGCAACTTTAGACTATCACGAATTTCAATAATTTTGCCATTAGCGCCCTTAATTACGATGCTGTACCACACGCCTTGTTTGTCAGCAATCATATACTTAATGCTTTTCGCTGACATTTCCTTGTCGTTTTCCCAGACTGTTCCCTCAAATTGGCTTTCGCCGGTATGAGTATATGCCTGTTTCCAACCTAGTTGTGAAATAAAATAGTCAAGGATAAAAGCGCCGTCGAATTTCAGGTTATGGAAGTATAGGATTTGGCGCCGGGCATCATGTGAAAACATATCGTCGAAGAATTCACTGATTGACTTACAAACAGTTACTTGCTCTGACCTTCCGCCTATTTCGACATACGCAGCAGACCAAACTTCCGTATATTCCTGACCCTCGAAAACGCTTGTTTCAAAATCACAGGCATAGCGGGGAACAATAGCCCGTGGTTCAATCTGCTGTTTTTTCTTTTTAGTCATCGTAAAATTCGCCCCAATCAATGCTATCATAGTCATTTGCATAGTGATAAATTTGTTCGTCTGACAAACGCATCTCTTCGGGCAACCATGCCTGCATTTTACCGATGTAGGCAAGAGCGTCATGTTCGCGGTATTTCACGGAATAGTCGGGCAGACCATCTTCTTCAAGGCCGCGCTTAATCATTTCTGCAACTTGTCTTACACTTCGCGTATCAAGTAACGAATTGAACCACGCTAAGAGCAAATACGCACCTTGCGATTCATACTTCTTGCCGGGGGTGATAAATTCTTTAAGGAATTGGCGGTAATTTTCGATAGTCAACTGAGCTTCCGAAATGCTATCAATTTCACGGATGTATTCATGCGTAAAGCCCTTTAGTTCTTCGGCAGTATAGTCCTTGATATGCTCATAAGCATAACGCGCGTGCTTTGAAATAGCATAACCTTTTTTCTCGGAATATCGAATTCTAGCTTTGAAATTTTTGGCTTGCTTTTGCCATTCGGTTAAGGGTTTTCTTTTACGCGCCATTGTTATTCACCGTCCGTTAGCCATGATTTCCAGCATTCAAGGCAAGACCGGCCGTCGCAATCTTCATAAGCTAGCCGACTGCAATGGTCAACTGTCACGCAAGGCGGACAACAGTGCTCGATTATCTCCACAAGTTTATCCGTGGGAATATAAACATAAGAAGGGTTATTCATAATTATCCTCACTTTCTTTAGAGAGCCATTTCAACCAACAGGCGCGGCAGGTGGCTATACAAGAACCGTCATACACGCCATCATCTCTAAGCATACATGCGCCGTCTACTCGCAAATCAACCGGACAACCAGTTATTGCCAACAAATCAAGCTTTTCTTCGTTTATATCGAAAATCATACTAGCGTAAATCCTTTCTTTGATTCTACTATATCAAAAATGGCATAATATTCGTTTTTGCTGATTTCGCCTTTTACCTTACGCGAAATAATATCTCCATTCGTGCAATCAATAGCGCGAGCCATAAGATTTCCAATACCATAGCAATATTTATAGCACTCCTGAATGATTTCATAAGCGCGTTTAGTCCCTAATGATTTTTCAAGGCCAATCGAAAAATACACGTTCGATTTGCTACGCATCGCTCTCTGTAGCGAACGCCAGCCCGCGTCCAAATAGCCCATAAGGAATTTATCATAATAAATAGACAACCTCAAAATGTTGTCGTCCTCTGACATAACAGCGCTAATCTCTACGTGTTCGCCAAGTTTATCGCGCGGGAACGGTTGAATGTTTCGGTTTTTACGGAAAATATAGATTGCGTCGTTATAATCACTTGCATCAAAGTTTGACAAACACCGTGGCGGCACGTCGGGAAACGGGCACTCAAAACACGACTTTGCGTATTTACAAGATGACACCAAATCACCAACCAATCAACATCGGAACGAAAACACAAATAGCCACAAGCAGCGCGCCAATAGCGGAACAAATAAGATATTCAAGGAACGTTTTCATAATTATATACACCTATCTTAAAGTAACGCGGGCGAATGTGGTTTACACGCGCCCGCTAGTTTGATTACTTCCGGTACGTTTTCTTTTTGGGAGTATCGGCAGGCTCTGGCTTGCTTCCGCAGAATTCAGCGTTTGCAACCTGAACAGTCCACGACGAATGTTTTTCGCCGTCATCGTCTACCCAAACGTCACAATGCATTTCGCCAGTCAGAAGAATTTCCTGGCCTTTTTTGAAATACTGCTGTACAAATTCGGCCGTAGAGCGCCATGCGGCGCAGCGGAAAAAGTCGGTCTCATCGCGGTTGAACATTCGATCGACAGCGACGGTGAAATTTGCAACTGGAACGCCGTTACCAGTTTTGCGCATTTCGGGGTCAGCAGTGAGACGGCCTTTAATAACAATATTATTCATATTCTTTTTTCCCCTTTCTGCCCGTGTAGCCGATAGCGCAGCTATGAAATTTTCTAATCAGGCGATTTCGGCTGCAAGGCGCACGAACGTGTCAACCGGCATGGAGTACGTGCGTTCCACATCGCTGATAACGTCATACTCACCAAGGAATTTAACGTTATACGTGCCGCAACGCTTCTTGAGCTCCGCACGGATAGCGGCAGCGCCCACGTCAACAATGTTTTCCGTGCGTGTTTCAAAGCCGTTTTCGGTCTTGACGGGAAACTCGACGGTCAGCGTGCGAATGGTTCTAGTGATGTTTTCCATAGCTTTTTCCTTTCTGCGCCTATTCGGGCGGCGCGGCCCTCTTTTAATATTGAGCATTTCCATCATCAGGCAGCGGCGCTCATCTCGCTACGACGTCCCTAAAAAGGAACGTTTCGGATTTAAGATTAGTCTCGCCAAAAGACTTCCACGTCAAACGTGTCAGGGGAGTCGGATTCACAAACGTTCATTGCGTTCGGAAAACCAAAAGCGACACAATCCCACTGAAACACTTCATTTTCAAGGAGCGTTTTGCGCGCAGCGCAATCAGCATAAATATATGTTCCGTTCTGGTTTTCGCGTAGCATTCCATGGTCGATATCGGTCGTTTCAAGTGTATACACACGACGACGTTCAACTGTAAGGTTGCCGTATTTCATGTAAATTATCCCACCTTAATTAAAATACCGTGTCAACGACGGTCAAAATAGTTACCCACAAATCAATGTATTGCGTGCTCCAGCCGGAATAATCTCCCTTGTCGAATTCGGCTTTACCGGTAATAACATAGCCTACTTGCTTTACACTCCCGCCGGGCATATCAACAAACATTGCGGACTTGTTTTTAATAGCGTTGTCAGAAACGCTTACAATCCTTTGTTCGTTAACGCGCTCACGATAAACCGACAGGGCGAGCTCCACAGTGCCCGCGTTTATACACATCTCCGGGACACTGTCCTTGTCAATAAACCATTTTTTGCAGTTATAATCTTTCATTGTGGTTTTAGTTTTGAAAATGTAGCACATATTATATTCCCCTCTTTCTTTTGGTTTTGGCGCCACTCTGCATTTATCCGGGCTTGTGACCGGCCGATATAACCGGGCTGCATTAACGCCGGGAAGGCGTTTAAACAGGCATGAGCAAAACTTCATCATCTGCATAATACGCGCCGACATGGAGCGCCCGCCATTGCTTTGCTGTTAGAGCCGGGAAGCGCAGTTGCTTCAAGAATTCGTTAACATGGCGCAAGGTGGTTGCGCTATAACTATCCCAACGCTTACTAATATAAGTAACGCCGTCCCGAACCTTTACATTGAGAACCGGGGTCTCATATGAAATCAAACGATAGTAACGCCAATCGCTCATCTCATACTCATAAACATACGCCTTGCCATAGAATGATTTCTGGTTAGTGTGCATGGGCTCCAATGTCTACAAATTTTCCAGAAGCCAGGCATTGGAATTTTTCAAGGCGGAAAAAGTATTTGTGAATGGCAAATGTGTTCAGAATCCATCCTATCGCTGTAAGGAAGCAGATATTATCTCGGTGCGTGGTTATGGCCGTTTTGTTTTTGAGCGGGAGATGGGCGAAACAAACAAAGGAAGAATGAAAGTTCGCTATAAATTATATGGATAAGTGAGGGCTATCGTTATGGCAAAAGATTTACCGGTAACTTTAGATGGAAAAGTGATCTATCACATCAAACTGACAGATTCCTTTCAGGGGCTGGCAGAGGATTTAAAACAGCTTGGATATCAGACAGACCAGAAAATCTGTATTGTTACATCATGCAAGTCAAAAAAGAACGGTGACGAGGAAATAACG
>OGWV01001039.1_pt1 | contig 17442 bp, 8 predicted proteins | sample 1576081 | NCBI WGS metagenome assembly OGWV01 (sample SAMEA3541541, study PRJEB24748) | human gut metagenome | biome: human gut; feature: human-associated habitat; material: faeces | place: China | collected 2012 | reverse complement strand
GTCTTGTGTATTTTTGTTATCTTCTTGTTTTGTTTCTTCATTTTTGTTTTCTTCGTTTGTTGTTTCTTCTTTATTTGTTTCTTCTGTTGTTGTTTCATTACTTATATTTGTTGTGTTTCTGTTTGTTGTACTTGGTACACTTGGGGTAGTGTTTGAAGTACTGTTATTGTTTTTATCTGTTGTGTTTGGTTTGTTATTGTCCGTGTTTGGTTTGTTATTGTCCGTGTTTGGTTTGTTATTGTCTGTGTTTGGTTTGTTATTGTCTGTGTTTGGTTTGTTATTGTCTGGTTTTTCAGGATTTGTTTGAGCTTCTTCTTTTACTAATACACTGAATTGTGCTGTAAATCCTTCGTAAGTTACTGTTATTACTTGCATTCCTGTTTTGTTTTTGTCATATCCTGATACCATGTTTGCTGTTATTTTTATTGTTGTTGTTCCACTTTCTTTTACAACATTTAATGTTGCTCCTGTTAAGTCTATGTTTTCACCTTTTTTGTATTCTAGTTTATTAGGTAATGTCTTTATTGATATTCCTAATGTTTTGTCTTTTACTGTTACATTATATTTGTATGTTTTGTTATTGAATGTTACTGTGATTTGTTTTGTACCTGGGGTTGTACTGTCAAATCCACTTATCATGCTGTTTGTTAATTCGTATTTGTTTCCTAGTTTTCCGCTAGCGTATACTTCTGTTATTGATCCTCCTGCTAAGTCTATTGTGTCTCCGATTCTGTATTCTTTCTTTGTAGGTGCTACAAATTTTGTGTCTTTTATGTAGTCTTCTCCTACTGTTACTTTGAAGTATCCTTCGTATTTTTTATTGTCTTCACTTGTGTATGTTACTTTTAACATTTGTTGTCCAGGTTTTGTTTTATCATATCCTGTTACCATGTTGTTTGTTAATTGAATTGTTTTGATTGTTCCGTCTTCCATATGGATTTTTACTGTTCCACCTGCTAGATTTAAGTTTTCTCCATATTTGTAGTTTGTTTTTGTAGGTGCTATTACTTCAATATGGTTTATTGTGTTTATTACTGCTATTTGGAATGTTTTTGTGTATGTTTTTCCATCTTTAACATATTTTACTGTTAGATTTTTTGTACCTGGGGTAGTACTATCAAATCCACTTACTATGCTATTTGTTAATGCTATTGTGCTTCCCTTTGCTCCACTTGCCATTTTTTCTGTAATGCTTCCGCCTACTAAATTTAGTGTTTCTCCTATTTTGTATTCATTTTTTGTTGGTGGTGTTAGTGTTATGTCTTTTACATAATCTACTACATTTACAACTGTTGTGAATTGTTTTCCTTCGTAATTTATTGTTAATGTTTGGTTTCCTAATTTGTTTGGATTATATCCACTTATCATTCCTGATGTTATTGGAACTGTTGTGGTTTCTCCACTTTCTTTTGTTACTTTTAGGCTTAATCCGCTTAGGTTTAAGTTTTCTCCATATTTGTAATTTGTTTTGAAGTTGTTGTTTTCTAATGTTATTGTTTTTATTGCGTCTTTTACTGTTACTCCAAATGTTTGCTTATGTACTTTGTTTTCACTGTCTGTATATGTTATTGTTACTGTTTGTGCTCCAACTTTTGTTTTGTCATATCCGCTTATCATACTTGGGGTTACAGATATTGTTGTTGGTGCACTTGGTTTTGATGCCATTGTTATTGTTATTTTTGCATCTGATAAGTCTAATTCTTCATTATACTTATATGTTATTTTGCTTGGTGCTGTTATTATAACACTTGCTATATAATCTTTTACAGTTGCATTAATTGTTCCAACTGTTGTTCCATTATATTCTACTGATACCGTTTGGTTTCCTAATTTTTGTTTGTTATAGTTTTTAATCATGTCTTTTGTTACTGGTACATTTTCGTCTCCACTTAATTTGTGTACTACTATTACTAGATTTGTTACATCAAATTCTTCGTTGTATTTGTAGTTTGTTTTTACTGTACCTGTTTGTTTTAATGTCATTCCTGTTATTGTGTCGTCTAATGTTACTTTTAAGTTTGCTGTGAAGTCTTGTCCGTTTGTGTAACTGTCTGTGTCTGTGTCTTTATATGTTACTGTTAAGTTTTGATCTTGTGTTGTTGTTGCTGAGTATCCTGATACCATGCTTTCTGTTAGAGCTTCTGGGGTTTGTGCTCCGGCTTTTGCATATTTTACAGTATATTGTATGTTATTTGTTTGGATCATTTTACTTAATGTGTCGTTATATTTTCCTGTTACACTTGCTGGGTTTATTGTTATTCCAGTTACGTAGTCTTTTACTGTTATTGTTAGACTTGTTTCTTTTCCTCCATATATAACCTTAATTGTTTGGTTTCCTGTTTGATTTGGATTGTATGTTCCTGGTTTTATCATGTCTTTTGTTACTGGTATTGTTGTTGTTCCACTTCCTTTTACTACGTCTATTGTTGCTCCTGTTAAGTCTGCGTTTTCTCCGTATTTTGTAGCTTTTGTTGGTTGTGTATTTACATTTATGTTTGTTACTGTGTCTGTTACTGTGTATGTAAATGTTGTTGTTTTTGTTATTCCGTTTTCTGTGTATGTTATTGTTGCTATTCTTGTACCTTCTGTTGCTGTACTGAAGTTTGTTAACATACTACTTGTTACTGTGATTGCTTCTGGTACTCCAGATGCTCTTGTTACTAAGATTGATAATCCTGGTTGTAATGGATCATTTACATTGTATTGTGATTTTGCTGTTCCTTGTATTGCTATTTGTTTTATGGCATTTATTATCTCTATTGGATAATTTTCTTGTGATGATACTCCATCTTCTTCATATTTTATTAATAATGTTTTGCTTTCTTTGTTTGTGTTTCCATATAATGATGGTGACATGTTTACTGTACTTCCATCGCTTTCTGTTATCATGCTTGCATCTAATGGTTTGTCTTGTGTTGTTCCACTTGCATATTGTATTGTTATTTTTCCTCCTGTTAAGTCTAATGCATCTCCATGATTGTATTGTGATTTTGTTGGTGGTGTGATTGTTATACTTGTTATGTTGTCTTTTACGTTGTATGTGTATGTTGTTGTTTTTGTTATACCATCATCTGTGTATGTTACTGTTGCTGTTTTTCCTGTTCCTGCTACTGATGTTGTTAATCCACTTACCATTGAATCTAATATGTTTATTGTTTCGTAATTTCCTGCTTTTCTTGTTACTTTTAATGTTCCTCCAACTCCTGTTGTTGAATCATTTAAGTTATATTGTGTTTTTGGCGATGTTACTATTGTGATTTGGTCTATTGGATTTTTTATTGTTATTGTGTAATATGCAGTTTCTGTTACTCCATCTTCTGTATATTCTATTTTTAGTGTTTTTGTTAGTTTGTTGTTTGTGTATTCTGCTGCTGCTGGACTCATGTTTACTGCTGTTCCTGTTGCGTTGTCTGTTACCATTGCATTTGTTATTTGTACATTTGATGTTGTGCTGTCTGCATATTTTACTTCGATTTTTCCTCCTGTGAAGTCTAGTGTGTCTCCATGTTCATATTCTGTTTTTGTTGGAGCTGTTATGTTTATATTTTTTACTCCATTTTTTATTGTTATATTAAATGTTGTTGTTTTTCCTTCATAAGTAACTGTTACTGGTTTTGTTCCTTTATTTGTTGTTAGTGTGCTTAAGTTTGTTAGTGTTATTCCTTGATCTGTTAATGCTACTGTTTCTGTGTTTCCTGCTTTTCTTGTTACTTTGATTGTTCCTCCTGCTAAGTTGTATGTTGTGTCTCCTATGTTGTATGTTTTGCTTGTTGGTTCTGTTGACATTGATATTTGACTGACAACATTTTTTATTTTGATTGGATAATTTACTGTTCCTGTTGCATTGTCTTCTTTATATTTGATTACTAATGTTTTTGATATTTCATTATTTATGTAATCAGATGCTGTTGGTGCCATGTTTACTTGACTTCCGTTACTCTCTCTTACCATATTTGATGTAATTTGTTTTTGCTGTGTTGTTCCATCTGCATATATTATTTTGATATTTCCTCCTGTGAAGTCTAGTTTGTCTCCATGTTCATATTCTGTTTTTGTTGGTGGTGTGATTGTTATTGTTTTTGCTTGGTTTGTGACTTCTACTTCATAGGTCATTGTTTTTGGGTCTTGTATTTGTGTTCCATTTGATAATGTGTATTCAAATGTATTTGATATTGTTAGTGTTTGTACTCCTAGTTGTGTTTGGTTATATCCTGTTACCATATTTGTTGTTAAATTTACATTTGATACTGTTCCATTTGCCCATGTTACTTTTATTCTTCCTCCTGTTACATCTAATGCTTCATTATATGCATAGTCTACTTTTGTTGGTTCTGTTAGTGTTGTTTCTTTTACATAGTTATATGCTTCTACATCTATTGTTTCTGGTGCTGTTTTGTTGTTTATTGTTACTGTTAATTTTTGCTTGCTTCCTATTTGTTTGTTATTAAATGCTGATATTGTTGCACTTCCATCTGGTAGACTTATGTTTGTTGTGTCTCCACTTGCTAGTGTTATTTTTACTGTTGCTCCTGTTAAATCTAATGCTTCTCCATATTTGATTGCTGTTTTGTTTGGTTGTGTTACAATATTTACGCTTGATATTCTATCATTTACTATTATTGTTTGTTGTGCTGTTTTTCCGTCATATGTAAATTTGATTATTTGTGTTCCTTTTACTTCTACATTACTGGTTCCTGTTATTTTTGTGAAGTTTGGTGAATTTACATCTGCTTGTGTTTCACTTATTGCTAAACCTGGTGTTGTATTTGTTATTGTTTTTGTTGCTCCACTTTTTGTTACTGCTGCTAATGTTAATCCTGCAAAATTTAGTGTATCTCCATGATCATATTCTCCTTGTGTCATTGGTGTTGCTACTGATAGTGATTGGATTGGATCATTTACTGTTATATTAAAGGTTGTTTCTTGGCTTTTGTATTCTAATTTTACATTTGGATTATTTACATCTGCTGGTGATCCTGTTTTTATTGTTACTGCTGGGTCTGTCATGTCTATGTCTTCTGTTGTGTTGTCATCATACGTTACTTGTATTACTCCTCCTGTTAGGTCTATTGTGTCTCCATGGTCATACGCTGTTTTTGTTGGATTTGTTTTTACTGATATTGATGTTATTTGTTTTTCTGCTTGTGTAAATCCGTGTGTTGCTAATGTTAGGTCTTTACTTATTTTTACTCCTGATTCATTTGTGTAGTTTACTTTTAATCCAGTTGGTAGTCCTACTCCTGATGGTACTAGTGAAAATAGGTCTGATGGTAAATTTGCTTCGTCTACTGAACTGTCTAGTTTGAATGATAGTTTTAGTATTGGATAATATACTGAAAAGTCTTTTCCGTTTACATCTATTGCATCATCTCCTACTTGACCTGGTATGTATCCATTGTCTGCTATGTCTGTTCCTCCTGATGGCTCTGTTGCTAAGAAATGGAATGTGTTTGAGTTTTTGTCATAGTTTTTTACTTGTAGTGTTCCTAGGAAATAATCACTTTGTGCCATTATCATTCCTAATGATGTTGTTGATGCTCCTGTGTTTTTGTTACATGGTGTTATTTTGCTTTTGTCTATTTTGAATTGGAAGTCGAATCCATTTAGGATTGCTTCTGTTACTGCAGCGATTTCTACTGTTAGGATTTTGTTTGATCCTTTTTTCGTTACTCCTAAGTTGTTTATTATGATTGGGTTCTCTCCTAACACTCCTGTTGCTGCTTTTGAGATGTTATTAAATAGTATACTGTATGGTGAGAACATATTTAATATCATCACTAATAGGGTTATGAGTGCTATTTTCTTTTCTTTCTTCATATTTCTTTCTCCTTCTTTTATTTTCTTTTTTACTTTTCTTTTGTTGTTTTTTATTTTTTTGACTGTTTTTTTATTTTTTTTGACTGTTTTTGCCTTGCTTTTTTTGTTTGGAGTGCCTTTTGGGTTATTGACACTTTTTTGTGTTTATTTGTCGTTTGAATTATTGATTCCTTTTTTGTTTATTTGTCGTTTTGTTCATTGACTCTTTATCCTGTGTATTTTTTTATTTTTATTGTTTTATATAGGTTTCCTACTACACTTACCATATCATCTAATGATACATATCCTTTTTGTCCAAAGTCATATTTTTCTGAATATGTGCTGTCTCCTTTGCTTGCTCCCATGCTGTTTACTATTTCTATTGTGTCATTTAAGTCTATAATTCCGCTTCTGTCTGCGTCTCCTTCGTATAGTATTTTGGTTCCTAAGTCTATTTCGTCATTTTCGTTTATTGTTATTTTGGTTGTTATATCTGCTAGGAATCCTTGTCTTTCTGCATAGAAATCATATTTTCCTGGGATTACATATATTTCGTAGTTTCCTTCATCATCTGATTTTGTTGTTTTTTCTGTTTGTTCGCTGTCTACATCATCTAATGAAAGATTTCCTTGTATGATGTCGTCCCAATTTATTTGGTCTTGTTTGTATATTCTTAAGTCTGCTACATAATTCATTTTTATTCCATATGAGCCATCCATACTTTCTTTTAGTCCGTTTCCTAGTTGTATTTTTCCTTTTATTTTTCCATATGGTCTTTTTATATGTATTTTGTATGTTTTTTGTATTTCTTGCTTTTCTGCTGTTACTGTGATTTCTATTATTGTGTCTTCTTCTCCTAATTTGTTTAGTGCTATTTTTTCTTGTATTTCTTGACTTGTGTCTGTTATTTGCTTTTCTTCATATACTATATTTCCGTTACTGTCTCTTTCTGTTTTTCCGTTTTTATCTTTTTTTGGGTATTTTATTTTTATTGTTGATTTTGCGTCTTCTACTTGTGTTTTTAAATCTACACTGTCTATATATTCTAATATTTTTGTTTCATATTCTAATGTGTCTTTGTCAAATGTTGGGTTTAAGTCGTAACTTTTGTAGTTTCCTTCTTCATTGTTTCCATTACTTATTTCTATCTTTTTTAGATTTGCGTTTTTTGATTTTAAATCTAATGTAAATTCAAATAGTGATTGTGCTTGATAGTTGTTTGATTCGCTTGTTACTACTTTTATTCCTGTTGTTGGTGATGTGCTTCCTGTTTTTAATTTGATGTCGTCTGTTGTTATTGCTATTTCGTCTTCCATTTGAAAACTTATTTTTCCTATTATTGCTTCGTCTGATACTTCTACTATTGGTTGATTTGCTGTTTCTTCTTTATAATAGTTGTTTGTTCCTGTTCTTTCGTCTTCTCCTAGTATTGAGTATACCATTCTTAGTTCTCCTGTTGTTCCTTCTATTTCTAACATGTCCATATATTTTTCGAATCCGTTTATATATGTGTAGTTGCTTGGTATCCCGTCTGCATCATTTACGTCTATTGCTGCGTTTGTTTCTATGTTTGATGGTGTTAAGAGGGCTGTATTATATTGTAATCTTAAGTCTATTCCTTTGAATTTTAGTTTTCTTATTCTTACTTCTATTATTAGTTGCTTTTTTCCGTTTACAACTTCTTGTGATATTGCTCTGTATTCTATTTTTTGGTCGTTTGCTGGTTCTAGAGTGCTTGCATATACTTTTCCTGCTGGTATACTTATTATTGTTACTGTTGCTATTGCTATTATTAGTAGTATTTGTGCTATTGCTTTTTTTAGCTTTCTTTCTAGCATTTGCTTTTCCTCCTTTTCCCAGATTTTTTGTTTCTTTTGTTTGTTTTTTGCTGTATTATGGCTTTTATTATTTTTTACTTTTTTGTGTTTTTGTTTACTTTTTGTGTTTTTGTTTGGCGGGTTTTTTTTGTTTTTACTTTTTTTCTGTGTTTTGACTTGGTGAATCTTCTTTGTTTTTTCTGTGTTTTTACTTTTTTTCTGTGTTTTGACTTGGCGGATCTTCTTTGTTTTTTCTGTGTTTTGACGCATTTCTTCCTTTTGTCTTATATTTTTACTTTATCTTATTTGTCATTTCGTGTCAATTTGTGCCTTTTTGCTTTTTTTGCTTTTCTTTTTACGGATTTTTTGCTTTTACTTTGTTTTTGTCATTTTGTTTACATCTTTGTTACATTTGTTTTATTTTTTTCTGGCTTTTCTTAGGGGTTTTTTGCTTTTGTTTATTTTTTATTTTTTGTTTTTTTAGAACAAAATGCAGTCATTTATAATATTAGCTTTTATTAGATCTTTTTTAAGTCCACGTCTTTGTTCGTGTGCAAAATTTGCAAAGCAAATTTCTGTGCATTGTTATTTTTAGTATTATAGGAAGTTTAGAGAACTTTCCTAGAATACAAAAAAAGTAGCATTTTCTGCTACTTTAATTATATTTATATACTTATTTCTTTACCTTTTTGGATTAGTGTTTGCTTGATTTGGAATTGTATTTACTGGTTGCATATATTATTATTTTATTAGTTATCCGTTACAACGTAATCACAACTTTTTGATTGCATATATATTATTCTACTGGTACGCTGTTTACTCTTGTTATTTTGTTGTCTGTTATTCTTATTTCTACTGTATTATCTTTTGCTGATATATAGTAATAGTATTCGCCTTTTCTTTTGATTTTTAATACTTCTAGTTCTTCTTTTTTGGCTTTTTCTCCTAGTTCTTTAAATTTCTTTTGGGCTACTTTTACTGCTTTTTCTTTTTCCTTTTTTTCTTCTTTGCTTTCTTGTTTTTCTTTTGCTTCTTCTGTTTTTTGTTCTGTTATTCCTACTATTTTTAATACTTGGCCATTAAATGTGTTTTGGCTTTTATCTAGTATTAACACTAATATAAAGATTATTATTATTGCTATTATTACTATTCCTGCATTTCTTATTCCTTTTTTGGCTTTGATTTTCTTTATTTTTGCTATTTTTTCTTTGATGCTTTCTTCTTTTTCTGCATTTTGGACTGTTTCTTTTAAATTTTCTTTGTATTCTTTTTTTGTCTCTTTAGATTTTTCTTGTGTTTCTTTTATGTCTTTTTTTTCCTTTTCTGCTTTTGTTTGTTCTTTGTATTCTTTTTCCGTTGTGTTGTTTTCTTTAGTTGCTTCTTCTATTGCTTCTTCTTTTTGCTTACGGATTTCTTGCTTTTGCTCGTTTTGATTTTCTTCTTTTTTTGTTGTGTCCGTTTCTTGATTATTGTTTTCTATTTTGCTTTGTTTTTGATTATTGTTTTTTGCTTGGCTATTGTTTTTTTCTTTCCATTTTGTGTCTTCTATCTTTTCTTTTTTATCCATCTTTAGTCTCTCCTTTTCTTTTATTTTTTCTTTTTCTTTATTTTTGCCATTTTTTGTTTTTTTATTCATTTTTAGTTGTTTTTAGTTTTAGTTAATTTTAGTTGTTTTAGTTGTTTTTAGTTGGGGCCTTTGCCTAGATGTTTCTTTTGTTATTTTTTTTTGACTTTTTTGCTTTAGTTTTGATCGTTTATTTGTTCTTCTGTTATTGGAGTATATCTTATTAGATCTTTGTTGTTTAAGTTTTCTTTATGCATATATATTGCTGTTATTTGATGGTTGTCATATGTTGTATAGTAATATATTCCTTTGCTTGCATTGCAACATGATGTATAAATTGTTATTTCATATTTTTGGTTTTCTACTTCACAACTTCCTCTTGGTTGTTCTACTGAGTTTAATATGTGAAAGAATTGGCTTACACTTTTCTTTTCACTTTCTGCTGATATTGAGTTCATTTTTACAAAGGCTGCTCTTATAAATCTTGATTCTGAAGTTAGATCTCCTGGTAATCCTAGCGTTCCCATGCCTCTGCTATATTCTTTTAGTTCTATTCCTTTTGCAAATGTGTTTTCTTTGCTTTTGGCTGATAAGTTTCTGTATTTGCTTAGCGTAAACATTTGCTTGTCAAATGTTGGATTGTTGGTTAGGATTCCTATTGGATTTTCATATATCTTGATTCCTTCTTGTACTGCTTCTACTGTTATGGTTTCTTTGCTGTCTGCTATTATCCAGTGTAATTGTGCTACTGGTAATTGACTGTTAAATTGTGTGTCTGTGATGTTTATTTCTTCTATTTTCTTTTTTGCTTCTTCTACTGTTGCACTTTGGCTTAATATCCATGGTATGAATTCATATTGTGCTATATTTGTTTTTCCGTTTTTGCTCTTGTTGTATTTTGCGTTTCCGACAAAGTTTAATCCTGCTATCCCTAATCCTTTTTCGTTTATTGCGTCATAATATAGTGGATAGTTTTCTGCTACATGTGCCATTCCTATTATTGCATAGTGACTTTTTATTGACCCTTGTTCACTGAATTTTATTTCGTAATTTCTTGGCGTTATTGTTATTTCGTTTTTATATGATTTTTCGTAGTCTAATGTTCTTCCAAAGTAGAAGTCTTTGGTTTTGTATGTTGCTGCTGTGCACATTTTTTCCTCCTTTTTTTCTTTTATTTTTTGTTTGTCTTTGTTCTTATTTTGCTTTTGCTTAAATTTGTTTTTTTCTTATTGTTAGTTTTTCTTTTTCTGCTTTGTTTATTTTAGCCTCTTTTTTATTTTTTTGCTTCTTTTTTGTTTTTTGCTTTTTCTTGGTTTTTCTTTTTTTGTTTTATGTTTAGGCTGCTTTTTTATTTTTCTTTTGTTTTTTGCTTTTCTTTTACTTTAATCTTTCTTCTTTTTTCTATCTTAGCCTTTTTTCTAAGTCTTTTTTTATTTCTTTTTTTATTTCTTCTATTGTTGTGTTTTTTACTTTTTTTGCGTATTCTTCTATGTCTTTTTCTTTTGGCATGTTGCTTTTGGCTATTCCCCATTCTTTTAGTATTGGTAGTATTTGTTTTTCTAGCTCTGGATAGTATTTGTATAGCGTGTCATATGCGTTTAGTGGCTTGTCTTCTTTTGTGTATCTTGCACTTTCCCAGTCTAATGCCATTTCTTCATAGTCTACTTCTGTTTTTTCTTTTTCGTTTTGGTGGTGTTTTGATATTTTTCTGTGTATTCTTGATACTTCTTTTTTTTCGTATATTAAGTACATGTATATTTTGTCGATGTCGTGTTCTTCTATTTGCTTTATTTTTTCTTTTTTGTTTTTTTGTATGTATTTTTCTGCTAGGTATTTTACTATTTTTCTGTGTTTGTATGTGTATTCTATGTTTTCTTGGTTCTTCATTGTTCTTTTATTTCCTTTTTTATTTTTTATTTTTTTATGTTGCTTTTGTTTTTCTTTTTTTCTTTTTATTTATATCATATTTATTTTTTTTTCTCAATATTTTTTTGTTATTTTTTGCGTTTCTTTTGTGCCTTTTTGTTTTTTGGGTTTTCTTGTTTCCTAATAATGGTTCTTATTGTTTTTTTATTGCCTTTTTTTCTTTTGTTTTGTGCTCTTTGTTTTGGCCTTCGGGTTATGAGCGAGGTTTGACTGGTTTTTGTGGTTTTGTGAAAATTAGAGTTTTTGTTGGTATTTCGGTATTTACGAGAGTTTTTATTTATGGAACATTTGTGCATTTTTAGGGCATTTTTTAAGGGTTTATTACCCAATTTTTTCCCAATGGGTATGGTACGTTTGTTCTTACAAAATTGGCTCTTGTAAGAGATATTTTTATTAAGAAAATTTTTAATTTTTAGGAGGATTTAGATTATGAATAATTTAAGAGAAGTTAATGATGATATTTTGAAAGATTGGTTAGAATTTAGAGAGGAAATGGTTTTAGGCACACTTACTAAAGAAGATAGAAAACATTATATTTATTTTGATGAGATAGCTGAAAACATTTTAAAGAATGTTCCTAAGCAGAATCAAAAGTATGTGAATAATCAGTTAGATAGAATTGATAAGAATTTTATGGATTATATTTGTTATTGGAATGAGAAGTATTATAGGAATGGTTTTTGTGATGGAATTGAATTGATTATTGGTTGTATTGATAAATAGTTAAAATTAATCCAAAGTTTTTTCAAACTTTTGAGAAAACTTTGGATTTTTAAGTGTTTTTTTCAAATTGTTAAAAAACTTTTATAAAAGCTTTTTTAAGTATTTAATTATACATAATAGAAAATGTTACTGTTTTTATCTGCTTATTTGTCATTATATTTTTTAATAATATTAAAATTAGAATAAACAATTTCTGTAGACTTTATTGCCTTTTTGGGATTAATAGTTCTAGTAATTTCATTTACCTTATACTTATTAAAATTTCCATATATTTGATCTGCTTTATTAGATTCGCTCATTGAAATAAGAAATTTATTGATTTCTATTTTACTTATATTTTCTACAAATTTCTCATGTTTAAAAATTGTATTTGTATATAATTCTTGTTTTTTATTTATAACTTTTTCTTCAGGTATATATGGCGGATCAAAGTAAGCAAAAGCTTTTTGTAATACATTTTGTTTCTTTAACATTTTTAGAAAAATATCATAATCATAGTTATAAAATTCAACACATTGTAATTTTTTTGAAATTTGTCTCATATTTTCTATATCACAATTAATTTTTTCTTTTTTTCCAAACGGAACATTAAATTTACCATTTTTATTTTCCCTATATACTCCATTATATCCAGCTTTCATTAAGAAATAAAAATAAATCGTTTTCTTGTCATTATTGTTGTCTATTTTATTATATTTTTCTCTAATATTATAATAAAAAACTTCTTTTTCATTAATATCTTTAATCTTATTATATTTATCAGTTATTGTATATATATTTTCATTTAAGAATTCTACATTATCCCTTAAAATAATATAAAAATTTATTATATTCTCATTTATATCGTTCACATAAAATTTTTTAAATTTAAATTCTTTAATATTATTCATTAAATTTATCAATACAACTCCTGAGCCCAAAAATGGTTCTACATAATATTCACTTTCTTTATCAAATAAAGTAAGTACTTCATTTAATATCTTCTTCTTAGAACCCGCCCATCTTATTGGGGAATTAATAACTTCTTTTTTCATTTTTTTAACTCCTTCATTAGTTTGTATCATTTTATTATTCTTTTAATTGAATGTCATATAAGTAAAATCTTGCTCTAGTTAACCCAACATAGCTAAAATTCTTATCTGAATTATATTTATGCACATAAATAATAACATTAGATTCTAATCCTTTAAAATCACTTGTTTTTATAATATTTATTGTTTTTGAATTTATGGAATAATTATTCTTTTCATACTTAAAATTCCACTCTACATTATCAAAATATTGATATATTTCATCATCTATTATTAGTTTAATATATTGAATTGGTACTTCATCTTTTTTTATTAATGTATTAATTGTGTTATTTATATATCTGCATGTTTGATTTTTTGAACTAAACACCAGGCATTGAGGGTCTGGTCCATCAATTTGATTTGTATATGTTTGTCTTGCAAATTTTGTTTTAATTTTTACCCATTCATATATATTTCTTGTATTTCTTAAATTTTCAGTTAAAACATATGGTGGTTTTTCTATCAAAAAATTATCTAATGTCTTATCTAATTCATTATTATAAATGTTTTGCTCATTATCATAAAAAACATAAAATTCACTACTTTCTGATAAAGTTAAATTTCTTAAAAAGAATGCTTCTTCTTCATTAAAATCTTGAGCCTCATCTATAATAATAACATCATATTTATTTGTAGGAGCTATTTCGCTATCATTTACCTCTTTTTCCTTTATATTTAATTTTTCTAACAACTCTTTGTAACTTAAAATATGTAACCTATCTAAATTAGTTATATCATATTGGGTTCTGAAATAATTACTCAAATAGTCGCTTTTATTTGTCATCAAAACTTTTTTTTCTTTATGAATTACAGAGGATAAAGCCATTTTATATGCTATCCAAGATTTACCCGTTCCTGCAGCGCCTTTTATGGCAAAAGTTTTATAATTCATTAATAAATTAATAATATTATTTTCTATTTCATTAATTTTTTCAAGTTCTTTTTCTTTTGCATCTATTAATGCTCCTTTTGAAGCTTCAACAGCATAAACTCTCTTAAACATATCATTTAAATTTTTTATATCATGTTCAGTTGTAAGTATTTGATTTTTTTTATTTCGTCCAAAATATAAAAACGCATTGTCAATGCTTTTCTTTAGATTTTTCATATCAGAATGATCTATTGTAGTATCAGATACTTGATAAAACAAGCTATTACTATCTTGTTTTATCTGAAAATTAGGAAATGCAGCTATAAATCCATAAATTCTATTATATTTAATATTATATATTTCTTCATATAAATTATAAAAATATCTCATACTTTTCTCTGCTTGTTCATGTGGAGAAATGTTTTTTTCATAAATTACATCACCATAATTATCAATAATTTTATATTTATCATCTTCGTGTATAATATTAGAACCGCCTTTAACTTCTATACACAAAAATCCTTTGGTTCTATGGGTTATAATAAAGTCTGCTTCAGAATTTATTTTTTTATTATCTATTTTATCATACCATGTTACAGAATAATAAACATCATATTCATCTGGTAATTGTTCTTTTAAACTAATATAAAAGTTTTTTTCTGTACTATTTTTAAATTCTATAACATTTTTTGGATGCATTATTGCCATCTTTATTATTCCTCCCAAAATCCAATTATATTTTTCTCAGTGTCATTATTTCTATATCCATATAAAAATTTTCTAGTTAAATCCTGATTGAAGTGTTCACATGTAACTTCATCTAAATAAGAACATCCTACACATCTTCCATTACTTGTATCCATACATATTGGATCAAAAATACAAACTTTGCTATTTTCAAATGTTTCTTTTAATACATTTAATAAATTTCTTTTAAACATGTCTGTTAATGCTCCTAAAACATATCCTTGAATTGTTTGTGAATAAATAAATATTGCAGGCACATTAATAAAAATCATTTCACCTAGAGAATTTTTATCTAATCCACAATTTTCTCCAAATACATTAATAAACATGTGAGATATTGTATGCAATAATGTGTATACATCTTTTGTGCAACTTCCATCTTCTTGTATATCTGAATATCTATCTATGATAGTAGGATCTGGATTTTCTATAAACCATTTATTTAATTCTTTTTCATTATCTGTTTGTATTATCCTATTTTTCATTATTTCATTATTGCTTTGTAAAAATTTAATTATTTTTTCTTTATCTAATTCTATCAATATTCCTTCTGTTTTATCTCTAGTATTTAAAAAGTCTATTGTTCCATTTTCATATTTTTCTTTAGAACTAGAATCTATAAAGGATCTAATTATAAATTTTTCATTTTGTAGTACATTCTCTTCAGAAGGATACACTCTAGTATATCCATATGCTGTATTAATTATTTCTATATTAGTAATTGAAGATATATCTTTTATTCCCATTATTTTTAGTAATTTTTCTAGCTCTGTTTTTTCTCTTGCTTGTTCATATTTGACTGAATTTTCCATGGCTTTACCTAATGTTAATAGTGTACTATTCTTTATAGTTTCATATTCTAGTAGTTTATATGCAATTGCTTCATTTTTTGCAATAGATTCATCATCTGCCTGTAATCTAAACGTTTCTTCTTTATCTCCCGATTTTATATTTTTCAGTAAAGCTTCTAATCCAGTTATAGATGACTCTGCTTTTTTAGCATTTAATTTTTTATTTAATATGTTATTCTTTCTTTCTATGAATTCATTTTCATTTATATCACCGATTTTTCTTTTTAAAATTAATTCTATTCCTTCTTTTGAGCTACAAATTTTTGCATCTTCATTTTTAATTAAATTTACAGATTTTATTATTCGAGGATAAAATGATGCATTGTCTGTTGCATTTATCATTTTCATTGAATTTCCACAATCACTACAAATTGGTGCTTTTAGTCCACTTTCTTTTCCATTAATTATAAATCCATTTTTATTTTTTGGAAAATATCTATAGTTTGAAATCTTTTCATCCAAAATTTTTATAGGTAGAAAGTTGCCACAACTACATGCCCAAATTCTGTTATACTGTTTCATTTGTTCTTTACACACATCACAATTCATCTCATATATATCTGTATCATATTTTAAATTCTTTACTCTTCCACATTTTGGGCAATAAAATAATTTAGGATTTATGTATCCGAATATTTGATTAGTTAAATTTTCATCATTTTTAACAAAATCATTCACTTTTTCATTATTAATCTCTAAAAATTTATAATTTTCCTTACTATTTCCTAAGAAATTTTTAAAATTTTTATCCATATCTATATAATCTTTATCTGCGCTTTTAATAAAATTTTTTAAATCCATTTTTATTTGTCCAACAATTTTAGGAAAGTATATTTCATCTTCACTTATTCTTTTGGTGTTCCATTTTTTTATATTTATAACACATTGATTTGCTCTCTTACAATTTTCTCTATCACTTTTACTGCTAGAAAAAGTAATAAATTGTCCTGGTAAAGCACTATATATTATTTGGTTCTTACTTCTTCTCATAATTTCCTCCATAAAAACTAATCGTAATATTAACAGTTTCATCTACATCTCTTAAACTAGTCATAACCTTAGTTCCTATTGTTGTAAATTCGTCCATATAATTTGTAATAACTGTATCTCTTTTTATCATATTCAACTTATTATTTATATTACCTATTATATTAATTAACTCTATTTCAATAGCTCTTTCATATTCTTTTTTTAATTCGTCAGAAGAAAACATATTTGTATTATAGATATAAGTTAATCTATCACGAATTTCTTCTATACTTAACTTTCCATTTTTGATCCCATCAATAAAATTTCCAAATTTACAATAATCTTTATTATCTCTAACAGAATAATATTGTTTTAGCAATCCTATAAATATTCCAGGTAATGTATGTTTCATAGCATTAACAGATGTAGAATTAATTGGAACATCATAAATTAAATAATCTTTGTATTTATGAAATAGATTAAAAAAATTTAAATATGATGTATCTCTTGCTCTAGCTAATCTTATTATATCAATTACCAATCCTTCATACTTTCTTCCTACTCTTGAATATGCTTGAATATATTCCGCAGTATTACTTGGCACACCATAAAAAAATATATTATTAAATTTATCTTCATCTACACCATGAGAGATTGTACTAGTGGCTAAAATTAAATTGTGCGTTTTCATTTTATTTTTTTCTCTTTGAATATCATTTAAGCTATCTTTAATTTCAGTAAAATCTTCATCCCCTGTCATTTTAATAATGTTAAATTTAGCATCTGGAATATCTCCTAAATGTTCAATATTTGCTTGTTGATCAAATGTATTTCTTAGTTTATTGTTATCATTTTTTGAATTAAAATATACAATTGTTGTCCAATAATAAAAAACCATTGCTTTGAATTCATCTTCATCAACTTGTAAATCAGGTATTTCTTTCATATATTCATTTGAATTCATGTACATATTATATAATAATTTTCTTAAAGTAGTAACACTGTATTCCATTCCAGCATTAACAGATCTTCCATATGGGGCAAATCCTATTATAGTTCTTGAGATATCTTTTTTATCTATATATGAGTAGAAATTACCCCCTTC
>OGWV01001038.1_pt1 | contig 17462 bp, 14 predicted proteins | sample 1576081 | NCBI WGS metagenome assembly OGWV01 (sample SAMEA3541541, study PRJEB24748) | human gut metagenome | biome: human gut; feature: human-associated habitat; material: faeces | place: China | collected 2012 | reverse complement strand
AAGGTGCTGATGACCAACTGCTGCTCCTTTGATTGCAGCTACTGCGTCAACCGCAAGTCCAACGATGTGCCCCGGGCCACCTTCACCCCCCGGGAGCTGGCCGAGCTGACCATTGAATTCTACCGCCGCAACTATATTGAGGGCCTGTTCCTTTCCAGTGCCGTGCTGGTGAGCCCGGACTATACCACCGAGCGGATGCTGGCGGTTCTGCGCCTGCTGCGGGGGGAGTACCGTTTCGGCGGCTACATCCACGCCAAGGCCATTCCCGGCACCAGCCCGGAGCTGCTGGAACAGCTGGGCTTTCTGGCCGACCGCCTGAGTGTGAACATTGAGCTGCCCAGTGAACGCAGCCTGAACCTGCTGGCTCCGGACAAAGGGCGGCACTCCATTTTCCGGCCCATGAAGCAGATCGCGGTGGAGGGGGCCGCCAACCGGGAAGAGGTGGCGCTCTACCGCAAGGCCCCCAGATTTGCCCCGGCGGGCCAGAGCACCCAGATGATCGTGGGTGCTTCCCCGGAAACGGATTATCATATCCTGCAATTAACGGAAGGATTATACAATAAGTATCACCTGAAACGGGTGTTTTACTCCGCCTACATCCCTGTGACCGAGGACACCCGCCTGCCCGCGCTGGACACCAAGCCGCCGCTGCTGCGGGAGCATCGGCTCTATCAGGCAGACTGGCTGCTCCGCTTTTACGAGTTCAAGGCAGAGGAACTTCTGGACAGGGACAACCCCAACTTCAACCCCTATCTGGACCCCAAGTGCAACTGGGCGGTGCAGCATTACGGGCTGTTCCCGGTGGACGTGAACCGCGCCCCCTTTGAGATGCTGCTGCGGGTGCCGGGCATCGGCCCCAAGAGCGCCCGGCGCATCTGGCACGCCCGCAAACAGGCCGCGCTGGGGCTGGACGAGCTCAAGCGGATGGGCGTGGTGCTCAAGCGGGCGCAGTATTTCATCACCTGCCGGGGCTTTGCGGGGGCGCACCCGGGCCGCGGCAGCGCCGGGCGGGAGCGCATCACCCGGGCACTCATCGACCCCAACGTATTCAGCGGCGGGGTGGAGCAGCTGAGCATGTTCAGCCCGCCCGCTGTGGATCGGCTGGTGGAGCAGGGCGTGCCGCCCCGCACAGCCCAGAAAATGGTGCGGGAGGAGGCAGTGCAATGTCTGGCCAGAGCCCTGTAAGCCCTGCCCGGAAGCTCCACGATGCCGACGTGGTCTACCTCTATGATGGCAGCTTCGAGGGCTTCCTCTGCTGTGTGTTCGAGAGCTTTGCCCAGCATGAGCTGCCCTTTGCGATCTGGACCCCGGAGCGGGAGACGGCTACCCTCTACCCTGTGAAGGAGATCCCCACTGACCACGCAAAGGCCCGGCGGGTCTTTGCCAGCTTCCGCGCCAAGCTGGGCGAAGAGACGGAATCCCTCGTCACCCGGGACTTTCTCTCGGGCTGGGAGGATAAGGAGCTGCGGCTCATCCGATTTCTGCACTTGGCCTTTGCGCTGGGGCCAGGCACCGTCAAGCGGCGGGGCCACCCGGAGGTGGCTCCCCTCTACCAGATGAAGCAGAGCCTGGACTGGGAAGTGGACAAGTTTCAGGGCTTTGTCCGCTTTCAGGAGCACGATGGGATGCTGGGTGCAGTCATCCACCCCAAAAACTATATTCTGCCCCTCCTGCGCCCCCATTTCTGTGCCCGCTTCCCGGAGGAGAACTTCCTGATCTATGATGCTGTCCATCAGGCGGTGCTGCTGTACCAGAACCACAAGGCTCAGCTCATGGAGCTGGCCGAACCCCTCACCCTGCCCCCGCCCGATGAGCGGGAGCAGCAGTTTCGGGACCTGTGGAAGCAGTTTTATAAAACATTGGAAATCAGGGCGCGCCACAACGAAAAAGGCCGTATGACCCACTGCCCCAAACGCTTCTGGGCGGATATGACCGAGATGAAAGAGGAATTGGAATGAAAACAGAAAAAAAGACCGGACGCTGGAAATATGCCGCCATCGTGCTGATTGCGGCCCTGCTGATAGGGCTGCTCTGGAACCATGTAAAAAACGGGCCGAAGGGCGAAATCTATCTCTATGGAGAAGAACACAGCAAGCAGAGCATTCTCGACAAGGAACTTTCCATCTGGGGCGAGTATTACGAAAAAGGAATGCGGGATCTGTTTGTGGAATTCCCGTATACGGATGCACAATTTCTGAACCTGTGGATGCAGGCCGACGATGATGAATTGCTGGATCTGCAGTTCAAGGACTGGGGAGGCACAGAAGGCGGCACCGAGGTCATGAAAAATTTTCTGAAACAGATCAAGGAGCAGTACCCGGAAACCGTGTTCCACGGCACCGACGTGGGCCATACCTGGGAAAGCACCGGGCCGCGGTATCTGGCCTATCTGGAAGCCAACGGGCAGAAGGATACCGAAGAGTACAAACGTACGCAGGAAAACATGGAACAGGGCAAACGGTACTATGAGATCAAGGCGACGGACGAAGCGTCTTCGGTTCGATACCGGGAGGACCGGATGGTGGAGAACTTCCGGCGCAGCTATCAGGAACTGGAAGCGGTACGCCGCACCGATATCATGGGTATCTATGGAAGTACACATATTGTGGAGTCGGAGTATCGGAACTCGGACTTTCGCATGGCAAAACAGTTGAGCGAGAACTATGGGGAACATCTCCATACCAAAGATCTGACGCAGGAACCGGAACGGATCGACACGCTGGAAGTCAACGGAAAGACCTACACAGCATCCTATTTCGGTGAGCAGGATATTTCGATGGTAAAGGGCTACAAGATCCGAAAGTTCTGGCGGTTGGAAGACGCATACGAGGACTTCAAGGAGCTGCCGACACCCCGTGAGATTCTGCCAGCCGACAACTACCCTGTAAAAATCCAGGCTGGGCAGGTGTTCGCTGTGGAGTACCTGATGTCCGACGGCTCGACCGAGTGGAAGTATTATATCTCGGACGGCACAGTACAGAACGGCCAACTCATCACAAAGCGGATGAAGATGGAATAAGCAGGCTCCCGGCCCCGGAACTTTGCCAAATTTACAAAAAGGTTGCATCTGCGTGGTTGCAACCTGTAAAACCTATGGTATACTATAAGAGATATCCGGGCAGGCATTTCTGCCCCACACACCCCCGCTGCGGGGTCAACACAAAAGGAGTATTGTAGCGTTATGGTTCGCATTACTATGGAAGACGGCGGCATCATCGACATCGAGCTGAACGAGGAAGTTGCCCCCATCACCTGTGAGAATTTCAAAAAGCTGGTCAAGGAGGGCTTTTACAACGGCCTGACCTTCCACCGTGTCATCCCCGGCTTTATGATCCAGGGCGGCTGCCCGCTGGGCAACGGCACCGGCGGCCCGGGCTGGAACATCAAGGGCGAGTTCGCTGCAAACGGTGTGAACAACCCCATCAAGCACACCCGCGGCGTGATCAGCATGGCCCGCAGCATGAACCCCAACAGTGCCGGCAGCCAGTTCTTCATCATGCACAAGGATGCTCCCCATCTGGACGGCCAGTATGCCGCTTTCGGCAAGGTGGTTGCCGGTATGGATGTTGTGGACAAGATCGCTTCCGTCCGCACCGACTGGAACGATAAGCCCACCACCCCCGTCAAGATGAAGACCGTTGAGCTCATCGAGGGCTGATCTTCTGCGCTTCTGTCCCACATCGACTGTCCGTGAAGTGCCCCGTCAAGCAGACAGAAAAAATAATATAAGATTTTTGTTCGCCGTTTCCACAAGGGAACGGCGAATTTTTTGTGCAAATCGGCGTTAGGCCGCTCGATTCATGGCACGGACGTGAGCTTGCAGCGTCCAACACGGGACATTTTTTGATATTTTACTTCCGCTGTATGGTGATTGTTCTTGCCTGACATGAAAATACCCCCAGAGTACGCAGAGGTTTCTTTTTACTCTATCTACTCTAGGGGCAGCATATCATGTTGAGGATACAGGCCGGGGACTTTCCATCTATGCGTCAGAAAGAGATGAGAGGCTTACTTTTTTTCGCCCTTGGGCAGCAGACCGGCGCGCTCCAGAGCCGGGCGCAGGGCCAGATACAGGATGACCACGCAGATGGTGGAGGCTGCGCTGTTGACAAAGGTGACACCACCGGCGATCTTGGACAGGGCCTGTGCCACGGTATACTCCTGGCCAAAGATGTAAATGTTGCGGAAATAGCCCAGGAACGGGTCGGTGATGACGTTCAGCAGCAGGCCGGAGCCGCCTGCCACGATGACCTTGAGCAGGTAGCCCTTGCTGTGGCGGTCAAGATCGCGCAGCTTGAACACCTTGTGGGCCACGGCACCGCAGGTGATGCCGATGATGAACTTCAGCACAAAGGTGGTCACGGCATAGCCCGGGTCACCGGCCAGGATATCGGCCAGAGCCAGACCGATCGCACCGGCCAGGCCGCCGGAAACGCCGTCCAGCAGCAGGGCGGTCAGGGCGGTGAAGGTGTTGCCCAGATGGAACGAGGAGCCGCCGTAGAACGGCACACGGAAGAACAGGTATGCCACCAGGCTCAGCGCGGCCATAACGCCGGTCAGGGCCAGCTCCTTGGTGGTAAAGGTGCGTTTGTACAGCACACTGCCGAACAGGATGACGACGATCACCACAGCCAGCAGCAGCCACATTGCAGTTGTAGACATGATTTTTCCCTCCAAATTTTTCGGGGCGAAACCCCTCCATCCTGTTTCGCAGGATCGTTCGCCCGTTTCAAAGCAACTTACCCATAAAACTACTTGACATTTGGGTGTGTGGTTGGTATGCTCCTATTATACGCGAAACTGGCACCATGAAAATACCCAGAATAAAGTTTTTTTATGGGGTCAGTTTGGCAAAGCACCCAAAAAGGGGAGAGGTCTTATGTTTCATCTGACAACTGCACTGGATGCCGCCAGCGGGGTGCCGCTGTACGAGCAGCTCTATGAGAGCCTTGCCGCCGAGATGCGCAGCGGGGCCATTCCGGCGGGCACCCGGATGCCCGGCAAGCGGCGGCTGGCGGCAGAGCTGTCGGTGTCTGTCAACACGGTGGACGCGGCATATCAGATCCTGGCGACCGAGGGCTACATGGAGCCGCGGGAGCGCAGCGGCTTTTATGTACAGGAATATCTTGCCCTGCCCACCCGGCCCGAGGAAGTGCCGCCCCCGGTATCTGCCGCTCCGCCGGAAGCAGCCGAGCCGCCCGTCCGGTTCGATCTGTCCACCCGGGGCGTGGACCCGGGGCTGTTCCCGTTCCGCACCTGGGCCCGGCTGCAGAAAGAGCTGCTCTATTCCTCGCCCCAGCTGCTGACCCATGGCGATGCACAGGGGGACGTGGAGCTGCGGCAGGCGCTGGCGGATTATCTGGAGGAATACCGGGGCGTGCGGTGCACCGCCGAGCAGGTGGTGGTGGGTGCCGGTATGGAGTATCTGCTGAGCCTGCTGGCCCCGCTCCTGCCCGGCAAAACGGCGGTGGAAAACCCCGGCTACCAGCGCGCGAAGCAGGTGCTGGAAAACAACGGCGTGGCGTGCTGCTGCCTGCCTGTGGATGCGGACGGCCTTTCTGTTGAGGCATTGTCCGGCTCGGGTGCGGCGGTGTGCTATGTCACGCCCAGCCACCAGTTCCCCACGGGCGTGACCATGCCGGCGGGCCGCCGCACGGAGCTGCTCCACTGGGCATACCGCTGCCCGGGCCAGCGGTATATCATAGAGGACGATTACGATTCGGAGTTCCGCTTTGATACCCGCCCCCTGCCCAGCTTGCAGGGCATGGCCGGGGCCGACGGCCCGGTGGTCTACCTTTCCACCTGCTCCCGCAGTCTGGCCCCCGGCATCCGTATCGCCTATATGGTGCTGCCCCGGCAGCTGCTGCCCGCCTGGCGGGCAAAGTACCGGATCTATTCCGGCACCGTCAGCCGGTTTGAGCAGCAGACCCTGGCCCGCTTCATCCGCGAGGGCTACTTTACCCGGCACCTTGCCCGGGAGCGCGTGGCCTACAAGGCCCGGCGGGATGCTCTGGCTGCCTCTCTGCGCACTGCTTTTGCGCCGGACAAGCTGACCCTGACCGGCCTGCACACCGGCCTGCATCTGTTGGCAAGGCTGAAAAATGCCCCGCCGGATGCCGCCCTTCGCGCCGCCGCAAAGGCGCAGGGCGTGGCCCTGAGCCTGCTGAGTGATTATGACCTGACCGGCGGGGGACAGGATTTTTCCGGTACGTTTGTGCTGGGCTATGGCTCCCTGAGCGAGGCATCGTTCCCCGAGGCGGGCGAAACGCTGAGGAAGGTCTGCACCGCCGCCCGGGAAGCGTCTGTGACCGTGTAAGTGCCCGCCTTTGCATCCCACGCCCCGGGCAGGGCCTCGGCGTGGGGGAGGGCGCTGTTGTTGGCCAGAAACTCCAGGACCGTGCCCAGCAGGGTATAATCCTGTGCTGCAAAGTCGGTGAGCAGGGCCGTGCTGCTGGCCCGCAGGGCATCCGGCAGGGTGGCGGGCAGCAGGGCGAGGTCCTGCCGGAAAAAGGCTTCCCATACTGCCGCCCGGGCGGCGGCCCGGCGGGCAGGCGGCAGGGTGCCGTCTGCATCCCAGCCGGAGAGCAGAGCGTGGGCCTCCTTGGCCGAAATGCTCTGCACGGCGGCGGAAAGCCCGGTTTCGGCCAGCTCATCGGCAGTCAGTGCCCCCGAAAACCCCACCCGCACCGGCCCGTAACGGGAAGCAGTCTTTTCCAGCACGGCGGGGGACAGCGCCAGATAAAGCATATCCTCCGGCAGGCCCAGCACCTCCAGAAGCGCCTGACGGCACCGGGCGGGCCCCGCCGCTCCGTAGCAGTGGGCAAGGCTGGCAGTCTCTCCGTTGAAGGGCACGGTCAGCTCCCCCGGCACGGCCAGCAGGTTCAGACTGTTCTGGGCGGCGTTCAGGTAGACCAGCAAAAAGCCCGGCTGCTCCCCGGCGGTGCAGAGAAGCAGGGTCATCCGGTGCTCGGCCCGGGGCAGCTGGATGGGCACCCCGCTCTGGGGCTGGGCCGTCTGGATGCGGGTGCGCACCATCTGCCGGGTGAGCAGGACTGTGCCGCCCACCAGCGGCAGCAGCACCAGAAGTGCCGCCCCCAAAGCCGCCCAGAAGGGCCTCCAACCGTTCTTGTGCATCCCGTGTTCCTCCGTTCCGTTTTGGAACAGGGTGGGCCGGGATGCGCTTTTTTATACAGAAACCGCTGCCCGGGCATGAAAACGCCCCCTGTGCCATACAGTAGAGCACAGGGGGCGTTTGTGTATGTGGGAGAGCTTGGCGCGGGTGAATGCGGTGGTCGGCGGTGTGGTATGGGGGCCGGTGGGGCTGGCTCTGCTGTTTGGCACCGGCTGCCTGCTGACAGTGCGCACCGGTTTTTTCCAGCTGTGGTATTTCGGGTACTGGATGCGCCACACCATCGGGGCCATCTTCCTGGACCGGAACGTGACCGCCCACACGGACGATGAAGCCATCAGCCAGTTTCAGAGCCTTTGCACGGCACTGGCGGCGACCATCGGCACCGGCAACATCGTGGGCGTGGCGGCGGCCATTCTGGCAGGCGGGCCGGGGGCTGTGTTCTGGATGTGGGTCATGGCTCTGCTGGGGATGATGACCAGTTATGCCGAGAACGTGCTGGGCATCTGCTACCGCCGCCGGGATGCCGCCGGAAAATGGTGCGGCGGGCCCATGTACTATCTGGCCGAGGGGCTGGGCGGCGGCTTTGGCCGGGCACTGGCGGTGCTGTTTGCCTGCTTTTGCGTGCTGGCCAGCTTCGGCATGGGGAATATGAGCCAGATCAACTCCATTGCGGGCAATCTGCAGGCAGTGTTCCGGGTGCCGCCGGTGGCAACGGGCATCGTGCTGGCCCTGCTCACCGGGCGGGTCATACTGGGTGGGCTGAAGCGGGTGGCCGCAGTCACGGAGGCCATCGTCCCGCTCATGGCCCTGTTTTATCTGTTCGGGGCGCTGACCGTGGTCTGTGTCCATTGGGCGGCTGTCCCGGCGGCATTCGCGGCCATCTTCCGGGGGGCGTTTGGCTTGCAGGCCGCCGGGGGCGGGGTGCTGGGCTACGGCATGGCCCGGGCCATCAGCTGGGGATTCAAACGGGGAGCCTTTTCCAACGAAGCAGGACTGGGCGCGTCGGTGCTGGTGCACTGCGCGGCCAACGTGGAGGAGCCTGTCCAGCAGGGAATGTGGGGTATATTTGAGGTGTTTGCGGATACCATGGTGGTCTGCACCCTCACGGCCCTTGTGGTGCTCACCAGCGGCCTTGTGGATCTGGACACCGGTGCGGCCCTGACCGGCGTGGAAGGCTCCGCACTGGTGGGGCAGGCCTTTTCCACGGTGTTCGGGGCCTTCGGGCCGCAGTTCATCGCGGTGTCGGTCCTGCTGTTTGCCTATTCCACTACGCTGGGGTGGAGCCATTACGGCACCCGGGCAGTGGTGTATCTGCTGGGGGAGCGTGCCGCCGCAGGATATAAACTGGTGTTTGCGGCCATGGTGCTGGTGGGTGCTGTGATGAAGCTGGATCTGGCCTGGGCGCTCTCCGATACCTTCAACGGCCTGATGATGCTGCCCAATCTTGTGGGCGTGGTGGGGCTTTCGGGGGTGGTGGTCCGGGAGACACAAGCGTATCTGAGACGAAAATGACCCTCTCCGTCCCTGCAGTCTGTCTGTCAGATGCGGGATGGAGAAGGTCATTCTTTATCGCTTCTTTTTATTCGGCTTCGGGGCCGGCCGCTTCAGGCTATGCACTGCATCCCGCCCGGCGGCGATGCCGCTGCCAAAGGCCCAGTGCAGGTTGAAGCCGCCGCAGCTGCCGGCGCAGTCCAGGGTTTCACCCACAAAGTAAAGGCCGGGGCAGCCCTTGAACTGGAAGCTGGGGGTCACTTCGGTCAGGCTCAGACCGCCGCCGGTGGTCTGGGCCTGCTTCCAGCCGCAGGGGGTCAGGCCCTCGAACAGCCAGTGCTTGGCCGCGTTGGCCAGCACCTGCCAGGCGGCATCCGGCAGGGTGTCCACCGGTTTTTCAGGCAGCTTTGCCGCTGCCCATAGGGCGCGGCCCAGCTTGGGATTGAGCAGACCTGTCCAGAAGTCCGCAGGTGCCTTGCCCGGCAGCAGGGGCACCCGGGCCGCAAACAGGGCGGTCAGAGCAGTCTCGTCCAGCATGGGGAAGAGGTCCAGCTCCACAGCCGGGCGCTTTGGCCCCCGCCCCGGGGCCAGATGGCCGGACAGCTGCATGATGCAGATGCCCGAAAGTCCATAGTCCGTGAACTGCACCTCACCGTTTTCCACGGCCACGGTGCAGTGGCGGTCGAGGTCCAGCAGGGTGGCAGAGGCTTTGGCCCGGATGCCGGCCAGAGACCGGTTGGGCCTGGCTGTCTGCAGGGCGGTCAGGCAGGGGTACAGCGGCTCCAGCTTTCCGCCGCACTGGGCGGCGAATCGGGTGCCGAAGCCGTCGGTGCCGAACTGCGGCCCGGCATTGCCGCCCATGGCGCAGATGACGGCATCGGCCCGCAGGGTCTGGTCATGGCCCTCGGCATCCTCGCACAGGATGGTATAGCCGCTGCGGTTCTGGCTCAGGGTCTGCACGGTGCAGCCGGTACGAACCTCCACGCCCAGCCGGGCAAGGTGGCCTTCCAGCAGGGCCAGCACGTCTGCGGCCTGATTGGAGTAGGGATACACCCGTCCGGCTTCATCGGTGCGGGTGTACAGGCCCAGCGCCGCGAACCATTCCAGCGGCGCGGCGGCATCCACTGTGGCCAGCAGGGGCCGCAGGGCGGCGGGGTCTGCAGTGAAATACTGCTCCGGTGCAATTCCGGTGTTGTCCAGATTGCAGCGGCCGTTGCCGGTGGCCAACAGCTTTTTGCCGCACCTGGGGTTGCGGTCCAGCACCGTCACCCGCACTGCCCCTGCCGGGGCAGACTGGGCGGCGGCCAATGCGGCGGCAAGGCCCGCTGCACCGCCGCCCAATATCACGATCTGCTGCATAAGAGCACCCCCTCAGAAATCCATACATTTTATTATAACATACACAGCAGCAAAAGGATAGAAGAATGCCCCAAATTTGCAGCGAATAATCTTTGACGAAAGCCTTGACAGAAAAAGCAGAATTTGGTAGTGTTGATTCGACGGAATTGCGTGGTTTCGCAGGCTGTGGAAATGCGGCCGGAAAAGGGCAGAGAGTTGGGACTCTGCTGAGGAGAAGCTGAATATGTGGAAGAAAAAAGAAAGATGGACGGCAGCTGCGCTGCTGCTGGCGATGGTCGTGGTGACAGGTCTGTGCTGGTACGTCCTGTACATCCGGCAGCAGTTCTATGACGAAGGCACCCGCAACCTGCTGGAGACCTATGAGCAGGTGGATAAGGCGTTTACCATCTTCAGCCGGAGCAACTGGAACATGCTGAACGAGTGGGGCAAGAGCCTGCAGGCCGCCAATGATGACGGCCTGACGGAGAAATGCCTGCGCAGCTATGAAGCCGAGCGGGAGATCTGGCGGTACAGCAGCGTGTATCTGTTCAATGAAAACTGCGAATATTGGAGCGTCCGGGGCAAGCATGAAAAAGTGGATCACCTCTGGACGGCCTTTGAAGAGATGTACCGCACCGGCAAGCCTACGGTGTCCAGCTACATCATGCGGAGCGGGGAGCGCCGGGTGGTATACGCTGCACCCATTGCGCCGGTGGAGATCGACGGAACTACCTACACCAGCCTTGCAGTGAGCTATCGGAATAAGACCATTGAGGAATTGATCGGCGGCAATGCCTACGGCGGGCAGAGCGACTGCTACATCATCCATCCCGATGGCGATGTGATGCTCTCGGAGGAGCCCAAGAGCGAGATCGATGACAGGATGGACAACCTGTTCGATTACCTGCAGAAACACACGCAGGTGGATGGGGGCGCACTGACCCGGGCCCGGCAGGACGTGGCAGAGGTCCGCAGCGGCAGCCTTTCCTACTGTCTCGAGGGCAAGAGCTACTATCTGGTCTACCAGCCGGTGGGCTTTCAGGATCTGTCCATTGTGGGCATCGTCGGCCGTGACGTGGTGGACAGCGGAATGCGGAAGATCCAGAACGCCACCATCCTGCTGCTGGCTGGGCTGTTCTTCTGCGCAGGCATCGTGCTGGTGCACGGTGTCCGCACCGATGCCCGCCTGCGCGTGGAGGAAAAGGAGCGCGCACTTCAGCAGGAAGAGGAAGCCCGCCAGCAGATGGAGGACCTGGCCAACACCGACGGCCTGACCGGACTGTATAATGAACGCTATTTTGACGCATTGTTGAAAGAAAACGAGCTGTACAAGACACCGTTTGTCCTGTTCTACCTCGACCTTGACCGTTTCAAGCCTGTGAACGACCGTTACGGCCACGATGTGGGCGACCAGCTGCTCAAGGAGGTGGCCAGCCGCCTGCGGGGCTGCGTGCGGGAGAGCGATGCGGTGTTCCGCATCGGCGGGGATGAGTTCGCCCTCATCGTCAACGGAGCCGCAACGGAGGGGTTCTGCAAGAGCCGGATGGAAAAGATCAAGGCGGCCATCCGGGAGCCTTACCGCCTGAAGGATGCAGAGGTGCAGGTTGGCACCAGCTGCGGCTGTGCGGTCTACCCAAGTGACAGTGAAGATGTGCGCGCCATCCGCATCCTTGCCGACCACCGGATGTATGAGGACAAGCAGCGCACCGGCCGGAGCTGAATGAATAATTCCCTCCCTGTTTCCACAGAATAACCATACTTCACAGAAATCTGGAAGCAAAACCGGAACATGGAAAGGAAGGGAACCTTATGAAAGCAACCGGCATCGTGCGCCGCATCGATGAGCTGGGGCGGGTGGTCATCCCCAAGGAGATCCGCCGCACCCAGCGCATCCGCAGGGGAGACCCGCTGGAGATCTTCACAACAGGGGACGGCGAGGTCATCTTCAAAAAGTATTCGCCCATGGGGGAACTGAGCGGGGTGACGGCCCAGTATGTGGATGTGCTGAGCAAGTGCTTTGCCCTGACGGCCTTTGTCTCGGACCGGGACCGCATTCTGGCGGCATCCGGTGCGGGCAGGCGGGATCTGGCCGACCGCAGCGTGAGCCAGCCGCTGGAAAAGTTGATGGACAGCCGCAAGCCCTACCAGAGCGATGGCAGCCCCGAAAAGGCATTGCTGCCCTGTGAGGGCTCACCCCGGGCGCTGCTGTGCGCTGTGCCCATCATTGCGGCGGGGGATGTCACCGGCAGTGTGGGCCTGCTTACGGAGGACCGCACTGCCCGGCCCGATGCCGCCCAGCTCAAGGCGGTGAATGTGGCGGCGGCATTTCTGGCAAAGCAGATGGAAGAGTAATACCTTATAATAGAGAAGCTGCTGCACAGAGCGATGTGTGGCGGCTTTTTTTGTGAACAGGCTCACCCTCTCAGTCAAAGCCTTCGGCTTTGCCAGCTCCCCCAAAGGGGGAGCCAAGGGCAATCCCAGATTTAGCAGCATCTGTTCTCTGTGATGTCTTGCCTCTCCCTTCGGGAGAGGTGGCATTGCGCAAGCAATGACGGAGAGGGTGCGGCCAGCTTTATGACAGAATTATGAATCTTTCAAAACTTTTCTGAGAAGCTATTGACAGCGCCGCAAAATTGGATATAATGGTCTTAGCACTCAGGAAGAAGGAGTGCTAAAGAACAAAAAGCGAACGAAGGAGGCAGGCGCTATGACGATGGATGCACGCAAACAGCGTGTCTTGCAGGCGATCGTTGCGCTGTATGGCCTCGAGGGCGAGCCCGTGGGCAGCAGTGTGCTGGCAAACTACTTTGATATGGCAGTCTCCAGTGCCACGCTGCGCAACGAGATGGCCGCGCTGACCAAGCTGGGTCTGCTGGAGCAGCCCCACACCAGCGCAGGCCGTGTCCCCAGTGCCAAGGGCTACCGTTATTATCTGGATCATCTTCTCACCGATGACCAGCCGCTGGATCGTGTGACCCGCGCCCGTGTGGACGCGGTGTTCGCAAGCCTTGACCACGAGCCGGAAAAGCTGGCACAGGGTGCCGCCAAGGCGCTGGCCGCCATCAGCGGCTGCACCGCCGCCGTCAGCACCCCCTGTGCTGAGGATCTCTGCATCGCCCACTACGAGGTGGTGCAGGTGGGCCGCAGCGCCGCAGCGGTGCTGGCTGTGACCACTGCCGGTTATGTCCGCACCCGTGTGGCGCGGGTCCGCACCGGTCTTTCCCGGGAAAATGCAGCGGCGCTTGCCGCTCTGCTCAACCGGAACCTGACCTTTGTGGCTCCTGTTGATCTGTCGCCCCGGCTCCTTGCAGAGCTGTGCAGCCAGATCAGCCCGGAGCTGGTGCCGGTGATCAGCGCCGCAGCCGCCATCCTGCAGGATTCCACCCAGCCCCATGTGTATCTGGGAGGTGAGCAGTACCTGCTGGACTGGCCCCAGCTGGACGGCAAGGTGGGCAGCATCCTGAGCCTGCTGAACGACGAAGAGCAGGCCGCCGCCCTCATTGCACCCCCGGCAGAGCAGAGCGAAAGCATCCTGCTGGGCGAGGATCTGGAACCTCAGATCCCCGGCCTGTGCATCGTGAGTGACCGGTATCTGGTGGGCGGAGGCCTCTGGGGCTCCGTGGCCCTCATCGGCCCCACCCGGATGCCTTTCCAGAAGCTGATGCCGCTGCTCCACACCTTTGCCGATCAGCTTGGCGAAGGAATGAGCGGCAAACGAAAAGATACCCCGCAGGCAGCCGCACCCCGGCGGACTGTGATCTATAAGGAGGACCTGGAATGAGCGAAGAAACAAAAAAGACCCCGCAGGCAGAAGAACCTGCCGTGGAGCCCAACACCGCCGAGCAGGCCGCCCCGGAAACTGCACCTGAGCAGGCAGCGGCTCCCGAGACGAACGCTGAAGCGGCAGACCCCAAGAAAAAGGATGGCTTCTTCAACAAGAAGGCCCGGGAGCTGGAGGCCGTGAAGGCAAAGCTGGACGCGGCTGAGAAGAATGCCAATCAGGCCAAGGACCAGCTGCTGCGGATGGCCGCTGAGTATGAGAACTACCGCAAGCGCTCCACCCGTGAGGCTGACCAGAAGTTCAACGACGGCGTGTCCTTTGCCGTGAACCAGATCATCCCCATTCTGGATACGCTGGAGATGGCGGCCAACGCCCCCACCACCGACGAGAACTACAAGAAGGGCGTGACCATGACGCTGGACAAAGCCGCCAAGGCGCTGAGCACCCTCCATGTAGAGGAGATCGAGGCGCTGGGCAAGCCCTTTGACCCCAACTTTATGAATGCCGTGCAGCAGATCCCCGCCCCCGATGGGCAGGAGAGCGGCACCGTGATCACGGTTTACCAGAAGGGCTACAAGCTGGGCGATAAGATCGTCCGCCATGCCACCGTTGTTGTGGCAGAGTGATTTTGCAAGACCCCGCAAGGGTTTTCAAATATAACATCCGCTTGGTAACATTTGAGCATCACATAAACAAAAACGTTCTGAATTTGAGAGGAGCTTTCATTATGAGTAAGATCATTGGTATCGACCTTGGTACTACCAACAGCTGCGTGGCTGTTATGGAGGGCGGCGAGCCCGTTGTTATCGCAAACTCTGAGGGTGCACGCACCACCCCGTCTGTGGTCGGCTTTACCAAGACCGGCGACCGTCTGGTCGTATAAAGCATCTACCAGATCAATTTTCTTATTGCCATTAATATCTCCAAGCATTGGCGTCTCAAGCTTTACTGTAACTTTGGAAGAAGCTCCCGTCGTAACAAAAGCACTCTCATTTTGATCCTTAACATTTGTAACAGACAACTTCACCGTATCCGTAATCGTTGTGGTCCCCGCACTGTTTCCATTTGTTGAATTATTTCCTGTTGTATAATTTGTTTTCACTGGTGTAAAATTAACATTAAACAAATTACCGATATTCTTGACTTCCTGCGACGCCTTTATTTTGACAATCACTTTATTACCGCCAGACTCTGTTGAATAGGACTCAACAGAGACATAATTTTTGATTGCATTCTCCACGGAAACCGACTGATAAGAAAGCTTCGTCTTATCAAATTCCACAACAAGATCAAAACTCACGAATCCTTCATTTGTTAAACAAGAAACAGGCACTGCGACATTATTGCCAGTAGCATTCACATCCTTTGTTGTCAATGCAAGCTTTTTGGTCTTATTATTCTTAAGTATAATCTCAAGACCTGACGGATAACTGACCGAATCCGTACTCTCATTCGATTTATTCACTTTTGCATAATTCAGATTAATCTTTGTTGTCTCTGTTGATTTCTTAACTACGAGCTTAATGGTAAGCACGACTCCCTTAGTCTCATCCGGAAGTGTTACCGGCTTAGCACCTCTCCAACGCACCTCAAGATTCTTATCTGTAGGAGAATATGAAGCAATCCAGCTCCCCTGATTCTCCTCATCCTTCGGGATATAACTGCTGGGAACAATTTCTCCAGCTTCCAAGGTTTCGAACACATCAGTATCATACTCAAGAAATCCCGAAAATCCGAATGTCTGTGTATTATGAATCGAGAACTTGACTAATACCTCATCTCCCTTGTTAAGCGTTGTAGAATCGCTGCTCATTTCCAGAATCTTATCCTCTGTTACTGCAGATTTTTTCTCCACATCTGCCGCATAAGACACGTCGGGAATCATAACGAATGCAAGCATGCTTACCGCTAATATATATGTAATTATTTTACGCATTCTCTCCCAACAGTTTCTCATATGCTCATCTTTCTCCTTGTCTAATACATTCAGTTGTTCTGTCATTCTGCAGAACTATAAAGTAATCATCAATGTGGCGCCCCACTGCATCTTACGCCCTCATCGCTACCTTCTGACAGAATACGATTCAGACAGATCTCACACAGATCACCATTCTTATCCGGTATACGAATAACATGAGTTGAAACCCATTGATACTTATCGCCTCTTCCTTTCTGATAAAGTCTGACATAAACCTCGTTCTGTCCCTGCAACAGCTTCTTGGTTAGATTTTCCCGTGAAAAATTGGCAAGAAATGCATTCTGATAATTCGGATGAATGTAAAGTACACCATGATCAATCAGATCATCAAATTTCCCGGTTGCAGGCATATTCGTTGCCAGAAATCCCTCATCTTTGATCATTGTATAAGTATTCTTCGTCAAGTTTGCCGATACAATAAGCGGAAAAGCATCCGATACCGCTTCAAATACAGAAAGCACGTCGTCCAGACGGATTCCGTTTAACTTTTCGAATTCTTCAAATGTGTTTGCAGCCTTCATCTTAAGTCCCCCATTCAAGTATCCTGATCTGTTGTGATTGTTTCCATATCATAATTCCATTACTATGTATATTATAGTTGAAGTTGCATTGTTTTACAATAATTTGTTGTGTAAGCCTTATGCATCCCCTTCCCCATTGCTGTCTTAGGATAACCACCTGATGCTGTACGTAAACTATTAATTTAATCATATCACAAGGTATATGCTTTATCATGAAATATTTGGTTCTACTGGATTTCATCTCCTATTGCAGAATTATTACAGACTTGTTACAATCCATCTGTACTTAGCTAATACAAATACTTTTCAGGAGGATATTACGATGTGTTTCAAAATTTTTAATAATTGTGATCTGCTCACTTTTATCCGTAACTGCTTCGGATGCTAATCGGATAAATCTTTGAGTTGCACAGACTTTATGGTTGCAGGAGGACAATATTTTTCTCCTGCAACATTATCTAATTTTCATCCTCATAGAATGGCTTATCAGGTTCGATTTTTCGCATTGCGTTTCATATGTCATTCTCCTTCAATTTTTATCACTTTTCTGTCGCATGATTTTGTGAAATATCTGCATATTTCCATACGTCTTTGGCATCGGCGAAGCCTGTACCTTTCTTGAAGGACAGGAATAATTCTTGCAGTTTGCGCAGGTATTACATAATTGTTTTACGTTCGTATGTTGATGGGCATCAAGCTGAAGAACAAGTGTTGCCGTCTTAAGCGGTTTTAGCATATTTCCCTCCGTGAGGGAAATATCATCCGGTGCCAGCCGTTCATAGATTTGTGGCAATAGTTCTAACGAATACTGATCTCCCAGAAAAGATAATTCTGTAAGATACAGGCCACTTTGCTCCTCTATCACATGTGCAAATTCCTCGTATGCTTTCGACAAAAGCATCAGACTTATACAGTCAATCATGTAAGCTTCCTGTATCTGTTCATGACTCAGGTATAACTCTGCCATCTCATCCATTCCGGTACCAAGAGTTACCATTCCATATGCATAACGAGGAAGCGTAATCTCCTCCAGATTCTGTTCCAGCGAATAAAACGCATAAGCATCGATCAGTGGAAACATCGCCATATAGATAGCCTTGATATACGACACATCAGTCATCGGAAAATGGAAGCGTTCACAAAACTCATTCCAATCACCAGCGGATAACCTTGGATTCAATTTACACTTCAGGCTGATTTTCGGGTAAAGTGACTGTAAAG
>OGWV01001029.1_pt1 | contig 17509 bp, 20 predicted proteins | sample 1576081 | NCBI WGS metagenome assembly OGWV01 (sample SAMEA3541541, study PRJEB24748) | human gut metagenome | biome: human gut; feature: human-associated habitat; material: faeces | place: China | collected 2012 | reverse complement strand
GATCGCTTTTTTTCCGTGCATACACCCGAAATCGCTTTTTTTCCGTGCAATTTACAGAAAAAAGCAGGATAGAATGCGTAAAAAAAGCAAAAATTTCCTGTTTATTTTTCTTTCAAATTGTACATCATAAGTTTAGAAAAAGCAATAGTTTTTTCTAAACAATAATAATGTTATATATAGCAGGAGGTGAATAACATGTCAAACACAAACAATAGTAATAAAAAATTAGTTCCAGAAGCTATGAGCGCTTTAGATAAATTTAAATACGAAGTTGCCTCAGAAGTAGGTGTTACTTTAAAAGATGGATACAATGGTGATATATCAGCTAAAGATGCTGGTAAAATAGGTGGAAATATGGTTAGAAAAATGATTCAACAAGTTGAAAACAATATGGCTAATAAGTAATTTTACTAGTTAGGTCTAGTATTTACTAATCGTATTTTAAGTATGTATAATAATTTATTTTATTATTTATTATATTTCATGTATATTTATGCATTTGTTGCATATAATATAAGTAATGGCAGAAGTATTTTTCTTGATTTTATATATGATTTTTATGTTTTTTGTTTAAGCATATTAGCATACATAAAGGCAGGAGATGTGCTCCTGCCTTTTCTTTTATATAATAGGATTTTCAAAGATATTTCTATTTTGCTCCCATAATTTTTATTCTATATAAATTCATTACTTAAAACTTTTTGTGCATTTAAAGTTGTTAATTCTTCAAGTTTTTCTGACGAAATCCACTTACCTAATTTTTTTATAATTCTAGGAATCTCTGGGTAAACTTGTCCTGCTCTATGGACATCTGACCCTAAAAAGCTTATCCAATCATTTTTTAATAGTTTTTTTAATGTTCTCTTTGTTTCTATTCCATACATTCCTATAGCACTCCCATAATTTGATTGAAAAAGTGCCCCCATATCTTTTAGATCTTTTACAAATGTAATATCTTCTTTTACATAGCTATAACGTTCTGGATGAGCAATTATTGGTCTATATCCTCTTTCCATTAAATTATAGACTATTGATTTAGCAAATAATGGTTTTGAGTTCATAGGAAGTTCAAATAATAGGTAATCGGTTCCATTTATTGTTGACGCTTTTTGTTGTTCTATTAGGTCTATCATTTCTTCTGTTACATAAATTTCGCTTCCTAAATATAAATTCATATTTGTTAAATTATTGCTTTGTATTTGTTTTTTTAATTGCTCTACTAAAGAGCTTCTACTACTTTCATCGCATTCGTAATATCCTTGTAAATAATGTGATGTTGAAATAATTCCCGTAAAGCCAACTTGCTGTGCTTCTTTTATTAATTTTATTGATTCCTCAATATTTCTTGAGCCGTCATCTATATTGGGCAATATATGTGAATGAAAATCTATCATTAAAAATTCCTCTTATCTCTATTCTCTTTTTCTTTTTGCAAATAATCATTAAATTGTTTTAACATCTCAGCAGCTCTATCTTCAGGCGATTTGGCTTGTTGTTGTGGTTGTGTATGTTGTTGTGATATATTTGGTTGTTTTTGACCTTGATTTTGATTCATATTTTGATTTGTATTTGAGTTTGCATTAGTATTTATATTTGAATTTTGAGTTCTTTGTTGTGGACGCTGCTGTTGATTTTGCTGAGGTGTTTGATTATGTGGACGTTGATTTCCTTGTTTTCCTTGATGTTGCTGTGCAGCATTCCTAGATTCATTTGAGTTTCTATCTCTTTTAATCATGTCATTTGCCCTATTTCGTTGAGCTTGTCTTCTTTGTTCAAATTCCATTTCTTGTTTTTTTCTAGAATCCACTTTCATAGCATCAAAAGAATAATAATAAGTTTCATTTATTTTCTTTCCTGAAACAGGTTTTTTATTATAAACTATTCCTGCAATTCTTCCGCCAACATTTTGAATATCTCTAATAACTTTTGACAAGTCATCTTTTTTTACCATATTATGTCCTGTTACTATAATAGTTGAATCAACTATTCTTGATAATACTACAGCATCAGTTACTAGTTTTGATGGTGTACCATCTATAATTATCAAATCAAACTCTCTCTTTAATTCATTTAATAATGCTGTCATACGTGATGAAGCTAATAATTCTGACGGATTTGGTGGTATATTTCCAGCAGGTAACAAATACAAGTTTGGCACCTCTGTTTCCCTTACATATTTGCCTAGGTTGTTTCCGTCATTATTCTCATTCATTCCTGCTAAATAATTAGATAATCCTGGGCAAGCTTCTACTCTAAATATTTTATATAGCGAACATTTTCTCATATCCGCATCAATTAAAAGTACTCTTTTATTGGCTTGTGCAAATGTTATAGCCAAGTTTGATGATATCCAAGACTTTCCTTCATTTGGTATTGTTGATGTTACTAGTAATGTTCTAAGTTTTTTATTAGAGTTTATGAATTGTACATTAGTTCTTAAAGTTCTAAATAATTCAGAAACATGAGATTTTGGGTCTTCATATGCTATTAGTTCTCTTCTCATTTGTTATTTCTCCTCCTTTTTTTGTTATCATTGTTTTCATAAAGTGGCATTGTTGCTAATACTGTTTGTTTGAAAATCTTTTCTATGTCATCTTCTGATTTTATTGTTGTATCTAACATATTAGATATTAAAACATACATTACAGATATTACAATTCCGATGAATGCAAAAATAATAATATCTTTTAAATGATTAACATTATATGGTGATTGTGGCACTTCTGCTGCGTCTACAACATGAACGTTTTCAACTTTATAAAATTCTTTTACATTTTCTATGAACACTTTAGACATCTCATTAGCAATCTTAGTTGCTAAAACAGGGTCTTCATTTTTTACTGAAATTTCAATAAACTCAGTATCTTCTGTTGCAGTTACACTTACGCTATTTTTTAATACATCTTCATCCATATTTAAAGATAAATTAGATATTACATTTCTTATAACTTTATCACTTTTTACAAGTTTACTATATGTAGAAACTAACTTTGAGTTTAATGTAACATCTGTAGTTGTTATTGATGTTGAACCTGCATTAACAGATGAAGAGTTCGTTGCAAGTAACAAACTTGTTTTTGCCACATATTTAGGCTTTACGCATGTTGACGTATATATTATGCCTATAACTGCAAAAATTGCTACGACTAATATTATTTGTATTTTCTTTTCCCAAAACATTTGTAATAATTCTTTTAAATCTAGTTCTTCCATTATATTCTTTTCCCTTTCCGAGTATAATTATTTTATTCAGCCTCATTTTGTTCAGGCTCATCTTTTGTTTTTTTATTAACTTTTATTGATACATATATTCCAAGTATAATTACGGCAAATATGCATGTTCCTAATGCCAACGAATTAATTTTATTTAATACATCTTGAATAATTGTTACCAAACAATTTGAAAATACATCATTAAAAATTTTTATATTTTTTACATCTACATTTGATGTTATTATTTGGCAAGCTACAATTTGAAATATTGATGCTGACATTAATGCAATTCCCAAAGCTTGAATATCTTTCGAAATTTTATTTTTATTTATTATAATTATTAAAATTAAATCTATAACAAATACTATTAATAATGTATTATACACCTTATTTAACAAGGTATTTATTTTGTTATACATTTTATTAATTTCTGTCTCGTATTTGCTATGAACTAAAGTATCTGTATATTCTTGGCAGATGTGTTTTACAAATTCATTTATTGCACTTTCGTTTTGCTTATTTTTTATTCCAGATTTGTCAATATTTGCATTTAACTTTTCTGAAATTTCAGTTGTATCTATACTTTGATTGGTTCCACTATATATATTGTTTAACATGATATTAATATCTTTTTTTACTTTGTCTTGTGAACATATTTCTTTTAACACTTCTTCATCTAACCCTGATTGATATATATAATTTTCAAAATTTGATTCTACCAATTTGTATGTTCCAGAATAAAAATCTGTTTCTTCTAATTTTTGTACAACATAATCTTTATTTAAAACAGTTGAAAATGCAATTGCAAATAATCCAAGTCCTATTATAGCTACTGTTAGTATCATTATAAATATAAATTTTAGAAGATTTACTAATACTTTCATTTTTATTTTCCTTTCCTATTATGCTTATTTTTCTAATTCTGCATATACAACATATCTTTGAGTTGCATATCCAACATTGTTAAATGGATAACATGTATATACCATCAAAATTTCTTTATCTCTTTGAATTGGTAGTTTATCTACTTCTGTTTCTTTTATTAATTGCATATCATAAATTTTATATACATATTCTCCATATGATGTTGTAACTTTTATTTCGTTTCCTATTTGTAATTCTGAAAATCTTCTAAACATTTTTTTTGAATTGTGCCCCATATATATTATTGAACCACCTTCGCCTGGAAAGTAGCTTCCACTAGAATGTCCCACTCCTTTTTTTAGGATATCTAATGTGTCTCCATAATATACAGGTAAATTAACTCCTATCTTGTCTATTTCTATTGTTGCATATTGTGTTCCATATTCTGGATAGTTTTTTATTGTTGTTTTTTCGTTTTCATTGTCAGTACTAATTACTGGTGCTGCTTGCTCACCTTGATTGTTTGTGGCTATTGATACTTTGTTTGCTAAAGTAAATATATTATCTATTTTTCGCCCTAAAAATAGTTTTATTGCTAGTAATAATAGCACAGTAATTAATAAAGCAACTATTATGCTACTAATAGTTGCTTTTACTGATTGTACTAGTTTATTTTTCATTTGAAATTCTCTTTGTTGCAACAGTGATAGCAAGGGCAATTACTGCTATTACAGAAGTTGTTAAAACAACATTAACATTATTTCCTGTATATGCTAATTTTCCATTATTGTTTCCAATTGTTTCAATTAGTTTTCCAGCATTGTTGTAAATTTCAACTGTATTCTTTTTGAATACTAATTTAACGTCTATTATATCTGCTGCTGAGTTAGCTATTGATTTTACTTGGTCTTTTTGAGCATCTGTTAATTTGCTGTAGTCTGTTGTTCCAGCTGCTTCCATTACAGCTATTGCTTCGTCTGCTTTTGCAACGATTGCATTTGCTTGTTCATCAGTTACAGTATTTTCTGATAAATATCTTTCTACTTTTACTTTATCAGCTGATGTCATTCCATATTTTTTTCCTTTTGCATATAATTCGTCTGCTAATGTTGCTGTTGTTGCAGCATTTACCAATGTTGCACATGCCATTACTATTATGGCTGTTAAAATTGATATTAATAAACTCTTTTTCATAATTATCTCCCTCTCTTTTTTTATTTTACTATTTGATTATAACATTTTATATTTTATTGTGCAATAGTTTTTTGAAATTTTTTGTTGTTTTATAAATTGCAATAAAATCTTCTGATTAATCTATTATCAAATGTTATTGTTTTAAATTTATCTTTAAATTCTGTTTTATATTTTTTCTCTGATACATCTGCACTATATACATATTTTATTTCTAACTGTGTTGTTAGATTTTCTACCATTCCTCTTTTTATTTTTCTTTGTATTGTTCTCACACTTTTATTTAATAATTTTACTATCTCTGAACATGCCTTCTTTTCTATGTTATACTATCTTTCTATTGGTGTTTTTTTAACATAATTTAAATGTTGGTATTTCTTTTTTTCTATTTTTTTGTTATAATCTTTTTGAAACATATTTTTACAAATCCTTTCAATGTTTTCTTGACAATCACATTGTATCATTTGTAATCTTATGTGTCTATTTTTATTTCAAAGTGCGTCACTTAATTTTACCATTTATAAATTTTTGGTTGTTTTTTAAGTTTAATATTATTTTTAAAATTATTATATAAAAAACACATCCTATTATTGCACCCGCAGTATCTATCGAAACATCTGTAAATCGGCTTGTTCTGCCTATTACAAACAGTTGGTGAAATTCATCTGTACATGCATATATAAATGATATTATTATTGCAATTATTATTGATTTTGACTTTTTTATATTATATTTTTGCATACAATTCAATATTAAAATACTTAATATGCAATATTCACTTGCATGCATACATTTTCGTAATGGCGTATTTAATTTTTCTACAAGTCGTTCTTTTGGTGCCTCTTCATTGTTTTTAGGATTTTCTGCAACTTCTTTATTAGGTTCTGTTGTTGTCTTCTCCTCTGACTCCCCACTTTCTTTTGAGTCTAAATTTTTTATTGTATTTACAGTTTCTTTTATTGCTTCTTTACTTTTTTGATTCGATTCTTCCCCTGACATTGCAGAAAAAGTAAATATTACTGCCATCCAAATTATTATTGATATTATATTTATAACTTTTTTCATTTTTTTACTTATTTCCATCTACATTCTCTATATTTATTTCCCATATATAGCCATATTCATTATAAGAAAATCTTACATTATATTTTTGATAAATTGATATACAATCTGCTATCTGGTATATGTTGCTAGGATATCTTACACCATAACTTCTTGAACCATTTAGCCCTGCTTTCATTTGCCCATCATTTGCAAATTCTTTTAAAATGCTATCTACATTTGTACGTATACATACACAACTTTTTATTGTATCTTGACTTTTATATAATTCTTGATTGTTATCAGCAGCAAGTTTTAACAAACGTTTTACTTCTCCGCCACTTCTAATTCCACTATATAATTCATATTGTTTATTACGTGTCATTGCTTCCATATCAGCTATTGTTGATTCTGCATTTTCGCTCTCACTTGATTGTGAATATATATACTCTCCTAATGAAATTACTAATAGTGCAAAAAGAACACTTGCAGCTATGATTAAAGCTTTATTAGTATTTCCCATATACTAATCCCCCTCTTAGTTTTTTCTTATTACCTTTTGGCTATTCTTTTCACTTTCCAATAGATTCTTTTTATTATACTTGGTGTATATGTATATTTTTTTACCAATTTATCAAATGGCATTTTATCCAAATTTTCGAAGAATTTTTCTCTGTTAGGATCTTTGGCAGATGAACTTTTCATACTTGGATTATATCGTATTGCTTCTTCAAAATCAACCTCTTTATACATTATTTTGTCTTTTATTTGTTCAAATATCTTCTTTCCTTTTTCTGAATTTACTATTACTAAAGATGTTCCTTTGTCATCATCCATTTCTGGAGCAACATTCTCTATTCCCCAAAAGTCTGCTAATGTTATGTCTGATGCTCTATTCTTTTTCTTGAATTGACAGTTGTAACATGATTCTCTTAAGCTTGTGTTTCTCAAGAATGCTTGCATATATGGGTCTTGATCCAAATTATTTATATAATTCTGACCATCTTTATATTCAAACTTCATGCTGAATTTTCTCCAGCCTTTATCTTTATTTCTAAATGATATATTTTCTGGATTCTGCCCTGATTGTTTTTTCTATATTCTAAGTATCTTTCCCATACTTTATGTGGTGGAACTCCATGACAAATTATGTCTTGTGTATACAATTTTTCATATTCTTTATTCAAATATTTTTTTAGCCCTTCAATTTGACATGGCGTTCCTGTAAATAGCACATATCTTCCATCTTCTAAAAATTCTTTTACTTTTTTTAAACTGTCTCCAATTTGACTTTGTACATATTTTGAGCCTCTGAATTTTTCACAGTCTTTTTTGTTTTCTGCATATGTATGAATTATGCTATAGTTCTCATCAAATGCTACTCCAAATACGACGCCTCCATTTTGTAATATATTTTCTGCCAATAATGTGAACATTCCTCCGGATGAACTACTATTTCTTATTTTATTATCTTTATTAATACAAGCAAAAGCTTTAGGCATCTCATCCATATAATTACCTACCTTTCTACTTTTTAAATAGCTTATTTAAAGGTTTAGTTACTAATTCTTTTTCATATTGATTTGTTCCAAATTTCCACATTATTCCTAAATACAAAACTGTATAAATTAATATTTGGATTACTAATTTCAAATTATTATCTATTGGCCAAACCTTTTTTATTATAACTCCAAAAAAAGCAACTACTAATACAGGTATACTCATCTTAAGAATATTTTTCCAAAATTCAGGTATATTTATATGTGTTTTTTTATAATAGAAAATATTCATAAATATTATTTGACCACAAATTATTGATAGTGATGTTCCTATTGCAGCACCAATTCCGCCGTATAATTTTGCTAAAAATATAGTGACTATCAAGTTAAATATTGCAAAAACAAATAATACTATAACTCTAAGTTTATACTGGTTTTTAGCTTGTATTATGTTTAAGCCAACATTCTGTATTAATGGTATTGTTAGCGGTAACATTAATATGCAAGCAATTATGTATGATTGGCTATATTCTGGTCCAACCCATAAAAGATTTATAAATTCTTGTCCATATAATACAAATCCTGACATTATTAATGCCATTACTATGTATTGAATTCTCCCTGTTTGTATAAATACCTGTGAAAATTCTTCATCAGTAGCTTTTTGTTCTTCCATCTTAGCTACTTTAGGCAACATTACTCCTGCAATAGCAGTTGAAAAATTCAAATACATTTGATTTAACTGGCTTGCTACTGAATATATAGCTACTACAGCTGTACCTGATATTGTTCCTAAAATAAATTGATCCACATTCCAATTTATTTTGTCCATAATACTATTTAAAAATATCCATACCGAATATGCCATTATTTCTTTTAATAACTTTATATCTATCTTACCAAATTTAAGTTTAATATGTAATTTTTGTTTACAATATACATAGTTTAATAGCAATGTTCCCAAATTAAATACTGTATTTAAAATAACTAAAGCTATTGATTTATATCCAAAGTTTAACAAAACTAACATTACTATAGGTGTAACTATAATTCTTATTAAATTAAGTAACTTAGAAAATATAAATTTTTCATATGCTGTTATTATTGAGCTAAATACACTTAATGGAAATGTTAACACCAAATTTAATGTTAATATTCCCATCAAAACTTTTGCTTTTTGCAATTCCTCATGTGTCATGGAACTTCCAAATAATTTATCGACATTTATCCATAAAATAGCTCCTATAATTCCTGCTATGATACCAATTATCGTATAAATTATAAGAAACATTCCATGTAGCTTTTCTTCTTTTTCTTTTTGCTTGCTTACCCTATATTTTGTTGTATAAATTATTATTGCATTTCCAAAGCCAAAATCTAATATTGTTAAATAGGAAATAACCGATGTGACTAATGAATATAATCCATATTCTGATTGCCCTAGTTTTGCTGTTAATATTGGTGTATATAATATTCCAACTAGCATGTTTACTACAATTATGGCATATGATAATATAGCTCCCATTTTTATTTGACTTTTTTCTTTCAATTGATGCTTCCTTCCTTATTTTTCTCATCATTGCTGTTATTTAAGATTTTTTCTATATACTCGTTTGTTTTTTCTTTTTCCAATTCGAGTATTTTATAACATTCTGTATAATCACATTGTAACAGTTCTTCTGGTATTTTTCCGTCTTTACTATATCTTTTTTGTAATTGAAATTTTGATAATAAAGTTTCTAATCTTGAATTCATATTTACAATATTATCTTCTCTATCAAAAACAACAAATGGTTTATTGTAAATTATAGAAAATATTGAACCATGATAAGAATCAGTACATATCATAAAGGCATTTTTTACTAAGTATAAAAATTCACTTGGTCCTGATGCATATAATGAGTCATTTTTATCCATTAAATTAATTATTGTACAACCATTTTGAGTTGTTATATTTTCTATTTCTTTTCTTCTTTTTTCTGATAAATTACCTAGAAAATAATTTAATATGTATTTGTCCGTTGTTAATTTTCTAGGTTTTTTAGAAACCTTATCCCATTCTTCTGCTGTTAACATCATTGTTGGATCTATTAGTACTTCTGCATCTTTTCTTCCTGTTAGTTCTTCTATTATTTCTTTGCCTCTATCTTCTCTTACAGAAAGATTTTGCATTTCTAATAAGTTGTTTTTATAATACTCTTTTAATTCTTCTGGTATTTCGCTAATTCCAAAACTTGCACTAAAAGAACTTCTTTTTTCTTTTGGTGCAAATTTTAGAAAGTCTATGTCTGACATTCTATTGAAGTTTGGATTCCAAACTTGGTCACTTCCCGTTATGTAATAGTCATATTCCGTTTCTAATTTATTAGGAATGTAATTCATGTCTATATGATATTTTGAATATTTTATATTTTGGTTAAATTTCATAAAGTTGTTGTATCTCTTGTATTTTGGCTTTATGATTAATATTCTTTTTATTAGCTCTTTTAGTTTCTTTTTAATATATCCTTTTCCAACTATTCCTTTTTGATTCAATATTGTCTCTACTTTTATTTTATACTTTTTTAGTATCTCTTGTGTCGCATAATTTTGTAGTCTGTTTCCTAAATTACAATCATCATTGATTGTTAGAATTGCTAGTTTTCTCTTTTTTTTCATTTGTTTTATATATATTATTATCAAATATTTTTTTAATATCGATAATTTACTCCTTACTTTTATATTGTAGCTAAAAACTACTTGTTTTAGATATTTACGAGCATTATTAATGTATTTTTTTATAACATGCTCTGGCAAATAATTATACTTTATAAACATTTGTAACGAATGATTCACATATTCGTTTCTAATTAGTCTGTCTAAATTATTTATTTTATTATCTACTGCTAATTTACTCATTTTATCAAACGCAATAAATTCAGTATACATTTTTTCATTATATGCTTTTTGATTTGTTACACTGCCTTCTCTTCTATAATAATTATAACCTATATACTTTGAAAAATATATTGGTTTATTACAATGCAATAAATAATTAAATACAAATAATCTATCTTCATTATAACAAATATCCTTATCAAATCTAATATTATATCTATCAATAATCTCTTTTTTAAATAATTTATTGAATATGAAACCTTGATAATTCATTTTATATTTTCCATTCAAAAATAATATTTTTAAAGTTTTAGTTTTGCTTAAAATAATATCATTTTCCAACTTCTTTATATTATCAATCAAGTTATAGTTCTCAAATACTCTATGGTACAAGCATATGCTCATATCATTATTCTTTATATTCTCGTATAAAATTTCTATAGTATCTTTTTCTATCCAATCATCACTATCTATAAATAATAAATATTTTCCATTTGCCTTTTCTATACCAAAATTTCTTGTCTCTGATACTCCATCATTATTTTTGTTATAAAATCTTACATTATTATATACTTTTTCAAAATTTTGACATATATTTATACAATTCATACTAGTTGAGCCATCGTTGATAAGTATAATTTCTATATTTTTATAAGTTTGATTAATTATACTTATTACACATTTTTCTAAGTACTCTTCCGTATTATAAATTGGAATAATAACAGATATTAGTTCTTTCATTTATTTCCCCTTTTTGCATAATCTTTTCAAACTTTTGTACTATATATTGCTTTTGGTTTTTAATTTTAGTCTTATCAATTCTATTCCATCATTAATCATTTTATCCTTTAGTATAAATAATAATATAAAATATATAGCTCCCGCAATTAATATTTGAATCATAATTGAAATTATATTGTTTGTTATAATTTTTCCTGCTATTAAACTCATAACAAGCATTATTATACTTGCTATTACATAATTTCTCATAAGTTTTATAATTTTCAAAAAGCTTATTTCTTTTCTCACCATATAAAACTGCACACCTGTTACAGTAAACTCTGCAATAACAGTGGCTATTGAAGCTCCCACAGCTCCCCATAATCTTATAAAAATCATGTTTAAAACAAAATTTACTATTGCTCCAGCAGTAACAGAAATAGTATATTCTTTTTGTTTCTTTGTTGGTAATAAATATTGTGTTCCTATAACATTGCTTAGCCCTATTGCTAAAACGATAGGTACAATTATATTTATTAATATAATAACCTTTTCATATCCACTACCATAAAAAATTGGTACAAACTTATTTGCAATACTTATCATTCCAAACATTAGTGGAAAAACAAGCATTAAAACAAATTGAAAAGACCTATCCATATATTCTCTTAGTTTCTTTTTATCGCCTTTTGCAAATGTACTCGCCATTCTTGGTACCATAACAGTTCCTAAAGCTGTAGATATTGTTATTAATAATTTTATCATTTTTTGAGCTTGTTCGTAAAATCCAACTTCTGATTTGTCTTCTACAATAGATCCTATCATTGTCTTATCTAATACTGTATATATTTGAACTGCAACTTGCGGTATAAACAATGATATAGTTGGTTTTAAATGTCTAAAAATTTGTAATTTTTTTATTTGAATCTTTTCTATATATTTAGGTATATACATCCATAATGATATATTTCCAAAAAATGTTGACAATACATATATTAAAAAATATTTATTTAAATCATTAGAATTTTTTACAAATGTAAAAATACATATTACACTAACTACTTTTACAATTGTATTTCTTATAACTGTCTTTTTAAATTCTTCAATCCCTTGAAAGAACCAACTAATATCTAAAGCATTTGCTATTATTTCTAGCATTAATATTCTATAATAAATGCAATATTGTCCCCTCATTACAAATGTAATATAGAATATTATCATTGATATTCCTAATGTAATAAATCTCATTAACAATATTTCATAAAAAACTTTACTTCTCTTTTCTTTATCTTCCTGTACATATGCAATTTCTCTTTGACCATACATTGCTACACCCAAAGAACCAAATAATATAAAATATGTAGTTATTGAAAGTGTATAACTATATATTCCAATTGCTTCTGCCCCTAATACTCTTGACAAATATGGAGTTGTTATTAAAGGAACTATCATCACTAGAATTTGATATGTTAAGTTATAAATATAATTTTTCTTTACACTTTTAGCCATAAATCTCTTCCTTTACACATTTTAATGCTTCTTCTATTACTTTATCCATATCATAATATTTGTATTGTCCTAATCTTCCACCAAATATAACGTTTTCATCTTTATCTGCTAATTCTTTGTATTTACTATATAATTTATTATTTTTTTCATTATTAATTGGATAGTATGGTTCTTTATCTTTTGTCCATTTATCTGAATATTCTCTTGAAATTACTGTTTTAGGCTGTGTTCCAAATTCAAAGTGTTTATGTTCTATTATTCTTGTATATGGAACTTCATACTCAGTATAATTAATAACTGCATTTCCTTGAAAATTTTCTTTGTCTAATACTTCATTTTCAAATCTTACACTTCGATACTCTAGTTCTCCATAGCAATAATTATAATACTGATCTATTGGCCCCGTAAAAATAATTTTTTCTGCTAAGTTGTCCAATTCTTCTTTATTCTCAAAATAATCACAATTTAATCTTACATCAATACCATCAAGCATTTTTTCTACAATTTGAGTATATCCTCCAATTGGAATTCCTTGATATTTATCATTAAAGTAATTATTATCATATGTAAAACGAACTGGTAGTCTTTTAATAATAAAGCTTGGTAGTTCTGTTGCCTTTTGCCCCCATTGCTTTTCTGTATATCCCTTTACTAATTTTTCATATATAGTTTTTCCTACTAATTTTATAGCTTGCTCTTCTAAATTCTTAGGTTCTTCGATATTAATATTTTCTAGCTCTTCATTGATTTTTTGTTTTGCTTCTTCTGGCGTAAATACTCCCCATAATTTATTAAATGTATTCATGTTAAATGGAAGATTATATACTTCATCTTTATATCTCGCAATTGGTGAATTTGTATATCTATTGAACTCAGTAAATTGATTAATATAATTCCATATTTCTTTATTGCTTGTATGAAATATATGTGCACCATATTTATGTACATTTATATCTTCAATTTTTTCTGTATATATATTTCCTCCAATATGTTCTCTTTTATCTATTACTAAGCATTTTTTTCCTTGTTTATTCGCTTCATATGCAAATACCGCTCCAAATAAACCAGAACCTACTATTAAATAATCATACATAACCTCTTACCTCTTCATCATTTTTTATTTTTTCTATTGGATATTTTGCCATAAAAATATAAATTAACATTATAGCAAAAAAGTCAACAAACATATAACTTAATACAAACAAAAATCCACATAATAATATAATCAATGTATAATAACTACTTTTATGCTCTCTTTCAGGTATTGAATTATATTGTTTTTTTAATAAGTCTTGCAAATTATATATAAAAAACATATACAAAAAAAATCCAAATATCCCCCAAGCTAAGATAATATCTAAATATGTATTATGCGCAACCATATCCTCAAAAAATTCTTTTCCCATTTCATGTCCAATACCTAATAAGTGATTATATTTCGAACTACTTCCAAACATTAACCTCATTGGATTATTAAGCAAAATATTAATATAATATTTTTGAATATAATCCCTTCCTGTAAATGCTGATGTTGTTGATGTTCTATATAAGTATTTTTCAGTAATATAATCAAATTTATTTGTAGTAAATACTATGCCAATTATTGCACAAACTATCCAAAATGCACAAATCATATTTTTTATTTTTAATTTACTTTTACTCATGTGTATACATGTTTTAATAACAAAACCAGCTATCAGTAATATTATAAAAGTTTTTGATATAGATAAAACCCCCATAATCACAAACATACATTCTAATAGTATTTTTAGCCATTTTTTTTCTATATATATATCTGTCGAAAAAATCAAAATTAAAGCATCTACACAATAATAATTAGGGTCCCTTAACAATCCAATGAATCTATATGCTGTAGGTATATTATTGATACCATACTTTGTAATTGGATAAATAATTGCACACAAAAACGCCAAAGCATACCCTGTTGCAAAATATTTATAAACTTTCTTCTTATCAATTTTGTCTTGATGCCCTATATACAAAATCAAAACCAGATACGAAGAAATCCAAGAAATCATGGATAGTATCGAAACATCTATTTGACCATTTATTCCCATTAATATTATATCATATACAACAATCATTAAAAATATCGAAAGTATCCTCTTATTGAATTTCCATCTATAAACAATTACCAGTTTTAATAAACAAATAAAAATTCCAAAATTAAAAATATATTTAAATCCGATATCATCATATAAGGCTGAATTGGGATGCAAATAGAATAATGTCGCCAATAATGTTTCTTCATCAGCAAAAAATATCACAATTAAATTTACAACTACTAATAATATCTTTAAATTTAAAAAACGAGTTCCTAAACATGCAATAAAAAAATTGGTCAAATTAATTATTATTAATATTTTTAATATTAAATCTTTTTTTTTCATCTTTTCCACTCTAAAAAATTCCCTTTACTATTATATTATTCAAATCCTTATCAAATTTCAAATTGCTTTAATTTCAAAATTGTTTTTACAATTATATTATTTATTTTAGACTTAACTTTATTACTAAATCTTTGTTCTGTATTTTCTACATTACAAACATAAATTTCTAAGTTATTTTTTTCTATCCAAACATTAAATAATCTTTCAGCTAAAAATCCAAAAACTCTTTTTTGATAGTCATCTCTCAATCCAAGCTCAATTCTCTTTTCTACATTACTTAAAATTGTAAATAACCATTCACAATATTTATCTATTAACTCTTTTTTTGCAACAAACATATTTAATATATGAACAGAATGACCTTTCATTATTTTGTCAAAACTTTCTAAATATTCCGGATAAATTTCTTCTATTACTTGCCTACACATTTCTAAGTCAGAAACAATATGATTTTTTTTATATACCTCATCTACTGTTAAAATAGTATACCATTTAGGTGGTAAAATTATATCCTTCTTTTCATTATTTAATATTTTCAAAATATCATTTTTAGTCAAATAACCATTATTCTTTTTGAAGAATCTTCTATAATGGCATAATCCTATATATTCACATTTTATATTTTTCCAAATCCAATACAAGCCAGTTAATTCACAATAAAATTTATTTTTTTCCGATATATTATCTTTAGTAGAATCGATTAATATATCTTTTTCATCAGTACTCTTTTGTCCAACTAATAGCCTTTTATAAATTTTATCTAATTTCATCTTTTCTAAATTAACAATCTTATGCATTACTACAAATATTTCAACATCATTTTTTTCACTCACCACAAATTATCTCCTTTCTTATCTTATTAATATATTTGTAAGATTTAAGTATTTTGTACAAAATAGCATATCATCCTCTACAAATCCAGATTTACCATATTCTTATATCTATTCACTCTTAGTGAAATTATTATTTGCCGTAAAAAATATCTTATTTTTATAAGGTAATTTATTAAATTCATCAAACTCTTTATACTCACAACCATTTTAGTCATTAAATTTAACAATAAGATTTTTAAAATTAATTCTTTGCCTTCTTCTATTCCACTTTTCATAAGCTTCTTCTGGAGATTTATAATGTAGAAAATGTATTTCTATATCATTTAGCTTACCCATTGGATAACTCCCAAATCTCTTATCTTTATAGCGGATGTTTACGAGGCGAAGAAGGCTTATAAGGCGTTTCTTCTGGATGCGTAAGCAGGTGCTTTGACGCTCTAGAGCCTTTTTCAAACATGCTCTAGGAAAATAGTTTCTTGAACTACGGATAATTTGAAATTAGCGGACAGACGTTTTAGGTCTGTCCGTGATTTTTATTAAAAAGATGTCAGAAGCTGTTTGAAAACTTACAGAGAGCCTTTGGGACTCTGTTTCGGGCTTTTTATTTTTGGGAGCGAGGGCTGTGTTTGTAATATTTTGAAAATTCTACGAAATGAGGAGTATTGGATTATGTTAAAAAAACAGGCACCGGGAGAGACAATCCTGAAGGTTGGCGGCATGCTTCTTCTGTTTCTTGGCGTTCTGCTGGCATTTGGAAGTGGAAACACGCTTTCTCTGGTTATGAAGGGCAGTAGTGACAGCGCAGTTGTAGAATATCTGAATCAGAACGGTATGACTTACAGCCAGCTGGTGGCAAGCAATGTGATGGTTCTGGTGGCAGGAGTAATCTATCTGGCAGCTGGCGTGGTTGGTGTGAAACAGGCTGGTAAGGTGGAGAATGCAGGCCTTTGTGTGGGAATGGGAGGCCTTCTTATTGCAGAGGTTGTGGCAGAAGTGATCGTTACTATGATCTTCGGAGATTTCGATCCGGCTTCCGTGATCCGAATGCTGATGTTCCCGGCTATTTATATGATGGGCGCAGTGCTGAACTGGCAGGCGAAGAAAGCCAGGAGATAGGGAGGCACCGTCATGCTGGAAGAAGTTAGAGAGCTCTGATAGAGTTTTTAAAATAGTACCAATCGTGCAAAAAATACCTATAAAAAAATATTTTAAAAAAATTTCAAAAAGGTGTTGACAAAACCACAGGTATCGTGTAGAATATCCATTGTTGTGAGGGACAAATACTTCACAAGTAATAAATGTGTGTTTAGCTCAGCTGGATAGAGCGTTTGGCTACGGACCAAAAGGCCGG